>Ga0209700_102229_pt1 | contig 39674 bp, 27 predicted proteins | sample SiratroredBW_FD_187528 | JGI IMG/M metagenome (GOLD analysis project Ga0209700, IMG submission 187528) | Root nodule microbial communities of legume samples collected from California, USA - Siratro red BW (SPAdes) (version 2) | ecosystem: Host-associated > Plants > Roots > Nodule | place: USA...
AGCGGCGGCGGTTCTGCAGCGGCGGCGGTTCTGCAGCGCACTCAGATTTGCAGCGGCGGCAGCGGCGGTGGTTCTGCTGCTGTGTGGCTCTGCTTGCAATTTGTGTTCTCGTGTTGAACCCAGCTCTTGATACCAATTGATGAGTCTTAAACAAACAACACACACAAATAATCTGCAAGGAATAGAAGAAAAAAACGGAACACGGGCAACACACAAGATTTAACGTGGTTCGGTTTCCCTAATCCACGTGCAACAGGAAGAATTTTATTCACTTGTGATTGCTGAAGATTACAAATACAAGTTGTGTATTTATAGGGAGAAACTAGGGTTACTGTCTAATTGGGCCTAACTCAAATCAAGCCTCCACAAAGCCCAACATCAATTGCATCCATAACTCATGTAAAAAATAATATAAGAAGATTTCTTTAAAAAAATTTAAAATTTATTAGATGCGTCACTTGTATATATTCCAAAAAAATTTTGAAAAATTGTTCAACAAGCCTTGTTACTTGGGTTGGTATAGGAATCAATGTAATATAATTGATTTAAGGTCTAAGGCAACCTTCCAAAATTAAATATTATGTTTTCCGTCTTTCATCACCTAATTTCGTCTAGATACATAAAAATAAAAGATAAAAAAAATAAAAAATTAAATAAATAAAAAATAATAATAATAACAAATAATAGTAAAAATGTGAAATATAATAAAATTAAAATAAATAATCTTTCAAGTAGTTTGGTTTGTTATTTAAAAAAAAAATGTTTCTAATCAATTTATGAAAAATAAAAAATTATTCATTTGGTTTAAGTTTAGATTTTTATTGTTTTCTATTATCTTAAAATAATAATAATAATAATAAATAAGTAAAAAGTAAATATATATATATATATATATAATTTTTTTGAAATAAAACAAAAAAATATAGTTTAAGTTTTTTAGCTTTTTTATATTATTTTAGAAAAATAAAAATATTTTCATTTACTCTATTATTTTCATTAAAATTAAAAAAATAAAAATTTTGTTCCATTTTATTTTCATGAAATTTTGATAAAAAGTAGAAAATAAAAAATAATAGAGAAAAGAAATTAGGAGAAAAGAAGAGAAAAATTTGGTTCATTTTTAAACAGTTTACAAAAATAATAAAAGTAGATGAAAGCCGAATCTCTTAAAGCTTCAAATAAAGATGGAGTCTGTTACTGGACTTATTGTTCTTTTATCATATACCCCTTTTGTCTTTGAACCAGAGAACTTTTTTAATTATTATTAATTAATAATAAGTCTAGACTACCTATTATAAACTGAGTCAACATTATAAATAATCATTTTATGTAACTTAATAAATAATAATAATTATTATTATATAATATTTTAACAATTAAGTTAATTTAGACAAATTACTTTATATCAATAAAATAATTAATTTAACAAAAAGTTTGTATGAAACACAGTTTGAAAAGTGTCCATTCTTAGATTCAATGGTCAAAGAAACAATGAGGCTACACCTCCCTAGAGAAAATCGGGAGGCGTGTGTGATCAATGCATATGAAATCCATGCAAAGATTAAGGTCATTATCAATGCCTGGGCCGTTGGAAGAGACCCAGTGTATTGGAATGAAGCAAAAAGGTTTGTGCGAGAGAGATTTGTTGAGAGTTTTTATGATTTCGGTGGCAGACTCTTTGAATACACCCCCTTTGGGATGGAAGGAAAATTTGTTTTGGAACTGCACTTTTCCCTGCCTAACATGTTGCTGTCACTGCCCATTTTCCTTTACCATTTTGTTTGGAAGCTAGCAACTTCCCAAACAAAATAAAAGCTTTCCAAACAAAGTAAAAGCGTCACATTTCCATTAGGCATGTAAATATGGAATGAAATAATTTTAAATTCATCCTTTACTTTCGGTTTTTAAGTTTATTTAAGAATGTGATTACTTAACCTTAATCTCTTTAAAATGAATATTTTTTAGAGTGTATGATTATTATTATCCTTAATCATGAAAATATGATTATTATTGTTATTATAATTACAATAACTATTATTATTACTATAGATTTAATTATTATTATTGTTGTTAATATTATTACTATTATTATTATTATTATTATTATTATTACTATTATTATTATTATTACTAATACCGTTTTTATTATTATTACCATTAATGGTTATCTGTGGGTAATTTGGAGTGTGATTTATTGATGGATCTGTCAGTAAATTGACGATAATTTACCTTCGATAAATTGATGGTAATTTTATCTTTGGTAAACTGATGGTAAATTTATCAATAAATTGGATAAATTATCAATAAATTTATCATTAGTAAATTGGATAATTTGACATTAAATTTTTCTGATGATAAATCTCTCAGTATTTATGGACTAATTTAATTTGTTGATAACTTAACCTCAAATTTTATGTCGCTAAAATCTGTCGGTTCAATCAATAATTATAGTGTTTTTTTATGGTGTATGAGTCACTCAAATTTCTATAGTAACACAAATTTGCAAACACTTATGTCATCTATCTTTGAGAGTATACAAAATAATGAATCTAACCAAAAGCTTGACAAAAAGAAAAGAAGAGTAACACTAACCAAAACTTTTTAAAATCCTTCAATTAAAATATTCAATAGCAAAAATGTGTTCATGACTTAAATATAAAAAACATGTTGAATACCTAAGAAAGCAGAAAAGCTACCCACACTTTCCCCACAATACAATTATCTCTGAAAATAGATCCACAAGTTGCTGCAAAACTAGGAGTGAGTGCCTCTAACAGTTCCATTAGTGTTGACTTTAATCTAACTAACTTCAGGAAAATGCCAAAAACTTATACAAGAAACAAAACTTTCTCTGTTCTAATGTTAATACCAAATTACTTCAAAATAGAAAAAATCTAAAATTTGGTTAATCATATGCCAAATTAGAACCTTTTCCTTTATAATTGTGTCTTTTACTACAAGAGAACTTGATTTTAGAAACCAATTTATTGGTCTCTAAAATGACAAAATTAATGGCTAACTTAATTAAAGATTAATTTAGAATATAATAGTAATAATAGGCTAAAACCTTGATAGTTAATATTAAATATCAATTTAAATTATGAGTCAGAAATCAACTTAATTACCATTAAATAAAAACCAATTTAGATATTAAATATATAGATTATATAAAAACTAATTTAACCATCAATTATATAAAAAATAATTTAGCATTAATTTGAAAATTAATTTAACGACCAAATATATAAATATTATGGTCACTAATCTTTAAATAATGATAATATTATATTCAAAAATTATTTTATTATTTTAAAATAAAAATATATTAAAAAAAGACAATCATACCTAAAAGAAATTAACATAAACAAAATTCATGAATTTCTTTTTGGTAGGTGTCTCTTTATAAGGCGATTCACTGAATTATTTATCATGGAAAACAATTTTTTTAATCTGTTTTGTTGAGTTAACTATACAATCAAAAGCATGATTGTCAAAGTTGAGTTATGTGGAAACGCTTTATCAATGGCGATTATGGAATTGTAAAAGGCTAACTAGCAATTACTTAAGATATTTCCCTGCCTTTCACATTATGATGGCTGAAATACTGAACAAGACATGCCATCATTTGAAACTATGTTCTACAGTTAGTTTTCTCCTCAATTTTTCCAATGTACAATTCTGTGGACAGCGTGTAACCAAAGGAATGCTTGTTCAACAATTGAAGTCCCCGAAGACGTTCAAAAAAGAATGTTTGTTTGAAGTATTCAAGAAAGTAACTTTTTTTTTTAAGTTTTCTGATATTTTAAAATTATTTCTTCAATCATAATCTCTAAACCTTAAAATATAACTATTTGAAACTGAAATAAATTATTTTATTATTATTATCTGATATTTTATTTAAAAAATAGTTTAAAATGTAAGGAATTCGTAAACTATGTCAAAGTAAAATTTCCTAATTGAAAAGCTTCCACAAAAGAAGAACGATTATCTTTTTAGAATTCACCGCCCCAAGTTCAGCCACAGTTAATTATTAGACATTTCAATAATCTCATTAGGCTGTTAACAGAACATATTTAACTGTTCATATCACAAGTACATGTCAATAATTACTTCTAATCAATCCAGAGAGAGCAATAGACAGTGCTAAACAGAGACACTAATGACTGATGAATGCTCAATGCACGTGGTTAGATTTGTGATAAAGACTATACCACCCCTACATGTAAGATACGGCCCCTAAGGCATGTGGGTTGTTCTTGGCCAAAATTGGGTTACACATGATATGGCTTTTAAGGAAAAAAATTATTTTCACATTACTATTCACAAACTACTATTAATGTATCCCATTAGATACCTTCTTTATTTAATAAAATATTATATACATTTGATATCTTCTTTATTTAATAAAATATTATATAATAAATAAAATAATAATATATAATAGTATCAAATGAAAGTAATGATTGAATTTTAATCACCATTCAGATTTTTCATATACAAAACTTCTCTCTTCACTTTCTACTTTACTTTTTCTTTACAAATTTGTTACTTATACTATTTACATAACGTTGCAATTATCACTAGTTTCCACGATTGTTATTTTTCTTTAGATCACAAAAATTATCATATGGGACCATTGTGCTCAAGTATCAGTGGACGAGAACTTTATTTTCATATTCAGATTGATATTTTTCTCCATTAAAGTGTCTTCGGTTGTTGATATAGTGTAGTTTAGACTACCCCAAGTGTTTCTAGTGGAGTTGTGGTGGGTGAGAGTATGTAGTGTGTATTGGAGTTTGGCTATTTTGTAAGTATCCACAGGCTGGAAGTGACAGTCCTTACCATAAGGGATGGAAACAATTGGAGCCAGAATCTTGAAGAGCACATGAATGTAGCCTTTGTTACGATAATTTTATGCTATTTTGTAATTGTTTATCCCCTATCGTAGTGGCTTCTGGCTACTATATATTTTTAATGTATGTGGGTATCTTTTACTTGTGCTAATAATATATTTGTATGTGCTTTGTTATGTTTAGTTGTGTTATTTATATTTATCTAGGTTTATGATCTAGATTGGACTTTGATATTATCTGGATTCCAAAATGATTGTATGAAGATTAGAGTACTCCTTAAGCACTCTTTTCCTTTAATTTATTTATTTCTCGATGTTAAAAAAAATAAACAAATATTTAAAGAATACAATTTTCAAAAACTTAAGTATGCATAGGCCAGTTACAATAGTTTCAATTCTATGTAATTATGTATTCGACATTTGCCCTTAACATGAGTTACACTAATAAATGGTTGTAAATTAAAAAATTTTAAGTGACAGTAAACATCTCTGCAACACCCATCAAACAGTTTTTAGTTTTTTTTTTAGCCTGTATGTGTCCTCAAACTTTTTATGCACTTTTATATGGTCTGCTATAAAAATTAGCAAAATTGGGTGGTCAAGATTTTGTGCCAGGGTGTTGTTTTGTGGTCATTTGGAGCATTTGGTTGGAGCAGAATTCTCAAATTACTGAGAATGTTTTTCCTCAAAACTTGCCTTCAAATTGGATTAGGAATCTTCTGTGTTCAGAACAGAGCTATTCCAAGAAAATTAATCTTTCTAGGATAGAGATAGGTCGGGTAGATTGACTAGTTTATTTCGAAGTTTCTTCAATCACAACTAATTCTTCCCCTAGACTATTTTTCCTACCACAGAAATAGCTATATTAAAAAAAAAAAAAAACATTACCTCCAAAAATAATATAGCTTGAGATGGAATGTATGGAACAATGACTTAGCTCAAAGAAAGAATGTAATAAAACTCAACTCATCTTTAGAAAGGCAACTCAATTTGACATATTTTGCAGAGTAGATAAACTAAAACGTAAAAATCTCATGTTTCAAAGTATCTTAAAAGATCTTCATATCCAAGACTAGCAAAACCACACATCTCAAAGGCAAAACTATTTGGCTCCACATTTTAAGCTAAATAAAATAGAAATAACTTAATAACTCAAATTAGTTGCATTTCCTTCACAGAATCTTGGGACAACATACACTAAACTCGTTACTTTTAGATGCTCATACAAAACATTCAACTTAATTTTAGAGCACATAAACAATAAGATGCAGTGAAATTTTATACATGCCTAGCAACTATCTGTTGCTTTGCGGATAGAAACTAGAATATAAAAACAGGAGTATCTGTCTTACAAAACATTAAAAAGTTCACTTTACAAATTCGCCCCTTATACTATTTACACATAACGTTGACTCACATTTGCATAAATATGATTGCAAATTGTTTACTGTTTTCTAAGTTACACCACTAGTGAATGAAAATTTATCTCATATAATCAGTGTCATATGATTTATATCTAAGTATTATTGTGTTTAGACCAAGTGGTAATGAGAAGGATAGAGTTTGAGAATGTACTATAGGAAGAAATTTAGAAATAATGATTAAGGTTATTAGAGAAATTTTGTAATCGTGGTTGGCGGGAAATAATTGGGCTAGTTGGAATTCTGTGAGGTTAGTCCATATAAAGACCAACCTTTGTTTTTTGGAGGGCACTGAACATTGTTTTGTTGGAGTTTAATAGCATTATTTCCTATGTGAAAGGATTCTATTTCTGTGTAAAGTCTTGTGATTAGCTGTTTCATTTGAGAATATTAATAAAAAATTCTCAGATTTGCAGTTTATCTTGTTTGAGGGTGTGTTTCGGGTTCTTTGAAAGTTTCTTAACATATTATTCTAAAGATGTAACTTTAAAATAGTTGCTTCAATTAAACATTTAGGTCCATATGTTTACTTTATCCTTATAAGATGAACTAATGTTTGACCCTAGATTGGTGTCATGATATTGGCATTTTTGTTGAAGGATCAACCCTCGTTTTCTTTATCCATTCTAACATAACACATGGGTATAAATGTACTAATGTGTCTAAATTCTAAGATAAAAAAAAGTAAGGAAATAAGAATTCTTTCGTAAGAACTTAATATCTTAATATAGACAAATCATGCTTTCAAAATTACATTTCTTTAATATAACTACATATTTATTTTAGATAATTTTAATGAGTAGTTTTTTATTTTATTTTTAATCTTGTGTGAAACTCCTTACAGACGCTGTTAAATATATTATATTTCTAACATTTAACTAACAAGCTTAATTACAAAATCTAATCATATCAACAATTTCAAATAATAAAGGAGCTCAAAAAAAACTCACTTATAAATAAAATAAAATAAAATAAAATAAAAATAATTAGTTGTAACTATGGATATAAATAGAAACCCAAAATCACGAAATAGACCCAATAATCTGCGTCTGGATTTGAAAAGCTTCAAACTGCGTTTTATCTGTGTTTACTGCTGTGTTTGCTTTTATTAAAAACTAAATATAAGAACTCTTTCATATGTCTGCATCTTGATAATGGATGTTTTTGGATTGAGTGAACAGGCCTGAGGACTCTCCGGATGTTTTCCTAGAGGTACCGTTTCAGAAGACACGGTAAGACTTGATGGAGAAATAGCAGTGATGGAGGAGATAACGCAAAATGTGATGGCGATGAAGAAGAGTGGAAAGAGAGTGATGGAATTGGTGAAAAAAAAAAAATGGGTGATAGCTTTTGTAAAAAAAAATAGGGTAATGGGTTTCATTTGTTTCAATACAATCTTTCATCATAGATATCTGCCCTGGTTTCAAAGATTTTATCAATTGAGGTACGATCTTATTAATCTAGGTTTTTGTTTTTCAGAATCTAAGGTTAATTAGAATTCTAAACTAATAATAATGAAAAAATAATTTTAAAAATAATTATATTTTTATTAAAAGTTTATCTTTCAAATATTCAAACAAGCAAAGTTATGTAACAATCGATTTTCTTTAAAATATTCAATTAATATAGAAGTCAATCCATTGAATTAAATTTTATTTTTTACAAATATGTAAAATATAAAACTACATTTTTTTATAAATAGATTATAACTATTTTTTTATAATCATAATATTTTTATTAATTATTTATGTTTAAAAATAAAAGAAGAGTTGTCTTAATGAAATAAAGACACCGTAAATCAGGATGAATTGAATTATGAAAGTAAAAAATATGATCTTCATTATATATAGGCAAGATACACACCTGCAAGTGACATATTGAAAGTGTGAATTTCAAGGAGCATTTCAAGTGAATTTGTCATATAGATTTTGCATATTTCTGCTCATGCGTTTAAGTAAAAAGACGAGAGTTTTATTTATACTCATGCGTTTGTTACTGAAAATAAGGTGAGAGTTTCATTTCTACATGTTTTGGTTGCTATTAGAAATAAATTTTCAAGAGAGTTTCATTTTTGCTCATTGGTCACTGAAATATTATTATTTGAATTATTATTATTATTATTATTATTATTATTATTATTTAATTCTACGTGTTGCATTTTTAAAATTTATGTTTTTATTTATAATGATTATTATTTACAACTATTTGAAGACCTCATGTAATTATTTTATACAAATTAAAAAACATAATAACAATATAAATAATAACAATTATTTATCTATAAAAATATTTTTTTTATATGCGTTATTAATTTTTTTATATGTTTTTAATTATTAATGTTACGTGCTTTTTTTTTAAAGACCATCTTATGTACTTTAAAAAAAATATAGTAAACAAAAATAGTAATAACAATTAATTAAAGATATTATTCTTTAATATCTAAATTTCTAAAACTTAAGATAATTATAATGTCCTATAAATTTTCATTCTAAAAGGATTGATATTTTGTTTTGGTAAAGAAAAATATAAAATTAGAAGCATCGTAAATTTAATAAGATGTATTTAAGTTATATGTTTGAATAAGAAGTCCGTTTTGGGTTGAATTTTAAAATTCAAAATAATAATTAGATGTAATTTATTGACACAAATCATATTTTAGAATGATACTCTTATATCATAAAGTCGTATATTATATCATATATTGAGTTTTGTCTCGTGAAATTGAGTTGGAATGTTTTAAACATAAATTTATGTAATAGATCAATGTATTTATATATTTAAACTTGTTAAAAATATATGGAATGACAAAATTTATTTTGAAATTGATTATAAAAGATTATGCAAAAATTGAAAGTTTTATACAGTTTGCAAAATCTTTGTAAATTCAGTCAGTAGATTCAATCTGGACCATAAATAAATAAAAGACAATTATGATTTGATTTGCTATAGAGATTTTCCCTATTTCGAAAATATACATGCAATTGAAAATATTAAAAAATATTTGTGAATATACATAATAATTATGATTTAAATTATCTATGGCACCATGTTATATTGATTTAAGTAAAATTATTATGAATGATGACTATGGTACCAAATTAGTTGAGATCATAAAATTAATATAATATATTAAAACTTGTAGCATTATATGTATTAAGCATATATACCTATGTTAACATAGGTATGTTAATTTCAATGAGAATTTAATATACTATACACATTTAGATGTTGAATGCTTGATTTATAATTTAAAATGTTAAGATTATTATATAAATTACTGTTAGCTTTAACTTTTATTTATTATTTATAAAAAATATTGTTGTTAATTAGATCAAAGATAATGTTATAAAAAGATTATTTTTAGTACCTATGAATGTATAAATGCTATATTTTTTTAATATATTTTTTAGTTTTATAAACTCTTTATTTGATATTAATACATATCATGATAAAGTGTCACTTAAAAGTTTCCATTTAACTGAGAGGGTTACATTGATTTGTTTTAAGAATATTTTTTTAATTATAAATATTGATTAAATTTATAATACATTGATGATGTTTTTATTTTAACTTTTTAAATGGAATAAAAAAATACATGGTCCACGGTCTAATTTAAACTATTTTTTTGGTTTAAATAAATTATAATAGAACACCGAATGAAACACAATATTAGATGTATATTTTAATTTAGCTTTATTTAAAATCTAAGTGTTATTGTATTGTAGATAATATCTATACTTGTTACAAACAAAATATAAAGTTTTTTCCTTTACTAAATCTACACTTCTTATATAAAGATGATACAACTTTTTCATCTTCATTTACTGTTATTTTCCAATAAAATAATTTTACCCTTTATTAAATTAAAATAATTTAATTATTTATAGTTTGTATAATACAACTTTTGGTAATTCTTGATGTTATTTTTTAATGAAATAATTTTATCTTTTATTAAATTAAAACAAATTTATTATGATAAAATAAATAATCTCACCATTTCAATTTTAAAATAATTATAATTTCTCAACTAAAAAATAGCGGTTTAATCCTCATTCTCTTATTTATAATTTTTTTATAAGCTTATGCATTTACGTTATATTAATGTAAATTAACATTTGATTTTGGTTATTAGACTTAGTTTGATAGATTCCAAAGTTTAAATACTTTTTTTCTTCTCAGCAACATTTAAAATGTAATTGAAGTAGCACAAGGAATGCTAAACCCTTAACAATACGACACCGAAAAAGGATAAATTTGGTGGTTGGTTGAGAGGCGATAGTTTTTGTTTTGAAGTCTAGCTTTGATATGGTACTCCAGTTATATTTTTACAATCTAATAAAATTAATAAAGCCTTAAATTTGAGAAGAAAACGAAGTAAGAAAACTGAATAAAATTGTTAATGACATTGAATTCGTTTAAAAAAGTGTTGATATCACTTTGTTCAAAGACAATGATGTATGATCTATCGTTAATGAAAGGTATAAGTGTATGTACCTCCCGTGGTAATCGGCCAGGTCCACCGAGGTAATCGGCCAGGTCCACCGAACTGTTGGTGGCTCAACCTAAACATGGGTGCCTTAACGTCGCTTCGGCTTTGGACAAGGCTAAAAGATGAGTGAGAGGAGAATGTTACGGGAATTTACGATTCTAAACGTCCTACGCCTTTATAGAGAATTATGCCACTATGACGTTTAAATGGCGTGTTCTAATAAATATTGCTAAATAGGCAGGAAGTATCTAAGACTTTTTCTATTCCTATCACCTTTTACAGACACCTTTACTCTAACTGACTTGAGCGTCGGAGAGTCTTCTGCAGGTGCTCCACCTTTCGGTCTAGTCCTGACGGAGATTCTATTTTGATATATGAGGAAGGTAGGAAGTAGAGCCCCGTGTATTTCACGAGCAGAACCCTACAGCCCGCAGAAGAACGGTATCAGGTAATCGAGAAACTAGTATTGGCCCTAGTATTCTCGGCAAGAAGGCTACGTCATCACTTTCAGAGTCATGCAATGGCGGTAAAAACGGACTACCCCATAAAACAAATATTGTAGAAGCCGGAATTGGCCGGAAGGATGACGGCTTGGGCGGTTGAGCTATCTGAATTCGGGCTTTGGTTCGAAGCGAGGGGCCCGATGAAGGCACAGTTCCTGGCCGAGTTCTTGACGGAATTGCCTCCGGTAATCGAAGAAAGAACCGTCTGGTTCTTGAGCGTTGACGGTTCTTCCAACAAGAAAGGCAGCGGCGCGGGGATCATTCTGGAAGGCCCAAGACATGTGATTGTCGAACAATCTATCCGATTCGGATTCGAGACGTCAAATAACCAGGCCGAATACGAGGCTCTTATTGCAGGCTTGAGATTAGCAAAGGACCTGGGGGTCAGGTGCCTCAGGTGTCAGACCGATTTGCAATTGGTCGCAGGCCAAGTGAACGGCGAATACCAGGCCAGAGAGCCCCTATTACAGAAGTACCATAACATGACCAAGAAGTTAATGCTCCAGTTTGAGGAGGTCAGCATTGTGCATGTCCCACGATGCAATAATGCCAGAGCTGACGTCTTATCCAAACTAATGAGTACTAGGAAAACGGGACAACACAAGACACTAATTCAAGAGGTGCTGAACACACCAAGTTGGGATAGAGATTACGTGTTGGAAATTCAAATAAGGGAGAATAGCTGGATGACACCCATCCTAAATTTCCTGATGCACGATATACTGCCTGAAGACCGAGCAGAGGCCAAAAAAATAAGAAGACAGGCCGCTTCCAACACGGTTGTTAAGGGAGAACTCTTCCGTAGGGGGTTTTCCTCTTCTTTGTTGAAATTCCTTGACCGCAAACAGCCCGACTACGTCTTGTCGGAGCTCCATAGAGGAACCTGCTGAATGCACTTAGGGGCGAGATTGATGGCGGTTTGTGTTCTGAGGGCAGGGTATTATTGGTTGACGGTCAAGCGAGACACCCGGGCATACACGGAAAAATGCTTGGAGTGTCAGCAATATGAATCTGTTTTTAACGCACCTCCCGAGGAGATCCATTAGACTAACACGTCATGGCCTTTTAGCCGGTGGGCCGTGGATATTTTGGGATTGTTTCCTTTGGCAAAGGGACAGGTGAAGTATCTTATAGTAGCCATTGATTATTTCACCAAATGGATAGAGGCCGAGCCGATTGCCACCATAACTGCCCGTCAGGTGCAGAATTTCATGTGCAAACAAGTCATCTGCCGACATGGGTTGCCACACAACGTGGTAACTGATAATGAGAGACAATTCACAAATAGCAATTTTGAAAAATTCGTAAAGCAACTCGGGGTTAAACACCTGGTGACAAGAGTGGAACATCCTCAAACCAATCGGCAGGCTGAGGCGGCCAACAAGGTTATCTTGGGAGAGCTAAGGAAAAAGCTTGGTCGACTGAAGGGTCTGTGGGCCAAAGAAGTTATGAGAATATTAGGGGATATCATTGCACTCCACAGTCAGCGACAAAAGAGACACCCTACCGACTTACATATGGGGCCGATGCCATGATACCCGTCGAACTCGGGGAGACATCATGGCATAGGGCAAACTTTGATGACCAAACAAACGGTGGCAAACTTTGAGTGGAATTGGACTTGGTTCAAGAGGTACGTGAAGAGGCTAATGTCCTTGAGGAAGCCGCCAAGCTCAGGGCGGCTAAATGGTATAACACTCGAGTGCGAGAAAGGACATTCCAAAGGGGCGGCCTGGTGTGGAGGAAAGTTGGCGAAGCTCGCAAACACCGACAATAGGGGAAGTTGGCACCGAATTGGGATGGACCTTACAGAGTGGTAGACAACCTCCAAAACGGGTCATATAAGATTGAAGAGCTAGGTGGTAGGCTGATACCAAGAACGTGGAACGCTACCCACCTCAAAATGTATTATAGTTAAAAATTGAAATGAGGTACTCTTTCCTTGACTTGGATTTTTTTCCCTAAGAAGGGTTTTGACAAGCAAGGTTTTAACGAGGCCCATATTTAGGATAAATAAAATTCCCTTTGAAGTCTTTATATTTTTTCTTTTTGTTTGATTGAACAATTATTCAGAACGAGAAAGGGTACATGTCCCACTAACATGCCCAAATCTAATCTGACGAGTCCTTAGTAGGATGAACGTCTTAAAGACGTATCCATACCAGGATGATAGTCTCAGCGATGTGTCTATGGCGGATGAACATTTAACAACGTATCCAGGACACAAAGAACGTCTTAAGGACGTCTTCGGATCGGAATGCCTAACAACAGGCCCGAAAATAAGGATGACTAGACGAACGTGTTAACAGCTTGTCCAGTTGGTAACATGATGAATGCCTTAGCGTCATACCCAAATTAACTGAGTCTAATGGCTCAGAAACATCATATCTCAGGTCAACGCGAGAAAGCCATACCCCAAGCCACCGAGAGAAATATTCCTGTTGTAAAATAAACCTTCAGGTGACCGAGCAAATATCGGGCAAAAACAAGATTGGGCCCGTTATGAAACTTACGCAAATATTTTTCTGCAACAGACACATATATATACATTTATTTAGAGCAAATTAAGTCATTGATGTTTGTACAGTTATCCTGAAGTGGCATAAAGATGAGCAAGGTCAAAATATGAAATTACAACAGAGGCCTAAGGCACAAGGGCAAAGGTGACGGATCTTCAACAGGTTCGTCTTCTTTGTCGATATCAAACAGAGTCGGATCAAGATCGGGAGCAAAGGCAGTAGCTTGTTTCATGGCCTTCAGAAACCCATCCTCGTAGACAGATACACATGCTTCCTCCAGTTTAAGTTTCTCGACATCCCAATCAGCCTGCTTCTTGGCCATTTCCGCTTGCAGTTCGTTCACTTTGTCTTGCTCCTCCTATGCAACCTGGGTCATTCGGGATTATTCGGCCTCCCGCTGCTCACGTAACCTGTGAGAATGTAGAAGTTCAATTTCTTTTTCAGCAAGGAGTGATTCTTTGTCAGCAATGGCCTTTTGGAGACTGAATATCTCTTGTTCTAGGCTCTCTTAGCCTTCGTAACTTGCTCAACTTTTTGTTCCATGCCTGCCAACTGATCACGGAGTCCAACTTTTTCCTCTGCTGTGTGTCGGTGGTACTGCATGAGTGCTAGGCACCTAGCCATCATGATGCTCCCCGCCTCGAAGCATCCAACTTTGCCAACCTTCGCCATCAAGTCGGCATCGTAAGGATACACCTGACTCAAGTCCTTAGCCTGCTGATTGACGTGCCAGTTGGATTGGACACCAGGAGAGGTCACGCTAAGGTGATCCAATCTGACAGGGCCAGAGGAAGAAGAAGAAGCCCTGATGACCAGGTCTGATTGAACAGCCTTGGGAAGAGTTTGATTGGTTGGAGGCGGCGAGGCAGGACCACCTTCAGGAGAGCTTTCCAGGTTTATAACTTCAGGAAGTACGCCTGCAGTAGCCCCCCTGAGGGGTTGGCAACAACAAGGTCGATGGTATTGGTGGCCTCGTGAAGTTCAAGAAGTGGAGTGATATGCCCGCTAGCACCAAGGTCGGAGGGGCCATGATCAGAAGGCTCCTTCTGAACGGAGGCGGCGTCACCCAAATTGGATGTTTCTCCTCTTTTCCTCTTGCCAACTTGGAGTTCAGCGGCCAAGTCATGGCGACCACCGACCCGGGCGCGAAGTTTCCTCATGTCAACTGTGTTACCCATGATCTCTGCGACACAAATAAAAGGGTCAAGATGGAAATGTCAGACAAATTCGTAGACAAGAATAAAAAGTACCTAAGAACAAAGCATTAGAGTCCTCGACGAGAGGAAGGCAGAGAAGCGCCCTAGTGTGAAGCGGCCTAGGAAGCTGTCGGATAGCGTCAATCGCTACCTTCTCCTCGGTAGTGAGACGATAGTCGGGGTGTGGCTGAAACCGGATGGGTTTCTGCTAGTAGAGAGGGTGTCAGGGAGTATGGTCAGGCCGGAAGAGGATGTGCTTTTCAGCATCCTCGGAACAACGACAGAGTTTGAAGAAGCGGGGTTTGAAGTGTTTGTAAGACAAGTTGTATAAGGTCAAGAGGGGACTACCGTGACTGGCACTCAAGGATACAACCAACAAGCTTACCAAACTTCATCTGATAAAAATAGGTGAAGACACTAATGGAAGGCACAAGCCCGAGATGACCATAGAGTAGCTCAAAACATGTTACGAAGGCCTAACTATTCGGGTGCAACTGACTAGAGGCTATGTTCATTAAGTTCGACATTCCCGCTTCGAAATCAGTGAGGGGAAAGGTGATGTTGTACTCCTTAAATAAGTAATCATAGACATAGGTGAAGTCATAACTGTCTGGGGTTGGCTTCATGTATATGCGCTTGCGAGCTCTACAAGGTTTGACTACGCCATATTTGACAAAGGGGTCCTCGCATACAGGATAAACAGCCACAAATTGACCCACTTTGTCTCTAGTGTTATATATGGACAGATGTTTGTCGACATCGCTGTGCACCCAACGATATCCAGGGATGACGACAGGAGGGTGCGGGCTCTTACCCCTTTTTGAAACGCTAGAAGGCTCTAGGTTTGCGGTAGCAGATTTGGGGTTTTTTCTTTTTCTAGAAATATGAGTAGGGTGTGGTGGAGCCACTAGAGTTGCGGCAATGTGTGGTGACACTGAAGGAGTATCCTCTAAGGATTCTTCCTCACCGAGGAGGGATGCGGTTCGCTTCGTCCATGGGAGTGATTTTCCTATCTAGCATGTTCTTACGCGCCCTAGGGGAAGCAGAAAAAGATGAGTAAGAAGTCATGATCGTACCTAGAAAATGGACAAGTTGAAGGTGTGGAAGAGAGAGCGTTCCAGGGAAGCGTAGGCCAAGTAAGGTAGAAGACAACTGAAGGAGATGAAGGGTCGAAGGGTCGAAGCTGGGACTTCAATTAATGAAAGTCGAAAAAAATCGACGTACAAGATGAAGCCACGATGACGGGTGAGCAGGTTGCGCCATCAGGAGAGGGGAGCGAAAGCGTATCCTCAGGGCCACATCACGTCCTATCCTCTGCGTCTCATTAATAATGATATGACGTAAGCCTTGAAAACGCAGGAATCCTGTTCGTTTGAGTTCCAAGCAGGTAGAGACGGTATTCTAAGTCCACCTGACTGAGTTTAGAGTTGCCCGTTAGAACCGCGAACTCGGGGGCCTTATGTGGTAATCGACCAGGTCCACCCGAACTGCTGGTGGCCCAACCCAAAGATGGGTGCCCTAACGTCGCTTCGGCTTTGGACAAGGCTAAAGGGTGAGCGAGAGGAGAATATTACGGGAATTTGCGATTCTAAACGTCCTATGCCTTTATGGAGAACTATGCCACTATAATGACACTTAAATGGCGTGTTCTAATAAATATTGCTAAACAGGCAAGAAGTATCTAAGACTTTTTCAATTCCTATAACCTTTTACAGACACCTTTACTCTAACTGACTTGAGCGTCGGAGAGTCTTCTGCAGGTGCTCCACCTTTTGGTCCAGTCCTGACGGAGAGCCAGAAGATAACCCCTCTTAGTAAAGCCGACACCATCCGGAGAGGACGACTTCAATTCAGTTCGGGTAAGAACAGTGTATTAATTAAAAATACTAACTGAATTAAACGCTAATCTCGTTAGCAATCGATAAATAAATGTTCAACTAATGAAAATTAAGATTCACTACCAAATCCTTTGAAATTTAAATTTGAAATGAAAATAAATAATATCTTATATAAATTTTTGGAAATTGAGATATTATAATTAGGTATACAAACATTCCATTGTCTTGTAGTTATTTGAAATAAGTTAACTTATTAATTATACAACATTTTTTTAACAGAGATTTTTCTGTTTTAAATCGTATAATTCTATAGACAAACTACCTTTAAATTCCTTCTTAATGGTTTTTCCAATAGCTTTTCTTGACCTCCGTCTACCTCTATTAACAAGACTAACCTATATTTCATCTAATCTCCTTCCTGGAGCTTCTACATGTCTTCTCCACGTACACCCAAACCCCACTGGGCCAAAATTCTACTATTTTTTCTACTTCAGGTATATACCTTCAATATCCTTTCATTTTGTCTAGTATGTCCATACATCAAACACTTGTTGCCACCCAACACACAGTTCCCCATTATGTTTATTTTCTTGTTTATCCTCGTACACAAGCTAGTGAAACTAAAACATCATACGCAGAAACATTACACAAAACAACAAAGTAAAAATATTACAAGAAAGAATGAGGATGAACCATCCTCAGCTTAAGTCAACAATAGAGTTCCTCTTAAAACAAACAATCTCAAAGCACTCAACATCAACCAACTGCTACTTCAGTTAAGCAATCCTTGGCCAGTAGCATACATCATACAATTGATATGTTCCTCTAAACAGACATTCACTCAGTGACATGCAAGACATAAGAGTTCGGTTGACAACATGAATCTTTAATGATTTTAGAATAAATACCTTTTGAAGTGCATCAGTTGCCTCAGCCCTTGCTCTTTCACTGATTGATTTCTCTAGAACTTCAAGCATTCTAGCAGCACGGGCTCTAGCATCATCTACACTAGTAGCAACCATCATTTCCCTAACAAAAACGTCAATACACTCTGCTCCATCTACAGGAAGGTGGTTGTTCAAAGTAGGCTGGTCCTCGGGAACAGAATCATTTCCATTATCTTCCAATTTACCTGTAGAGTTTAAGATAGTTTTAATGACCTCCTTAATTTCTCAGATTAATTAGTTTACTGGGAATCCTTTTCTGAAAGTTTATAAAATAAAAGGGAGGAAAATGGTTGGTCCCCGATATACCAAAATCATAAACTTTGTGGTCTCTTACCCAATCAAAAGAATCACTCTAAAGTCCAAACAAGAGGAATAAGGAAGATTTTGGTTGAGGAAGATCACAACCATATCGAGTATTCTATCTTCATCCATGGATTTAAATATGTGACTCTTCTATTGAATTATGACTTAATAATTTAACATGATGGCTAAATTCATTATTCATAACATTTATTCTGTAATTTCTAGCAAGTGGTATCAGAGCCTCGTTCATGTTAAATTATTGGGAATAAAGTTTTATCATTGGATTGAATTATGTTGTTGTTATACCAGTTTGGAATTAAAGAATAAACGCACATAATTCTATTTGATGTTTACACCTTTTGTCTTATCTTATATAATTCGGTTTTATAGTATTATGGCCTTGGTTCCTGTATGTTGCAATTTTGGTAATTCATATGAATTGCTAGTTTGATATACATAATAATTCCGCTGGTAAATTGCGTTGAAAAGCATATGTAATATTTTTCGATCGACCTTCAATACGATTCACAGATCTAGGTCTTTATTTTCATTGTTATATCCGCTGCTCATATGCAATTTTTTTATAATGCTTATTATTTATACGAATAATAAATGGTCCAAAGGAAGTTTATTGTCTAGCCAAATAATAAACATTGGGGTTTTCTTTTGTAATGTTTCTTATGTATACGGATAATAAACGGCCCAAAGGATGTTTGTTATTTGGCCAAATAATAAACATTGAATTTTTTTTTATGATGCTTATTATTTATGCAGATAATAAACGGTCAAAAGGAAGTTTATTGTTTGGCCAAATAATAAACATTGAACCTTCAATTTATATATTTATTTATTTTTATCTAATTATGCGAGCACTAATCGGCCCAAAGGAAGATTATTGTTTGGCCAATTGATAGAAAATGTATGCAATAAATAAATAGGTTGCAAATTCTCAAGTTTCCATGTGAACATTGAGTCGATCCAAAGAAAGGCTTAGTATTTAATAGGATTTTTTGACAATATTTCATTACTGCATTGAGAGTACCACTCACAACTAATTTTTCTATCCAAAGATTAAAGATTAAAAATTAATGTTGTTCTACGTATCTCAGTATGAATTTTCCCATTATTCTTGCTAACAATATTTTTGATGGATACAATTGTTGTTGCTTCAACTTCAGTTGCCAATGTTTCTGTTCAAGTTAGCAGCATCCCTATGCTAAATGGTACAAACTTCAAAGTTTGGAGAGATACCGTAGAAATTGTCCTTAGTTGTATGGATTTGGACATAGCTCTTCGGCAAGACAAACCCATTGCTATTGAAGAAAATGGTAATGACGCTAAAATAGAGAAATGGGAGCGATCCAATCGAATGAGTGTCATGATTATGAAATGCTATATTCTTGAAACATTTCGGGACTATTACTGAAGATAGCAATGCTAAAAAATTCCTAGAGGACGTTCAGCAATTCTTTGCCAAAAATGAAATGACAGAGACAACTAATCTTTTGAGCAAACTTGTCTCTATGAGGTATAAAGGCAAAAGGAACATAAGGGAGTACATTATGGAAATGTCTCATCTTGCTTCAAAATTGAAAGCACTAAAGTTAGAGTTGTCTGAGGACTTACTCGTGCATTTGATTTTGATTTCTCTTCCTACACACTTTGGGCAATTCAAAGTGAGTTATAAAACTCTAAAGGATACTTGGTCCTTGAATGAACTAATATCTCACTGTGTGCAAGAGGAATAGAGGTTACAACGAGAACATAAAGAAAGTGCTCATATGACTTCGTCCTATCAACATAAGAGAAAGTGTGAGACTATTGCGGTTACACATTCTCAGCAGAAAAAAGACAAAGAAACAAAATGATGTTTTAACATGTTTCTTCTCCAAGAAGACAGAACACATTAAAAAGGATTGTGCCAAATATGTCGTTTGGCGAGCAAAGAAGGATATGATTCTTACTTTTGTTTGTTCTGGAGTTAATCTAAGTTTTGCACCTATGGACACTTGGTGGGTAGATTCTAGTGCTACTACCCATATAAGTGTTACTATGCAGGTTTGCCTGTGGAGTCGACCACCAAGTGATGCTGAAAGATTCATCTGTGTCAGATGGCAATAAAGTTGTAGTGGAAGCTGTAGGAACCTTCAGATTATGTTTTAAGACTGGATTGTTTTTTGAATTTATTTGAGACATTTTATGTATCATCTTTTAGACAAAATTTAGTTTCTGTTTCTCATTTAGACAAATCTGGTTATCACTGTTCTTTCGAAAATATAAAGTTAGTCTTTTCCAGAACTCAAATATTATTTGTTCTGGTTTTTTTGTTAATTGATAATATGTATAAGCTTGAATTAAGTTTCTATAATGAAATATTGCAAACAAGTTTAAGAGGTACAAAATGAAAATTAAATGAGAATTCTGCCTCATTATGGCATAAACATTTAGGCCACATCTCTAAACAGAGAATTCAGAGGCTTATGGTGGATGAAATTCTTGAACCCCTAGATTTAAAGAATTTTCAAGTCTGTATTGAATGTATCAAGGGGAAAAGAACAAATGAAAGAAATTTAAGCGCAGAGAGAGCTAAAGATGTCTTAGAACTAATACATACTTATATATGTGGTCTGTTTCCTACTGCTTCATGGAATGGACAACAGTATTTTATTACATTTATAGACGATTACTCTCATTATGGGTACTTATATTTAATTCATGAGAAGTCTCAATCCTTGGACGTTTTTTAAGTCTTTCAAAGCTCAAGTTGAACTCCAACTTGGAAAGAGAATTAAAGCTGTCAAATCTGACCGTGGTTGTGAATACTATGGAAGATATGATGGATCAGGAGAACAACGTCTAGGACCTTTTGCACTTTTTCTAAAAGAGTGCGGAATTGTTCCACAATACACCATGCCTGGCAAACCTAGTATGCATGGTGTTATAGAACGAAGGAACCAAACTCTTAAGGATATGGTGAGAAGTATGATCAGTCATTCCACCTTGCCTAAATCACTTTGGGGAGAAGGTTTAAAGACCGCATTGTACATCCTTAACAGGGTACCAAGAAAAGCAGTTAACAAAATCCCTTATAAACTCTGGACTAATAAAGGCCTAGCCTAGAACATTTACACCTTTGGGGATGTCCAGCTGAGGCACGGCCTTATAAGTCACATGTAAGAAAACTGGACTCAAGGACAGTTAGCTGCTATTTTCTTGGTTATGCTGAACACTCACGAGGATACAATATGATCCTACATCAAGATCAATTTTTGAAACGGGAAATACAATATTTTTCAAGGATGTTGAGTTTGGAGGGGAAGGAAACATTAGGAATGTTGTTTTTTCATGAGGAATCTATTATTGATAATGATCAGGTATTCATACCTATTGTTATTCAAGACACAATTATAGAACAAGACAACAATGAGAATCCTCCTCAAATACAACCTATAGAACAAACTCAACAACCTCAAGAAGTGTCATTAAGAAGATCTACAAGAGAAAGGAGAAGTGTTATTTCGGGTGAATACCTTATGTACCTCCAAGAACATGAGGATGACATTAGTTTAACAGAAGATGACTCAAGCAACTTTTGTCAAGCCATGAAAAGTTCTAATTCTCAAAAGTGGATTTGTGTCATGGAGGAGGAGATTAAATCTATGAGAGACAATGACGTTTGTGATATAGTAGAATTACCTGAAAGTGTGAAACCCATTGGTTGTAAATGGATATTTAAAACTAAAAGGGATTCTGTGGGTAATATTGAAAGATATAAAGCTCATCTAGTCGCTAAGGGTTTTACTTAAAAGGGAAGACATAGATTTTAAAGAAACTTTTTCTCTCGTATTTTCAGAAGATTCTTTAGAACAATAATGACATTAGTAGCTCATTTTGATTTAGAGTTACATCATATGGATGTTAAGACGATATTTCTTAATGGAGACATTGATGAGACAATTTATACGGTGCAACCAGAAAACTGTGTCAGGTAATTCAAAGTATATGGTATGCAAATTAAAGAAATCCATCTACGATCTCAAACAGGCTTCTCGTCAATGGTATCACAAGTTTCATCAGCTTATTACCTCATATGGCTTTGAGGCAAATATTATTGATGATTGTGTATATTACAAGTTCAGTGGGAGTAAATATGTATTCTTAATCTTGTATGTCGACACAACCGTGGCTAAAGGAGACAAGTTTAGTCTCACACAGTGTCCCAAAATGATCTTGAAAGGACAATAATGTATGATAAACCTTATGGATCAATAATAGGGAACTTAATGTATACTCAAGTCTACACACGTCCTAATACAATATTTATAGTGGGAGTTCTAGGCATATACTTGAGCATGAGGCATCTAACCATGGCATATGGTTACGAAACTTTGTCACCAGGCTTTGTGTGGTAGATGACATTAAAAAGCCATTGAAGATTTATTGTGACAATAATTCAGTGGTGCTTTACTCCAACAACAACAAGAGCTCAATAAAGTCAAAATATTAAATTTTTAGTTGTTAAGGAGAGAGTTCAAGAAAAATAGATTCTTATAAAACATATAGGAACAAAGTTTATGCTAGCAGACCCATTAACCGAAGGATTGATCCCTGAAGTCTTTCATGAGCATATTGCTCATATGGGTATCACTATTGATGATAACATGATTTAGTGGGGTTATTTTGTATACTTTATATGTTTTATATCAGACATTCTGCAGAATAAAGGATGATGATTTACATTATGTTGTTTAAATGTTAATATTGCAAATTTTGGGTAGATCTTAATGAAGATTTTAAAGTAGGACCAGTTGGAAATAAACATGCATGAGATCACATTTCATGTAATTTTCATGTTACTCATTTAAATTTGATATATGTCGTTGAGTATATCAGTATGGTAATCATCGTGGTTCAGTTACGAATTTAATGTGATAAAAGTTGCGGTAATTCGATTGTTAGAATATGAGATGGACCAGATTGTTTAAGTAGTTAAGGACAAATAACATTCGGTGTGTGCACTTATGGTTTATTTTGTGATATGATTATTTTAAGACAATATATATAGCCCAAGTGGGAGATTGTTAGGAAATTACATTTCCTTAGTCTAATTGTGGGATATATATTTATTTATATAATCACATTAGTTGTTGATTTCCTTAACGTTCGAAATCATTCGTCATTAAGATGATTTTAATGAGTCATTTAAGATAGTTTTAATGATTGGTTTAATGGGAATCATTTTCTAAGAATTTATCAGAATAAAAGGGAGGAAAAGGGTTGGTCGCCAATATACCAAAATCACAAACTTTGTGGTCTCTTACCCCATCAAAAGAATCACTTTAAGTCCAGCAAAAGGAATAAGGAAGATTTTGGTTGAGGAAGATCACAACCATATTGAGTATTCTATCTTCATCCATGGATACAGGTATGTGACTCTTCTATTGAATTATGACTCTCAATAATTTAACATGATGGCTAAATTCATTATTCAGAACATTTATTCTGTAATTTCTATCATCTAACACTGCCTTCAACTAGTAAAACCAGAAGCAGAAAACACGGACAGGATTTTGTAGCAGTTATGGAAAAAATATTACAAAAGGGAAAATCTGATATGAGAAAGACATGAAACATAATATACAAGGGATGAAGAACATGCTTAGTGAATCTACTCATATGTTCATCTTCCACCAGTGAAGACAAGCTCGGAATATACCCAAAAACAAGTTCTACCAGAGAAGATAGAATGTCAAGGAAACACCAAATTGGAATTTTTAATGGTGTTTATTACATTTTAATAAATAACAAGGTCTAAAGTCCAAAAACTTTGAAGCCATGAAACCTCTAAAACTTGAAAACAACTAATGTCATAACTCCCCAGTATCGACGCAGTTTGACAGATATGGTACTCTTCAGCTAACATTACTATTTTACTTTTTTACCAAAGCATATGACACTTTCTCCAAGATATGTTTATATAACATGTTACCAACAAGTTGTAGTTAACTTTGTAAGATTCATTGAATTAGACATAAAAAGCTAAAATGAACAAGGAAAAAACTAATGGTAAAAATACTTGACACAATAAATAGGAAAACTTAGTGATTCTTGGATAGAAGAAGAATCCCTACCACTTTTTCATCCAACAATCACCTTAAATCTAGTTGAATTTAGTCATATTTGACTCATTTTTCTAGCTATCTAACACTACTCAATTTGCAATAAAAAGGTATGGCAAAACTCCAAGACTTAATACGTATGCGAACAATGAGAGTCATTTATGTAATCAGTGGCTCTCCGAACTGTCAATTTAAACTAATAAATTTAATCTTATGCAGTAAAATAACTTTCACTGATTTGAGTTAATATGAAATTAGAAGCAATGAATCACTAATTTATTAATAAGAAGTAATGTATTGATGTTAAATAGGAGAGAATCAAGAGAAACATGAAAGAAATAATGGACTTTAAGATTTGTTAGGTGATAATAGTTAAGATACTATGAATGCACAACAAGAACACATAAGGATACATTTTTCATTAGAAGGCTCACGAAATTTGATAAAAGGATGCAGATCAACAGATAATATAGACAAGACTGAGCAAAAAAAAATGTAGACGAGATCGAGCAGAGGATGCAGAAGATTGAACACTTTAGAGATTTCACACGAGTATGCAGAGACCTCACCAGATTTGGAGATTCAAATTAAACTAATTCATAGAATATTTAATTTGAATAATATTTTAAATTTATTATTATTAATTTAAATTTATATATAAATAAAATTAAAAGATTAAGATATTATTTTAAAATATTATTTTAAAATATTAATTTTTAAATTAATATTAACTATTTCAATATTATACTAAAAATAATCAATTAGTAAATTTATTGATATTAATTTAAAATACTTTATAAATTAACAATTAACAATTACTTTTATAAATTTTGTTACTCTAAAATCACTATCTAAATATAGATAAGTGACTAAAAATTTAAGTATATAATAATATGATAATTAAAAAAATAATAACTTTCCATTTTATTACTTTTATTGACTAAAAATTAGTCTTTAAAATAGATTAAAAGTGACTTAAAAAATAGTTTCTAATAACATCTTAACCAGAGACTAAAACAATTGTTTCTAAATAAATAATTATTTTTTGTGATCAGTGACTCTTAAAGTATAGTATTTAATTATATTATAAATTTTTATTAATAATAAAAACTATTTTAGATACCAATAATTTTTAATTTATAAAATAGTTCTTAAATTAGTTAATATAATAATTTGGTCTCTAAATTAATTATTATTTAATAATTTTCTTATAGAGTTTGAAAACAAGTTTGTTTAAACTAACTGCATTAAGTCGTGCTTTTGAAGATGACTTTCCATATACTTGAAGTACACAATTTTTAGCTTTTTTTTAGCATTATTACACTTGTCATTGCATATTATTTGAAAATGAAACTATGATAGCTTTAGATCTACCTTGGTTCTACATGTACTTTTAAACAAACCTCATTGTACATTTACTTATTTAATAACCCGATTCACAAATTTGAATAATTTCATGATCGACTCCAAACATTAAATCAATCAATAATTATATTTCATTTCTTATTTTCAGTGCCTTTATATACACGAACAACATAAATGCTAGATAACATACTTCAACACTCATTCATTCACTTATTGAATAATTTATACTAGATAACAAATTCTTTGATATCATCTGCTCTTGAATTAAAACATAATACTTGAAGATGTTAAAATTCAATCTAAAAATTGTTAAAAAAATTAAATAAAGAAAGACAACATTAATTGAAAAGATATTTTTAATGATGATTCTTGACGTATTTTGAGGATGATTTTAGAGTTATTATTAATAGAACTCTCGTCGAAGGGAAAGGTTTTTGAGGAAGGCTGAACTCATCCTTATATATGTCACCCATAACAAATTTTTATAAAAAGTTATTGTCATATATACACCTACCATGACAAATCTCGTTAGCAACCATTGTTGGAACCTATTTTTTTTATTTGTTTGTTATTTGTTGATAGTGAAACAACCAAGACATTTATTGCACAACCAACCAAAATCAACATCGTATCAAAGTATAATTTCAATAATATATAAATTAATAAAAAATAATATAATAAAATTAAGTGTATAAAAAAATTAAAAATTAAGAGCAAGAAATAACCATAATTGGATTTTGAAGTGGAGTTAGCGGTGATCGTCGTGGTGGTGATGGTGGGTGGTGGCATCGACAATATAAACATCAAGCAGAGCAAGGAGCAGTGCACACCATATGCAATAACAATAATAACCACAAAGGTGATCATGAATGATCAGAAACACCAACAGTAAACACGACTAACGTTGAGAACAAAGCTAAATGAATATGCAGAGACGAAGAATATGTAAAGAGAATAAGTAAAATCATAAAAAAAAAAAATACAAAATCTATTATATAAAAAAAGATAACGACAATTATTTTTGAGTCGTTTTCTTATCCACTCTACGGTGATAATTTTGTAAGAAACTATTGTCATATAACAAATACAACAATAATTTGAAAATAATTATTATTATTATAGAAAGAATACCATAATGATTTAAAGATAATCATTTCCATATAGTTAAAGAAAATTAAAAAAATATCACATAAAAGAACGATTATTATATACGGTCGTCAATTCTTTGTTGAGGTCGCATCTTGTAGTTGAGGTCGCATCTATGTTTTTTGAGAGAAAAATGATTAATGGAATTAATTCTCCAGTTAATCACGAATCTGAGAATAAGTGGTGCCTATCAAATGGTCTTTTCAAAATTCATTGAGTTTGTCATTCCTTTGATTGATTTTGAGAAATTAATTAATATATTACTGTTAATTCAAGAGGGCAAGACAAAAGTATACATGTTAACTAGTCATTTTTAACCAAAACAATAAATTCTCCACACTATAGAAATCAAAACATTTTTTTTAAAGTAGCGATTAAAACTTTGAATCGACCTTTTTTTTTTCTGTCTCATGTCAAACTTATACCCACTTTAATTTTATGTGTTGCCAATAAATAGTAACTGGTGCTATAGTATAATAATGTTTTCAGAATCATTTCAGGCCATTAACTTAAAATACATAAAGTGTTGAAGATAACAAGAATCTTGAAAGAGACTATTTATATACTAATCCATGAAAGCGTTTATAAATTAATTTGTCTGCAAATTCTTTAAACTTAATTTATAAATATTCATCCCACTTTCTTTATCCATAAATGTACTTAAAGCATGTTTTAAAGAAGTCTACGTTCTTGAGTAAACGTAATTTATTCATTTACAGAAAGTAGAGAAAAGTAAATGCACTTCCTCAAGAAAGTTCACTCAAACAACAGAAATAAAATGAAAAAAGAAAAGAAGTTTCAGGGGACGTATTTTTGATTTTTCTACTCAAAAAATTAGGGGCACATTGTCCAAATGTATACAATCTTAATTCTTTCAATTGTAACATACAAAATTACATAAAAAGAAAGTATACAATAATTCGAGAACATGTACAACTAACAGTCATCAATTTCAATCTCGGATAGAAATTTCACTTAAACTAAAACTCCAGTCGGTAAAAAACAATAATAATAGTAAGGGCCCATCGCGATAGAGAATTTTAGGGTTCATCATCGTCATGTTTGGGCTCTTCACGGCAACGTGCAAGCAGCGACATGCAGGGAAGGCGTCGGGGTTTGTTTTCTTTACAATGTGAGAGATAGTGATTGAGTGGTGTGAGATAAAAGTGAGTGTGTGGCTGAGTGACTGAATTTGTGACGAGAGTGAGAAGGGTGAGGTAGACCCAACGATGGTGTGAGTAAGCAGATGTTCGTAGTAAAAGGTAATTTTTTTATGGTTATTTTACGTGAGTTTCGTAGGTACCTCGATCGGTTAACCAAAGATTTACTCTGAATAAACCAGGTTGCAAAATTAAAGTCATTGAAAAACTTTAAAATATTTTGGCATTACCTTACCTTTTTCGAATTTGACGAGGGCCACACCCCCCACTTTGACGGCTGTGCATAGAACAGTACAAAGCTATAATTTTGTGGCATATTGGTCATTTAGATTCCTTAAATAATATTGGCTAAAGTTGGTCATGATGGAGAGCCACGATGATGTTGTCCTTATATTCGTCACTAGTAAGCAAGAAGAAGTAACCAAGAAACTGCGTTCTGTCTCCTTGTGTTCGCAAAACTGCATGCGCCCTCTCTTTTTCCCAGAACCTTCATTTCTTTCTTCTCTTCAAACACTTTTTTCCGGGCATGGAAATGAGTGGTAGCAGCAGCAAGAAGAGGAAGCTAATTTGCCAACAAGATGAGGAAGCCCAAATGGAGACGTTCTTCGCTTTGGTGAGGAACATCCGCGAGACACGTGATCGATGGATGGGTTTGAAGTCAGGTGAGGGAAGGAGCAAGAGGGGGAAGGAAGAAAATAGTAGGGTTGGGGTTTGGAAGCCAACGTTTCAGGTTGAGGATTTCGCTGATGAGGAAGCTCGGCAACGAAACTCAGGTTCAGACCCTCAGAGGGAAAACTGTGAAAAGGAAGAGGCTGCAGAAAAGGGTATTGATCTGAGTCTTTCACTTTGAGAACCAGCTCCTGTGTTCTCTTCATGTGACCATGGCTAGGTCTAGCTTCTGTAATCTGTTCTCTCTAACCTCATTTGTAGATTTGTGGTTTAGTTAATGTGGTTTTTGCTTTTATGCCTATTTAGTCTCCTCTCCTGTATTTGGAACTTCGACAACTGAAATAATAATTGTGTGCCTTTTCACTTCCATCAATGGCCGTGCTTCTGTAATGAAGAGAAAGAAGAAGGAAGGAGACAAGTTATACTATGGATTTATATTATTTTATAAATTAAAATTTTCACTATAATTTATAATTTAAAACTTCAATCCTCTAATATAATATAAGAATGTACAATAAAACAATGAAAAAAAAACTCATTTGGAGATATAAATATAAAAAAAATTATATATATAACCATAAATATCTAATAAAGTAATTTAAGATATAATCCTCTCGAGAGAGACTTTAATACTTTATACACTCTCAAAAAAGAAATATATAATTAAATAAGATGTAGCTTTATTAGTCTCTTAAGATACATTTTCTTCTCGAACAATATTATTATAAGAAAAAAGTTATTTAGAGATCAATATTCCCCTATCAAATAAAACTGTTGCTAATTGTAACCAAAATAGTCATCAAATTAAATTTTAGTTATTAAATAACTACTACAAAGTAGAAGTAATGATTAAATTTAACGGTCAATTAACTCAAATAATTGGTATCTAACATTAGCTACCAAGGTTTTAGTGACCTATACCATCAGATTTTAAATTAGTCTCTAACTTAATTAGATACCAATTTAGAATCTAATGACATAAGTCATTAAAAATTTGCTAGTTAATGTTAGATACCAATTATTTGACTTAATTGGTCACTAAATTTAACAGTTACTTCTATTTTGTAGTATATTTTTTGTTCTTGTGTAATCTATTATCATCAAATATAAGTAAAGAAAGTAACATATAATAGAGAGAAGTTAACTATTTAAGACATACTTAAAATAAACATTCCATCGAAAATCGAATTCACATTTTAACATTTCAAATACACTGACTCTAAATCCAAGAGACTTGGACATTAAATTGTACTCAAAAGCATATTAAAAATGCATAACAGTACACTGCTTGATGCCTAGCCCAAAAAGTGACACTTAATGTTTCTGCATAAAATTTCACACAGGTTTTCAAATTTTTCACTTCAATCTCATGATAAATATCGTCCAAATTAATCATATACCATCTTACAACTTAATTATCCAACTTAAAGATTCTTATCTATCAAATTATCAATTACAACTACTATGAGTACTTTAAATCGTCCTTATATTTTCAAACTAAAATTTTAATTTCAAAACACTTATATCCACTTCCTTATGCCTTACCAACATAATTAAAATCTTTCAAATTTTCAAAATCAAACTACCTAAACTAACAATATCAGAGAATTTCTCTATTATCAAAATAAAGCTAAATTAAAATAAAAGATCAAATTAATTCAACTCACTTTCATCTTTGGAATCAATTTAGGCCTCTCAGTTGAATAGCACACATTGTCTCTAGCACAAACACATTCACTTCTCAAAAGCTAAATACTCAAGTTGAACATAAAACACAATATCTATCTAACAATATTAGTTTAGCTTCCCTTAAGAGGAGGGTGACCTATAAAAAATTTCAAGTTATAGTTCGCAAGAATAACCCAACCTGCACTATATAGTTCTGATTAATGATATAAATGTAATTAGAATCTAAAATAAATAAAGACCATTCTTAATACTTCTAGAACTACATACACTAAAATGCATGCAGATTTTTAAAAAAACCTTAAACTACTCAAAAATACTCAAAAACAAAAAAAAAATTTAACTTACCAAAATAAAGATTGTGATATGTTAAACTACATCACGAATTCGATGGAGATAAGATAAAAAAAAAATTCTATGAAAGAGATTAAAATTCAAAGTTTTGGGTTTAGAGAAACATAACAGTTTTTATTAAAATATGTCTTAATTAAATGGCTAGTATTTTATTTTGTAATTATTTCCATTAGTGGAGTTAAATCTATGTATATAATTTTTTAAAACATAATAACTACTAAAAAAGGGAAATTTCATCTTGCTAAAATTATATTCATTTGAAACTTATGAAAGATGTATATTCGATTCCTATATAATAATTAAAAATGTATTACTTTTACTAGATAAAAATATTAAAAACAAATGAACTAAAAACTAGGAGATAATATGGTCTATTTTTAGACATTTTAATGAGGTAAGTTAAGAACAAAAATTTTATGAAAATATACTCACAATTCATATTTCATAATATTTCAAATATCATTAGCTATTTAAAAATAACTTTAATTAAGTTTTTACTTTTTATTAGAAAAATTTTTCTATGTTCAAAATATTTTTTATTTTCATTAAGTAATTTACAACTTGATTTTTGTTATTAATAGAATAATATAATCATTATTTTCCTCATACATCTCTTAACTTACTAATAAACTTTTTTCTTTTCTTTTCAATTTTTTTTCAAACTCATCAATCAACTCGTTTACTTTTTATTTTTCTCTTTAAAAGTGAATTTGATGAATGAGTTAGATAAAGTTAAAGAAAGAAACAAGTTGATGAATCAATTAGAAACGAAAAGATAGAAATAATGATTACTTTATCTTATTGGCTACAAAACTAATAAGTAGGCAAACAAAAGTATAAAATATATTAAACAGTAAATAAAAGACTCAAAATTTATTTATCAAAATTTAAACTGAAATTAATTAAGACTCAACCATTTATTATATAAATTTGAGTAAATTTTATTTATTATTGATCTTAATGTCATGCATGATTAACTTTAAAATTAAATAAATGTAAAATTATGATTATAAAGTATGTTTTATATCCACATTTAAAGTTAATCGATATTAAGTACTTAATCCCTATATTATTATTTTTTTATAAATAGACATCTTATATTTTAATTTTATCTTAATTAATTTCTACATTTCATTTCTTTTATAAAATCGATAAGACGCTGTAAACTTTTTGCAATTCATTCATAAATTTACCCAATTAAAAAACAAGCACTTTAATTTTAATTTCATATGAAATAATTCTTAAAATTAACCCATTTTTTAAGTAATTTTTATATCAAATTAGGATAAAGTAATAATAAAGAAAAAATCTCGGTCGTTTATTTATTTTAAATCCTAGTCATTTTACTAGTTTTCTTTTTATAAATAATTTTTCCAAACACTAAAACATAATAAAATTAGTATAAATATCGAATATAGACCTATTTGGGGTCTTTTCCTTCTTCTGAATTGATATTTTATTATATTAATATATTATGAAATGAATTATGACAAAAAAAATCATGAATGTTTGATATTTAAAATGAATAATTATACTCTAGTTTTACAAAATTAAATATTTATAAAAGAATAAATTTAAAAAATCAATTGAAATGATGTTAAAGTTCATTTTATCATTTTGTAAAAGTGGTAAAGTTTAATAAATAATTGAAAAAAAATAGAAATTGAATTCGTAAAAGAGGATAAATTTAAAGATATTAAATAATTTTATATTATAAATACAATACTTTATTATTGTTTAGACTAATTTTTTTTGTAAGTGAAATTAAAAAAAAATAATAATAAAAAAATAAGTTTGCGATTTTTTTTTTTATTTTGACTAACAACTTATGCTTTTAATTTGAATGAATTAAAGAGACTCAATAAATATAAATATGTTATAACACTTTACAGAGTATTAAAAGGTATACATATATTAATGAAACAATTTAACTTAGATAATATTATTTGAAACTTATTTTTATGAAAGGTGATGTTACATCATAAGAATAAACATTAATGTTAAATTATAGTAATTTTAAATATAAAAAATAAAATGAAGTGTGATGATTAAAGAAAATAAAAAATAAAATTGAAAATTGGTAAAAAAATTTGAGCAAAGATGAACGTAATCAACCCGAAAGAAGGAATTAAAGTTTCATCTCATGAATAACGTTTTTTTCTTTTTATACATCTAACTATTCTTTTAAACCTTAAAATAACAATTCACTCTTAGAATCTAAGTACTGTTTCAAATCTTCAAATGATAACTCATTTTTTTCTTCTTCTCAAATCCTAATAAGAAATAAGATTTTTGTTTTATCTACTTCAATATATCTTATTTTTTACACCTTAACATTCATAATTGCACATTCTTAAGTTAATATATTTTTAAAAAGTTAAAAATAATATTAAAAATTTAATAAAACCTCGCCTCAATATGTTATAGAGTAATCGAATTATAATATTACATTCCATATTATGGATTTTCTTATATTATTTCCTCTATATTTATTTAAAATTCATTACAATTTATACGAATATTGTTTATAGTAAATATGATTGTACATTAAAACAAAATTGTCTCAAACCACCATACAATAAACATCTCACGTGATACACAACAACTTATTTCCACAATTTGCTTCATTTTTTCCGCCTCTCGTGTTTTCCGACGCGTTTTAACTTGACCTACTCACTCCATTGACCTCATTTCCAATACTAGTTTTGACGTTGGCCATGACAAATGTATTGAACATTGTTTGAAATAAAAAATAAATAAATTGGAGGAGCTTTTGAGAAATTTTGTATCGAAAAGTTTTATATTCAAACACATTTATATTCATTTTTTTTATAAATTTAATATATATATATATATATATATATTCATATTTTCCATTAACTTTTGTTTAAAAAAATATGGCCTTTAAAAATTATGACTATAACTGATTTTTTTTATATATTTTCTGGAAATATGAAAACAGTCTTCTCCAAACATATTCTATATATACAAATTTATTTGAGTGTCTTTTAACTTACTCTTATAACAACTGGTTTATAAAAATAAGCTAGCAATTACACCACTACTTTTTTAATGTTTATTTTCACTAATTATTTTAAATAAGTTTTTATCATCCTTTTAATTTTAAAATCAAATAATCAATTTTTAATTTTATATCTATCAACTAATTTCCTAATTAATTTTATTAAATATTTTTAATTCTATCCATTAGCTTGTAAATTTTCAATAACTTACAAGCTCTTAACTAGTTTTACGAATTACAACTTTAAAAATAATCTCGAGTGGGTAATATCAATTTTAGATTTATGTCAAGTTCAGATGGTTATTCTAAATCACCATCTGCTAAAATTTAAATTAAAAATTCAAATAAAATTGTAAATCTTTAAAATTAAAAATATAAAAAATAAAGGATTTGATAAAACATATATAGTATAGAAAAATTATATTGTCATCTAAATATTCATATTAAATGTATGAAGATCAAAAAAGAAAAATAGATAATAAAATAACTAATAAATCTCATCCATATATTCTGTTTCTTTTTCAAACATATTTACATTTTTATATTTTTTTTATTTATCCTTTTTTGTCATTTGTGGTTAGAAATAATAAAAAAACTTGTAAATATGAGTATTGTCCAATCTGGACATCTCATATATTATATGTTATTTTTAATTATTAAAATATTTTTAACTTATTTAATGTTTTATTTTAAACTTTATTATTAAATTATAATTTTCAATTCTTATTTAACATGAAATATAAAAAAAATTTGTGTGTTCTTTTGTAAAAAAATTAATGAATATTTAAAGAAGAGTAGGAAAATAAAAACAGTAATATCTCCTTCTTGAAATTTGTCAGCGCTTCTATCTCTCATATTGATTAATATATATATATATATATATATATATATAAAGATTGTTAAAATAATAATAATATAAAAAACGGAATTATTTCATTTGATACACATGTTCCTGTTTTTTCTTTTTTTGGAATCGCCTTCCTTTGACTTACATTTTACATAAAAGAATTTATCATTCATACATACCTACCATCATTTTGAATCCTTATCTAAACAAATCATTATTTTATTTTTTTATTAAAAGAAGAGCCAAATAAAAAATAATATATTATCTTAACATTGAATGTTTACTCTAAAAAAATGTCTCCAAAAAATTAATTATTAAAATAGAAATAACATTAAATTAGGACTAATTCAAATAATATATAACAGATTTATTCATTTTATATATACATTTCATATCCATATTTTATCCTCAATATATATTTTAAAATTATAATATTTTGAATATCATAATTTTTTATATATAAGTATTAAAAACAATAATATTATTATTATAATTAAATTTAAAAACAATATATATACATATATATTTTAAATAAATATATTTTATAGAAATGAATTTTTTTAATGTATAAAAAGGATAATAATTATTAAATATTAAAGTATCTATCACTTAATTAATTTGAATAATAAATTTAAAATCAAATAAAGGCTAAAATTAAGAATAAGGAATTACTGAATCCTTTTATATATATATATATATAAAGAAGATGAAAGAAAGTTATAGTTCTTATAAAGATAATGTTTATGTATAATATAAGATTAAATTAAAAGTAAATAGGTCCGTATTCTTTACACTGATATACAATATATTTATTAGCTAATTAAGACAAATTAATTTCTTATCTACCCAGTATGAATATAAAATTTTATAAAGGGACACAATAAAGTGAAAGTATCTCTCCTTCGCGCTCATCTCCTTTATTGAAAGCAGGGGAACTGTGAGAAGTAATAAATAATAGGTTCTAGTAGATCACATACAAGCATGACATCATAGAATGTTGTCATGCATTAGTCAGGGTGACACGTGTTGGGTAGTTGTTAAGATTCTTTGATGCGTCATTTTCACGCTGTCACACCTAAAACAATGATGTGCCTGTCCCACCAAACCAAACCAAAGTCACGTTTTACCTACTACTACTGTCTAACCATTCAATATCATTACAATAAATGCATAAAATTTCACAAACAAAATTGAGACAGAGAATATCATTGAAGGAAGACTGAATTATAAGTACGGTGCTGTTTCTTTTTTAATTAAATTTAAATTTTCATCTTTAAAATATATAGTTTAAATTTTCATCTTTAAAATATATAGTATATTCAATAAAATATTATATTTTTAAAAGTAAAACTAAATTATAGAACAACATCAATTATAGCTAAAACAGAATGTAAATTTTATCTTAAATTACATATGGTCTATTTTCATAAATTTTTATAAACATTTTTAATTAAAAAGTGAAAAAATATATTTGTTGTAAATATAAATTATTTTAATATAAAAGTTTCCCTAAATAATTTATTTAAATCTTTACTTTATAGGTTATGTACAAACTATTTTTACGTAAAAAATTATTTCAGTTTTTGTAATTTTCTAAAAGGTATCTGAAAAGAATTTTACAAGTATACCTCCAACCACGAAAAAAAAACTAAAGCAAGGCACCTTTATGTTTATTAGTAAAATTTTTAATGCAAATTTTAAAAATTATCATTACATTTGTTTGGTGTTTCTATATACAACTATTTGTTTTCACGGGATTAAAGCAACAATAATTCCTTCTTGATTCCGGCTAGTTTTTTCTAAGTTTTCAGTCTCCAACTGTTAATATAAATAAGGAAAAAAATATTGGTAAAAGACATTCTGATACCAAAATTAATTTTCAGATATCGGAGATTAGAGTTTATTAGATTAGATAAAACATGCATATTTCTCTTGTAACCCTTTGTTATTTATATTGGTGGCATGTAATAATTAGTTCTGCTTTTTGGCCTTTTGAGGAGTGTAAAGCATATAAGATACTGCTTTTGTTAGAGGAAAGACGTAAAGCATACGAAATAATGCTTTCATCAGAAGGATGACATGTCTTTATAGAATAAGTAATGATGAGAGGTGACTGGTCGGGAACCGCGTTCAGTTGAGAACTCCCCGGTCGTTTTGCTTGACATGTTGGCCGACAACCACTAAGGGATGGGAACTATCTTGGCCGTATAGTACACTTGCCCCCCAAGCTCGACCAGCCGAAAGGTTAGGACAGTCTTTTCCGTAAATTGTGGTCGATATGCTGAGAACCGAAAAATAGTGACGAGTCTCAGATGGTCTTGGGTGTTAGATCAAATAGTGACGTTTTGATATCTAATGGTCGGGGATGGCAGGTAATGGGCTTTGGGTTGTATGAGGGTTATTGACTGACATATGCTCTCACTGGGATCTGTGTGATCCAACAGTTGGGAGTCAAAGGGTCTCAACCCTCCTCTTATTCACTCTTCATGCCTATAAATGGAGGTGGTGGCCCATGGATTTGTCTTTACTTTTGTTTCCTGTGTCTAGTATTTGAGATCTGATAATATCAAAGTAGTTGGCTAGATGCAAAGAGTATATCCTTGACCAAGGTAATCATGTCTTCCTCGTCCACTTTTTTCTGAGTCCACCAGTAGCGTTTCTAACGAGTTGGTCAGCCACTAGGAGGATTTGTCATCCTCTAGCACTAGCGTAGTGTGTGTCGACGACGCTAATGCAGTTAAGGAATCTTCGGCCAATGTGACATTAAGTGACCCCCTTTGTAGGATTGGGTACAACTGGGTTCATAGCAATGCAACCAGTTAGTTTTCCAAGTATAGGTGGATTGATATATTAAAGTCTTTTGTGGCTAGTATTGCCATGGTCATCCCTGGTACCGAAGAGGAGGTGGTATCGATCGAGAAGTAGGTTATTGACAATGTTTGTCATGGTCGGGAAGAGAGTGAGTCAGATTTCTTTTATATGTACATGTGATACTTCATTAACTCTCATGTTCGCTTCCCCTTTGATGAGTTGACTATGGGCGTCTTACGCATCTTGAACGTTGAGCCAACCCAATTGCATCCCAATTCTTGGGGCTACTTGCAAGCCTTTGTGTGAGATGTTCGACATTCACCCTTCTCTACAAACTTTTCTTTATTACTACAGTTCTCGTCTAGCAAGTCCTACACGTTGGTTGTCTTTGCTTAGTTAGTCAGGGTCCGCCTTGTTCTCTCCCTATATTGTTTCTTATAAAAGGTTTTAGACTGACTTTTTCCCAGTAACCGTCGAACATAAATATGTTTTCAACAGGGACACCTCGAAGTTCCCTCTTTATTGGATGAGGGATCTTGTTCAGTATCTTTCTTTGTCGAGGTCCTCGATGACCGATGACAATAAGATAATTTTTCAACTTTCTGATAGATTTCCAACGAAGATGCCTACTTGGAAAATACTTAAGCTTTACCTTTGCATTCAACACTGGGTTGACTTAAGCGGTACGTATTATTACATTTTTGCGTTGTTTTCGGTCGGTTTTAACTTTGATAGATTTTCCCTGTGACTTTCAAGAATAATGGATCAGATAGGTCTAGGTGTTGCTACGGTCCTAAGAAAACTATGCCATGAGAAAGCCTAGAGGAAAATGTAGGCGACCGCTAAAGCAAGGGCCACTAACGTTCCTGAAACGCCTGTTGACCCCTCTTTTCGGCCGCCTGTTGTGGCTCTCGTCCTCCTGGTGGTTGAGAAGAAGCACAACATGAAGGACAAGTCAAAAAGACACTCTTTTCCTCATCGGTAGTTGAAGAGGGCTCAAACTTTGACTTCTGAGTCTGAGATCACCAGAGGCGATCAAATGTTTTCCCCTGACTTCAACATTCATAAGGGGGTGAGTATTTCATTGTCGTCTTCGGAGTGGGAGGCTCTCACCTCAGCTTCCAAGGGTGAGTTAATGGCTAACTAGCAAGAGCTCCATTCTTGAGCTCTTGCTGTCGGCCGCATCTTGCACAATGAAGTCTCTCGGGAGTCAACCCGAGAGGTGGATGACTTGAAAGGAAACTAGCTGACTCTTCCTCCTCCTTGAAGACAATGTTGGAGACCAACGCCTATTTAAATGATCAAGTTAAGAAGTTGATTGAGGACCTCTCGGAGACTCAAGTTGATGCCAACGTATAGAAGAATCGATGCTATGATGGGGAAAAAAGAGACGAGTCTCGGATGGCCGAGGTGAGAGAGGCTGAGGATAGGGTTATTGAGGTTCTTTGGGAGCGGGATGAGATTGCCTCCCATAGGGATAGGCTAGAGCTCGAGCTTGCTGATTTGAAAGAGTATATCCTCGATGTTCATGTCGAGGGCTTCAACCAAGCTGCCTGACAAGTTATTCTTCTTTATGGGGTGTCGGCTGAGGATAATGATTTGACCTTGGGAAAGATGTTTCCCAAGTTCAATTGATTGTTGTTGATAACATCCCTAAGGGGAGGTAGGGAATGAAGAGACAGTTGAGTAGGCCCCGGGCCCACAAGAGGAACCCGTGTTTGTTGAAGACTTATCTGTTTGTGTTGAGTAGTCTTTCTTCTGTTCCTTTTATTTTTGTTTAGGCCGCCCTTTTGATATTGTTGTCAGCCATTTTCTTGTAAATTTTGTTTGACATAGAAATGAAAATTTTCTGTTTACACCAAGTACTTGTCGAGTTGATTTTAATTCATAAACTCTTGTTGACACTAAGCTAAGTAATTGATATTATTGTGCTTGTCGAAACATTAACCGAGCTTATACAAGATGATTTGTGTAAAATTGTTACCGATATGTTACTCGGGTTTTATACCAATGATGTAGATGGGTTTGATACTGACTATGTAGTCGGGTTTGGGACTGACTGTTTAGTTGGGTTTATGTCGACAACATTTGTCAGGTTTATATTAATTCCTAGTTAGGTTTAACCGACTATACTATCAGGTTTGACTATGATTGGGTGATTCTAAACACTACATTTATTTTTAAGTAATCAAAGTCTCATTAAAAATATTCTTAAATAAAAATCGTGTTCTAAAATACTACCTATGTGAATTATATATTTTCTTTCAAGTGATACTTATAAGAAAAAATGTGAACTAATTTTTTGAAATAAATTTTATTAAGAAAAAGTAAAGTTATAAAGCGTAACTTTAATAGTATCTAGAATATATATATATATATATATATATATATATATATATATATATATATATATATATATATATATAT
>Ga0209700_102230_pt1 | contig 39648 bp, 12 predicted proteins | sample SiratroredBW_FD_187528 | JGI IMG/M metagenome (GOLD analysis project Ga0209700, IMG submission 187528) | Root nodule microbial communities of legume samples collected from California, USA - Siratro red BW (SPAdes) (version 2) | ecosystem: Host-associated > Plants > Roots > Nodule | place: USA...
AGTGGGAGATTGTTGGGCTTTGTGGAGGCTTGATTTGAGTTAGGCCCAATTAGACAGTAACCCTAGTTTCTCCCTATAAATACACAACTTGTATTTGTAATCTTCAGCAATCACAAGTGAATAAAACTCTTCCTGTTGCACGTGGATTAGGGAAACCGAACCACGTTAAATCTTGTGTGTTGCCCGTGTTCCGTTTTTTCTTCTATTCCTTGCAGATTATTTGTGTGTGTTGTTTGTTTAAGACTCATCACTTAGCACAACACAAAGGATATTCCAAGCACATCCTCCTCTCAACACAAGGTGGTCCATCTGCTTGCTTTAGTCTCACATCAGCTACTGCACTTTCACACTGAGATTGGTTCCACGGATATTTCTTTTCATATACCATTCCTTTAATTTTAATGAACATGTCTACAAGAAAATGCCATCCATATGAAAGGCATAATCTTCTCTATTCCTTTTCTAGTGTCTTCTGTTTAGTTAAGAACATGCTGGTAGTCAATACCTATTCCAGAACTACTTCCAGTGACAACATAATGGTTGAAAAATCACCACCCTGCACCAACCCTTCTTTTCTCACAATGCATTACCAAATTCTGAAATCATAAGTCTAATTTTGCTTTCAGAAGCCATTGTGATCTATATTAGTTTTTCTTCCTTGAGAGAGGCTACAGAATCAGTGATTCCTGATATCAAATGGTTGTATAGTATCCCCACTAGCCAGTACAGTTAAAATTTTGAAATTCCCTTTAGAAATACTTTCTCAGTTAAATTATACAAAATTTTGGAATACGATCTTGTGTTTAATTATGATCTGGAGTAGAGATTTATTATATATCCTAATGCCAGAGGGAATGCTTATTATATTGAAATTCCGGGTAATGAAGATGATTTGTTTTCTCATTTGTCTATCTACCTTTCCTCTTTTAATCAGAGTGGACTTGGAAGAAAGATATTTTAAACTGAATGATTTAGAACGAAGATATTATTTTGTGTTCCATTTTTCCTACATCTACATACTCGTAATTGAGAGCTTGGTAAAAAATGTGTGACCAAAGTTTAATTACTATGTAATTATTCTCGTTTTATAATATAATATTTTTTTATCGTATAAATAGTTGTTTTGTTAAAATCCATATTATAATTTAAGATTTTTTTTATCAACCTAAAGATTATAATAGTAATGAACAAATCTGTTATCATTTTAATTTAAAATGTTTTCAATAAAAAATTATTATAAATATAATCATAATAATAATCTAAATATAGATCAATCATATGTAATATATTTATGATATATAGATGATAAATGTATAATAAGTTAAATTTGACATTTATACTACTCTCTAAAATCAAGTTCGAGATAGGAAGGATGGAAAAAAATATTGTATTAATTTTTGAATAGTGTTTAGAAGTAAAACAATATTATATTATGTCATCTAATAGTTAAAAATCATTGTCAAATGCTTACTTTAATTAAAATATTAATTTGATTAATATATTACCTATTTAATTTTAATCTTACTGAGTCACTTACTAAATTCTTTTTTATACTTCAATATCAAGATGTACATATTCAAATAGGTTATTCTTTATTCTTTTATAAATAAATCATTTATCAACTCTGATTTATCAGTTATGGACTTTATAATCCAAATGAAAAGGGTTCTACTTCTGCATGCATATTTTAAATCACAAATAAATGAAGGCTGAAATTTTCGTTTCACGTAAATAACAGAAAGTGTTCAAGACCAATTCCTACGTAGAAAAAGAATCTGATTGATTAGTAAATCATTATACAGACAAATCCTTGTTTCTGAAAGGGATTGATGGTGAAATACTTGGACCAGTAAATAACATGAACCTTGCAATGGAATTGTACCGGCATATGCTGCCTGCTCCTAGTGCTTACCAGTGGCATATCCAAGTTCGGTGCTCATAGCTATCTATAAATAGCCTTCCATTTTATGATAATACCTCAGACACAAATTTGGTTCTGGAAATGTGATATATATAGATCTGCTGTCGAGGAATGAGAGGGCGAAACTCCTTTTTGGCAAGAGAAGCAGAGGACTTGAAAATGCATGCTTCTGGTTTGCCAAAGGAGATTTGCCCTGCCATTTTTTTGACAGTTTCTGAAGGGCGCATTGATTTATCTATTTTCTGTCTTCTGCTGATCAGACATGTTGGTTTCTTGTGGTAGTAGTTATAATATGATATGCCTGTTTATTTAATTAATTTCTTTCTTGTTTACTAAACTGTTTTCTTTTCAATATGTGGCAGATGGATATGAAGGAGTTTCAATTTATGTCACATGAAATGAGAGAAAGATAGCTAACAATCAGAGATTACTCAGACAAAATTGACCAGCATCAGTATCATGGAGCTATTATAAGATGTTTATGCACTATACTGAGATGAGATTGCAAAGATGCTTCAGTTAGGAACTTTCTTTTTCTGCACTGCTAATGTATCTTCTATTAGAGAGCATTGCTGTCCTACTTCTTGTAATCACCAAACTCTAGAAATCTTCAAATGCCAAAATCTCAAGGCAATTATTCCAGTTTAAATAAATTCCACCCGTTATTCAGATCAGATTCAAATGTTTTGCATTTACCAGATAATTAAAGCTCGCGCTTAATTCATTTATGATAACAAAAACTAAAAGGTTCATACACTAAAATTGAAGTGTATCTTGAAAGAATAAACAGACAAATGTGGAATATAGCTTCATGAGAGTAAAGGTATCATTGTGATACAAATTGTTGATAATGCAGAAAATCTGCCAGACAAGATGACCAAGCAGCATCTAATAAGACCGTATATATTTGTTTTATGTTTTTGGTACAATTGATTTTACACCGTTGAAATGATTGAATGTGTGCTTAAATAAACATGATCCCCGGTGTGTAAAATTCGTTTTGCTTGTAAACCAAACAAGCACTTTTCAAGCATTCACTGATGGAACTGGTGGGGTGTTGATGCAGGTAGAAGGACTTGAAAATCTCTATAATGTCCTTTTAAATAATATACAAGTGATATTTCATCTTAATGTTAATAATAAATATTTACATTCCTTAATTTTTTTATAATTATTGTTACTTGTTTTAAAGGATATATATAAAAAATATTATGTTTTTAAAGTAAAAGAAAATTTTGTGTAAATATTTTAAAGTTAGTTCTTTTTTAGTTTCTTCTACTATTGTTTTTCCTCATTTATCGCTTATTGGTCCTTCTAGCTCAAAATTATTACGGTGCCGAAGTTCATATTCTCGTCTCAAGGAGAAGCTTTGCTAGCAGTACAAACTATAAATTTTCCGTTGTTGGAGCTTGAGAAGATGGCGTGGATAATTTTTTCAATGATTATTTATCGTATTTAGATTTTTATAAAGATATTAGCCCAGATGCTTTCATTTAAATTTTGACAATCAAATAAGGAATTCTGATGATTACCTTTTGGAACTTGTAACTAGGCTAAATTTTGCATTTATTTTACATTTGTTTCTGTTCAATTATGAGTTAATGACAGAAAAAGGTCTCGAATAAAAAAAGGCTTTCATCACCTGGTATGAGGCGTTGTAACTCTGGAACATAATTACTTGCTAATACAGTGAACATCCTCAAATGAAAGTCTTAAAAGAGAAGTATCAGTACATCGAGAAAAACTTGCTAATTACGATAATCAACGGAGAGTAATTTTCTTGGTGGCATTGGTTAAAAGAGAGGTATTATATTGGTTTATCATACACATGCATGTGTATTTGATATACAATCTAAACATTTTTTAGATAACTGTAACTTGAGAGCTGGAAATATGTATGAATCTAATGCAATATACTATTTAATCTTGCCCTTCCACATTAGCAACCCCTCACACTATAAAAGGTCACTACTAGCAGAATAAAACTTTAAAAACTGGCCAAGAGCAGAAAGGGTAGTATCGTATATATATATATATATATAATATAGGTATTTAACTTTTCAGTACTTTAGAATAACAATCGTGAAAGGTGCAATAAAAAAGAGAATAAGCTTGGTGAGAAGGAAGATCCAGGGGTTTGTGCTCTCCCTTACTTTTCTCTCCGCTGTGTTCGTTTGTTGACAATTCTTTTTCTCGTTAGATGCAAAAGCGAATTTGAATTATTAATAAAAATGCCAAATTAGCTTCATTTCCATGAAATCATTATCCAAAACTTTTGGTTGTAAAGAGTACCGTTCACTAGATTTAACCTAGTATGTGCTGTTCCCATTTCATTATAGCCAAAAAAACAATATTCTTTGATCTTCGAAATTTTACGATATTAATTGCATGTACCAGCAGTTCTTCTTCATACTTAATTTTCTACAAACTGTAGGCTATAGAACAATTTAAGGGGGTCTCTAATGTAATGGGTAAGGTGGCCAATTCCTTTCCTGTGATTCATACGTGAATAATCTGCACTGTTTAAGGTAAAATAGAGTACAGAGAAAAAAAAAAAAAAAAACTTTATGAAGCAGACCTTTAAAACCAATGGATTTGAGAAAGAGGAATCTAAAAGCATCAATTCATTACTTTGATTGTTCAACATGTGACTTCAAATCACATGAAATAAAGAAACTGACCAAGAGTCAAGTGTTTTAGGCACATATGATTGATAAGATGCTTCCAACTGTAGTGAGCATTTAGTAAGGTTGGTTGAAGGAGGAGCTTTATGACAGCAACGCAGACAACAAAGAAGTTCCCCGAGGATAATCCGTGGCATATACCAGTACAAGAAAAATGGTTAAAATAAAAGGTAAGAAGCTCCGAAGGAAGGAATAATAGGAGAATAACAGTTACTGCTGCAATCTGCTTTTCTGCCTGAGAAGAAGCCCGACCATTCAGTATCATACGTTGCTTCACAATCCTTAATTAGACAGCATTGGTTATTCCAAATTATAAATTTAAATCTACAACTTCCGTTTGAAGTTTTTCTTTTATTTTTCAGTCACTTCAATTATTAATACTGGGTTTTAGTTTAGCAATTACTGCATGAAAATGCTCTCAACTAGGCTTCTCGAATAACCACGAACGATGGGATTAATCTTAAGTTCATAGGATTTGAAGAAAATCTGCCATGGGAAAAAAATTACACTTTTGGATCTGTTGGATAGCGAATTATGAAAGATGGTATGTAAAAAGTTAGACAAGATAAAACAAAATAATGTTGGGAAAATTTTGAAATAACGTACTTTAAGAAAAAAAATATATAGAATTCAAATTTTCGTATATATAAATTAAAAAAAAAGGCTTTTAACAATTATCCGAAGAGGATCTTTAGTCAAACCTAGCGTAAGACTTATACATTAGTGAGCTTATAAACTATAAGATTGAAGTTAGAGACCGAAAACTTACAACTTGATTAAATTAAAAATGTTTTGGTATAATTTAATAATAAAATTGTTTTGATAAATATAAATTTTTAGTTATTTGAGATAAAAAAAAAAATCGAGTAAATTGGTGAAGGCGGAAATTAAAAAAAGGACTGAATTGCTTAGAAGGTAGTTTAGTTGCATCCTCTTTCCGCTGCATTTTTGTTTCTATTTCACAGAAGCGTACGTTCTCATTTTGCAGCAAACATTTTTTAGTTTTATCTCAATGCCCCTTCATTAAAACAACTCTTACCTTTGTTTGATTTTATGAAAATGGAGTGGAAGGAAATTAAAAAAAATAAAAAAGGGTAAAAACTAAAATTTTATCATTTAAAAAAAAGAAATGATTTCAGAGGACTTAATGAGAAATATTTTCTTTGCTGATAAAAAAAAAATAATTTCTTCCAAAATGTAGTGAGACGGGAGAGAAATGTTCTCTTTCATTAGTTTAATGTTTAAAATTTTTATATTTCTAAAAAACAATAAACATTTTCGTTGAAAAATATTATATTGATAATTATAAAAACATTTTTATAATTAAGTTATTCTGTATTCTCTTTTGAATTCATCTAAACATAAAAGAAAAGTTCTTCACTTACTTTCCTTCTAATTCTTTCTACTCAAACAGTATTAAGCACTCTTTTACTTTTATCACTTTTTGTTTTTGTTTTCATCTCTCGTTCTTCATCCAAAAAAATTCCACAGATTAGAATACTATGTCGCGGGTAAGGCACAACCGTAAGGCACAACCTAAAAAGTTATTTGAACTTTTGGAATATTTTCACAACTTAAAATTAAACTTAAGAAATTAACTCTTCACTTCTTTTTGCTTTCAGAAAATGTGATATTATTTCTTTTTGTTGTAGTTTATAAAGAATTGTTAGATATAATCATAAAAAGAGTATAAGAAAAAGCGTAAAAAATACTTGATATATATATATATATATATATATATATATATACGTGTTTGTTAATATTCAAATTATCACTACCTATTTCGAAGTAATTTGGAAGCAAATTTGGTTTTTATTTTGTTATCCTTATTGATTGTTATGAGTATTTGAGACTCTGTTCACATTTTTCAGTAAGTGTACAGAGTCAAAGATTTATAAAGTAAGGATGTCAATCCTACCAAAAAACAGTTTTGCTATCAAATCTCAATTTCACAACTCACTAAGCAATTAAAGGTTTCAAGATGAATTGAGAGTAATTTAAATTAATAAACAATAAAGACAATTAAAGAATAAATAACAATTAAAAAAAATTTAAGATCTAGAAGGACTCTGGAATTGAACTTCATTTATCTCTCTCATTAATATAATTCATATATTTTGGATTTGATAATAAAATACAATATTAGTAACTACTATTGATGCACATATAATAATCATTATTTACACTCATTCCTCTGATATGAAATTCATAAGATAATTTCTAAACACTGATCCCTAAGCTATTTAATAAATTACCCTACCATTAAGAACAGATGTTATAGCAATCAATGCACTGAAACCTATCCCTAGTATTGCAATATATTGGTATTTTCATCTAATTCAGAAACTCAAAAGTACTTTCCAGTTAAATTCAAGAATCAAGATCAAGACTCTATTAATCAGATAAAATCTAGCATTAAGTGCAAAATGAAAATACTAATGAAGTAGAAACTCAATATTATATTTAAAATCACCAAAATACAAATGAGTTCAAAAAATTACATTCAATCCCAAAGATGAAGAATTTAGCTACTCATGGTAGCCATTACAAACTAATGAAAGGAAGATTGCAAGAGAATCTTGATTATAGTCATCTACCTCCATCCTCTAGGTCTTGATGCCTCCCAAAATCTTAAAAATTTCCTTTTAAACTTAGTTTTGGGCTTAGGTTAAGTGACTTTTCTCTTCGACTTTTTTTCTATTTTAAACTTTTTATTTCTTTTCTTCATGAATCTTCCAATCCATCAAATTCTTTTTATACCTGAAATTTCACAATAATTGAGATTAAATTATTTCCTTTAACTCAATATTCAAAACATAAATTTAAATTGGGAGTAATTGCTATTTTAAATAATACTTAAACCCACAAGTACTCAATATTTTACATATATAAAAATACTCAAAATTGGTACTTATCAGTCTCTCATAAGTATTTTACACTTATTTAACACCTAAAAATAATATTATTTTATTAATATATAATATTTTATTATAAAATGTAGATGTAATGTGAGTGTATTTTGGTTTATTTTGTGAAATGTCAAATTATATTTGTTATTTTTTTATAGTCTAATATTTGTTAGGAAAAGAAGTTTGTATGTTATTTTCGGATCATTCTAAAATTATTAAGCTAATTATGGAATTCTATTTAACAGTATATATTATATTTTGAAATGAAAAAGAAAAAATTATTTTTTTATTATGTTTTGGTTCATTCACAGTTACAGAACACGTTTTTTTTTTTTTTTGAAAAAAACAACGAAAGATGAATTAATAATAACACTGTATGGATGCTCTAATCATATTACAAAGCATAAGTTCATCTTTCAACAATTTACAACTTGAATAAGTAATTATTACTAATATAACCCTATACAAATATCAACTTAACAAAATGGAACTACACTGCATCTAATTTCATATCAAGAAAATCAACTATCTAATTTCATATCAAGAAAATCAATTGTATAAGGAAGTGAATTATATGATAACAAAAAGTCTGATCCTAAGTACATTTCTCTTATCTCTTATGCTGCAAACAGATCATTGCGGGAAGCTCATTGATTGAAAGTAAATCATAGTTTTTTTTTTTTTTTTCAGAGAACGTTTAGACTGCCTTTCGTTTTACTCCCAACTTAAATTCCATGCATACCATCAACCGAGATCTCTGGTAATTCTCTGGTAATTCTCTGGTAATTCTGCTACCTTGTAGTGGCCAACCTACAATCTCATTATTGAGACAAAATGTGATTTAGTTTTGGAATGATTTTATACGAACAGTATTTTTTTAATTTTATATTAAAGTGTTTAGTATTTTTTTCTCTACAAATTCATGTGAGACATAAATTCGTTACACCAAATTTATTTTGAAAAAAAAAACATGTGAAGCTAAATTAAATTCATAAAAAGAAGAAACAGAACAAAATATATATAAAAAAAGAAAAATCAACACAAGAGTTAGAAGAGGTTTATACTTTGTGTTTGAAAGTAAAAAAAAGAAAGAAAACAAAAAAATGAGGTAACCAAACCCTTCTATTATTTTTTGTAGTATTTACTTTAAGAGGTTTTTTAGTAACTTTATAAATCTCTTTCTTGATCTCTCAAATCTTTTAGACATCTGAAGATACTCGCTTAATTTATTTGAATTACTAATATATGCTTACTTCATTGACAATTTTTCTTAAACTTAGAAGAAAGAATTCGAAAAACTGGATTACTCCAATATCTTCTTATGAGTGAGAATATTAAGAGAAGGTAAAAGTAAAACACATTGAGTGAACGTGTAAAATGCATGATGCATCAAGTATAACCTAGTTTCAGCCAATGTTGCAGGAGAATTGCTGGGCAAATCTCCTTTGGCGGGTTGCTCAGTGTTGCATGGCTTGTGGTGGTGATACCTGCCAAAGAGAACTTGCCCTGTAATGCACCCACAACAACCTGCACACATGCATTTCATACAGAGCATGCCTGCTCATGGCAAAGTTATTTATGCCTTCCTAATGGGTATATCCTATGGAACAATGCCATCCATACGGTTTTATTCCTTTCTCTACCAACCAACCCTTTTCCAAAATTCATTTCAGTACATAATATTTGAAGTAGACTTCACTCGTATATTCTATCAGATTTCTTCCTGCCCTTTACATTAATACATTAATATTTGAATTGTTTGAACAATTTTTTATAAATTATACTTGTATTTTCTTTATCATATAAGAATAACAAAAATTGCATTTATCTCCTCAACTATGTTATTGCATTGAGAACATATCACATTATAATTTTAGAATAGATATTCATTATCTTTCTTTAATAAATAAAATGGCACTTAGATATCTTAGTTATTAAATAAAAATCTATGTCTTTATATTTTAATAAATGGGGTCTTATATTTAAATAAAATGCATTTATCTTTATATTTTAATAAATGGGATATTATATTTAAAAATCCATAGTACCAGCTGTATTTTCAAGTATGGGATTTAATCATATAACTTACATTTTCCCTATCTAGTTGTATTCATGTGTCCTTGGTGTCTAGAGAATATATATTTTCTTAAATTGCTAATAACTTTTATGTAAAATATGAATTATTATTTAAAATAAATTTGATCTAGCATATTGTAAGAGCTTGAAACTAGAGGAAGCAGAAGTTCTTTTTAGTTATGTAATAAGCATATTAGATATTGTAGGAGGAAAGATAATAATAACCTATGTAATAAAGGTAACGCAATCATAACATTAAGTTCATTTTTCTCTTAGCAGAACCTAATCAAATCTCCAAGGATCAAAGTCCAATGTCGACCTTTCTCTTTCCTTTGACATTTTAGGCTTAGGGTGATCAACCAGAATATATGGTTTTAGATTTTCTGATTTCACATGAACATGATTTATTTATTTATTTGTGTTTGAAGTCTTAAGGAATCTGAATATTGCGGGTAAGGAAAATAAGAGTGTAAATAGAAAGAGAATAAGCGATGAATTATGCTACGAGAAAGAGAAGATACTATGGACATACTTGTATGCACAATGTGAGCCATCAAATACAAGGACATCGTATTTATTAAAATTATTAAACTAAATAAATAAATAAAAACAAGTAATAAAAATAAATAAAAAATAACCTTAAAATTTAATCTTAAAAAAACTTTCTCTGAACATGTACACGAAGCATGTTCTCTCTGTCTTGGACTGCACGAATTGCAGTTTAATTAACTAGCTAATGTATGCATTGACTATCCACATTGTAAGTGCAGTGTACTAAAAATATGAATCCATTCAAGTTGAAAACTAAGTGTATCCTCTTATGTAGCAAGAGTTTTTTTTTATCCTTGCATAGAAATAATATTGAACATGCCATTTAGGACTATATTTTAACCTTAAAATTAATATTTTCTATACTTACTCCATTCTTAATCTTTGTGCTGTTCAAGATTTTTACATATTAATATTTATAAAAATTTTAATTTAAATATCCTCATTTATTATTTTCAAAATTTTATATTATTTTAACTACTTTTTCAACACAAATTCCACTATAAAATAATATTTATGCTTTGGTATAAGTACCTTGTAAAATAAAAGTTCCTAATTATAATATATCCATATATATATATATATATATATATATATATATATATATATATATATATTATATTTTTTTGAATTTGATAAAAGTATTATATAACTATTTTGTTATATTTTCTTATCTCTATAAGTAGTTAGTCATTTACTCGTTTAGAAACTCTAACTAGGGATAGTCTTGAAATTTTTTTTAATACATCAATAATTTTGTGAAACAAAACTAATTTAAAACTCATTGTTTTTCTAAGATATCATATAAAGCGAAACTGAATACTTCATGTTCAATTCACCAAAAGTGTAAAAGACTATATAAGTATGATTCGGTAATACGGCTACGGCATAACAAAAATATGTTGACTGAACAACTCAACTCAAGTATATTTTTGAGATCAAAGTATTTTTGGAGCGTTTTGAAAGTTATTCTGAAACATTCAATATACACCAACATTTGTGTAAAGTTTTACACACTGGAGCTTCCTTGTCTAAAAATATTCGGTCGTTTGGAACCATGCACTAAACTATAATATATTCTTCTGAATTTTTCTGAATGAGTTAAACATCATGAATATTTCTGAATATGTCATCATGGAAGCAAACTGAACGATATGAACTAATTTCCAGAGAAGTAGTAATAGAAGATTGCTGAGAATTTGGATTCTCATTGAAGAAAATGCGAATGTATGAAAAGCAGAAGGGAGACATGCATGCCATGCCCAGTAATGCATGCAGCCTTAGCTAACACATATAGTGGAATTTCATTCTACTGCCATTAATGTTTTTTACAACTGGTAAGAAAAGAATCAGCATATCCTATGGAACAATGCCTTCATTATATTCTTCTCCTTAGGATTTCCTTTTTGCTGAACCTTTCTTAGTTCGTTTTATTTTATCTTTTTACACTGAGCATAATTGATCTGAAATTCCAAGTTTATGATAGGCTAATTTACACACACACATATATGTAGAATGTTGATGTCAATATTTCAAACATTTCTTCTGCTTTACATTAGTTTTTAAGGAACCATTTTAGTGTTGAAAGTATTTTTATATAGGAGAAAACTTATCTACAGGATTTTTGGTGTTGCTATATGATCATAATTAGAGTTTTATTTTAATATATATAATATATTTAATAAAATTTAATTATTAAAATAAAACGTTAAATTTAATCTGAAAATAACATTAACCATATCTATAGTAACGTTATATTATTATTTTTTATATAAGTGATTATTGTCATAACACAATACTATTTAAAAAAAAATTGTCTGGGAGGATTATATACAAATTAAAGTACATAAATCACTACTCAATTATAATTATAGCCGAGATATTTCTTAATTATTTAATCTATAAAATACTTTTAATTGCTTTCTAAATAAAGTGAGGGGTCCACATTAAAAGGTGTGGACACACTGATCCCAACAGAATTAAAAAAAAAAATTATATATAACTTTTTAAAAAATGAATTAGGTATTACCCCAGCTTATTGATTGTATTACTTCTGAAATTAGTATTAATGACAATGAAATTTTATAAAATATAGTAAAAGTATGAAAATTTCTAAAATTATACTTATAATTGTACAGACTATATTTACATTTATTAATAACAAAAAATAAAATAAATGGAAGCATAAAAATACTTCAATCCGTATTAAAAAAAAAAACAAATAGTCTTACTAAGCCCCCTCATTTGACCTTTATCCTGAAAGATTTTTTTTTTTAACAACCTTACTTTTCACGTATAATATATATATATATATATATATATATAAAAGTATTTATATGTATGACTTCTACTTCTCCCTTCAAATGTTTATAACATTATTGTTAAGGGAAAAAGAATATTATTAAACTAACGCAATACTCCTATGTTAATTTCATTATATATATTTATTGATATTTATATATTATTTATTAAATATAATAAATTTAATGTTGACATATGTATCTTAAATTTATACTTTTTTTAATTAAATTTGGTTGAAAATTAAAATAATTACATTTGGATTTGTACAAAATGAAAAGTGATAACCCAAAATTCTTATAAAAGTTTCTAAGACCATAACAGTTGAAGCTTTTAGATGAAACACACACACAACATTCTACAAGAAAGATTAAAAAAATCTGGTTACAGGGGTAACGAGAAAATGCATAAATTATATATATAACTTACTGAAAAGGTATGCTGATACACGAGGAGGAAATTAAATTTAGCTAAATGTCATAAAAGTACTTTTCAAATCATATCTTCTTTCTTAGTATACTTGAAACAATATCATTCCGGCTTCACACAACTCAAAGCAGAAATAGATAATGTAAACTAGCATAAACATCACTGAAAAAATGCAAGGAAAAAATGAAAAGAGAAGAGCATATGATATTATATATAGCATGCAGGAGAATCACTGGGCAAATCTTCTTTGGCAGGTTGTACACTATGCATATATAAAATTTGAGTAAGATAGTGTAATAAACTGCCAAAGGAGAACTTGCCCTGTTATGCATCTGCAAGTGGGAAGGTATACCAAGTAAATGGCCATTGGAAATGTTATTTATGGCTTCCTAGAGTCAGCATATCCCTTCGAATTATGCCTCATTTTCTACTGCCTATGACCTTTCGTATGGTTTTGTCTAATCCTTTATGAACCATTTTTTTAAAGTGAAAAATCAAGGTAAGTTTAGAGGTGAAACCTTTCTTTCCAGGTGTCATAGCTTCCTCAAAATTTATTATTTTTATTTGGAATTCAGCTTAGTGAATGTATAGTTATTATATTTTATGCAAATAAAAATATTGACTTTTTAACTGTTTTCAAAAAAGAAAATCATATATTTTCCTTTCCTGTCATGTAACAATAATTCAATAAATTACATATTTCATTATTTGGATTTCAATTGTCATATTACTAAATTTAGTTGTGGCTAAAGGGGATGTGAATTTGGTTCTTAATTTGCTTGCAAAAGCTCTTAAATAAGATGAATAGCACATGAAAATTTTGATTGATTGTATACCTTTGTTAAAGGATCCATTCGTTCATTATACATTTTAGTTCAATTTTCACATCCTTTTCAAAAGCAGGTCATTTTTTTCATTAAATTAGTATTTCTTAAATAACTCATTGTAAAGTTGTTTCCAGAAATATTATAACGTAAGAAATATTCGAAAGAATATTTCCAGATACATGCCAGTGTGCTGAAAAAAAAAACAGATACGTGTCAATTAATTAATGGATTGATATGTAAATAAACATATTATAAATGATCAAATATTTTGCTTGTAAAGGTTTTTTGATGAAAAAATTCGAGCATTTCTATTTTTTTTTTTTTTTTGCACGATGAAACCAAATTATGTTGATGTTTTAAACAGCTTGCTTGTGTATATTGTTTTTACCATTTATTTGCATGAGATATATATATATATATGTGTGTGTGTGTTTTTATATATTATTATTGAAAAAAATAGATGAAATAATTTATGAGATTAATTCATTTATTGGTAAATTTAAAATTCTATAAAGTAATATGAGTTGTTTTGGACGAAAAAATTGAAATTTAAGAATTTTTAGAAAGTAATTCAAATATCTAAAACATATTGAAATTTTACCACTAGTCACTTTCTCTTTATACACATATATTGAAAAAAAAAATATTAAATTGTTAAATATTATTTGAATATTTAAATTTGAATATTTTTTTGTAAAGTTTAATTTTAAAAATTTATATTTTAGAATAAATATTTTTAAATGAAATTTTATCTTAAAAAAGAAATTTAATAACTTTATCTAAACAAGAAAATTGGAATATAAAATATTTTAATTAATCTATCCAAATAAAATATTTAGAAAATAAAAGAAAATTTAATTACAAGCAATTCAAAATATCATGCATTTTTAATTTGTTGGAATTGTTGAGATCACTTATGCAAATACAATCTTATTAATTTCTAGTGCACGCGTAAGGTAAAAATTTCCATTTGGTGAAACTATAATGTCCATTTGTAAGTTGTAGAATTTCAAACAAAAGAAAAAAGGAACTTTGATGAAGCAACTAATATAAGTAAGTGTGAAAGGAATAATTAAGTGCTGTTATGAGAGACATGATGTGATGTTTCATTCTTGTTTGTTTAAAAAGACCATGATGTGATACTTGAGTAAGAAACCTTCAAAGTGATCATGGGTTTAGTGATTGGATTTTCTATTCTGAATTTTATTTTATTATATATAGTTATTAATTCATCTTTAAATGGCTAGCTAATGCTATAAATTATGAAGTATTTAATGCATTCTATCAATATAAATATTGAATTGTGTTTATATGCTTACTCTAATAAATGTTTTACACAGCAATTTTTACAAAGAATATTCTTTGACATAATTTTTATTCTGGCATATCTTTTAAATACATTATTTTTTTATATATATAACACATTATACTTCCTGATGGATCTTGGAGTATCCTACACACTTTGGTTTCTAATTAGGATCGACTAAATTAATTGGCATTTTGAAGTTTAATCAGTTCTAAAGTTCTTATCTCTTCCCAAAATGCATTGTGTGAAAATTAAACTTAAGTCATTTGTTACAAGCTCACTATATGTTATCAACAAAAGTTAGTACAATGCATTTAATTTTATTATTTACAAACAATAAAACTCTTGCTAGTTTTTATTTATTTATTTATGATTAAACTTTCAAACTCACATCTTAGCTAACTTGACACAAACATAATTATTACAATATCTATCTATCAATATATATATATATATATATATATATATATATATATATATATATATATATATATATATATATATATATATATATATATATAACTTTTGGGTTAATATTATTATAAGCAGTATTATTGCAAGTGTCATAATATTTTTCTATGTGTAATTTAATTCTAATTAATAACTAGCATAATTCTTTTCCTGTACAATATATTGCTAAGAAGATTAAGAAATATAAATGAAGAAAAATAAAATAAAAATATAATGAAAGATCATATTAAAAACCGATGTATGAACGGTGGAGGACGAATCAGAAATATTCTATTTTTATCCAAAAGTCAAAGGTAACTGATCCCACCAATTTATACTGCATTTTGAAATATGAGAGAATGAGATAAATAAATTTTGAATTAATTAGAAATGAAATATAGAGAAAATAAATATAAACGATAGAAATAGAACATAAAAATATGTATTATTTATATGAATAGAAAATAAATGTTTAAATGAATGAAAAGGGAGTAGAAATAAATAGATCAGTAATATAAAATCATCTTTTGTACTAACTACAAAATTAAATTGAATTAAAACATTAAAATTTCCCTTGCATATTTTCTGTAAAATAAAATTATTTGTTATTTTTATTTTATAAAATATTATATCTTTTAAACAATTACATAAAAAGAGTAAATACAATAAACAGCTGTTTCTTGTGAAAATTAATTAGGAGAAATATTCTTATACAGGGGAAAAAACAAACTTCTTTCTTTTTATTTCTCCTCTCAAATAAATAATACAAATTTTACATTTTCATCGTATATGTTTTTTTCATTACCTTTTTCTACTTCCACCAGAAACAAACTTAGCGTCAAAGAAAAACCTAGGCACCGTGGAAGCATTTTGAACAGACCCTACAGATAAAATTATGCCCACTGCTTTAGCTACTGTGAAACATATTAAGTAACCATATGTGGCGAACATAACTTAGAAATAGAATAGAATCGCCAAATAAAGAACCAACAAAGTATCAGAAGGAAAAAAATTATATGTACATATATATGAACATGTTAGGTCAGAATTAAAAGTACCTTTCAACGGAGAATGATCAATAAGAATATATGTTTTCAGATTTTGTGTTTACGCATTCATAAGGAATCTGATTTTAATTTGTTGGAAAGAAAAAAGAAATGGGACCATTATGCAGAAAAAAGATTCTGCAGCACATTCTCTTGGCTTCTACAAGCACTAGAGATTTCTTATTGGTGACTACCAAACTCTATTCTTAATTATTGACCAAAAAGTTGTTTATGTTGAAACTAGAAGCAGCGCAAAGATTTGGATTATGTGCTTGTTATATTCGTATTAGAGAAAAGAGAGCTACTTTAACATATTAAGATTATTATTATGATTATTATCATTCAAAACTTGTGCTCACAAAGTGCATGAGGCACTTTAAACCCTGCCTGGTTAAGAAACTAACTGTTAATGCCTTATTACAAAATATTGATTTGACTCACCCAATTTATATTTACTAGATCTTAATTGCACAAACATAAAAGGTAGCCTTTGTTCATTCCTTATAGAAGAGAAAATTAATCTCCAAGTTGGAGTGTTAGAGACTAGAAATGAAAACCTAATGCAAGCAAAGGAAGCGTATTTAGGTCATAAATAATGATATCTAATTGCTTGTTAACTTTGGGTTGCAACAAAAGTTAACCAACTGAACCAAAATAATACAAGATTTAGTTAAAACATTATCACATTTATATTTACATTATCATGTGGATGAAAATATTATAGTGTGAACAAAACTTTTGAAAGAAGAGAGATACAAAAATGCTAGTTAGACATATAATTTGTGGAGTTCATTCACCTTAAATGACATAAAGTAAAAAATAAGTAATGTGTTATAATATGGACTCATTTCACTAGGTCTGCTATAACCATTCACTTTATTCACTCAGTGTATAAAGTAAAAAATATCTACCTCACTGGAAAAAAGATGAGGGAAATATGATTTTCCCAAGATAAAAAATGAATGTTTCAACTTCATCATTTAGAGCAGTACAAGAAATCTTTGTAAATAGATAAGCTGCTGAGAAAAGTATATAATGAATGGTGTTTCCATGAAGCATTGAATCGTTGCAGGAGAATCGCTGGGCAAATCTCCTTTGGCAGATTGCACACTATGAAAGTTGCAAGTATGAGATGCATGCATCATAGTGGCTACCTGCCAATAGAGAACCTGCCCTGTAATGCAGCTGCAACTGGGAGGACACACTCTCACACACATAGAAAATGGCTTTGGGAACCATATTTATGGCTCTTAGGATGGCATATCCAAAGGAACTATGCCTTTATTTTGCGTTGCATGTGTCCTTTCATATGGTTTTATTCTTTTCTATGCGAACCATCCTTTATGGTGAATTATTTTTTTACACAATTGCTAAGCTTCAACAACAAAAGGAGAAAGAAAAGGGAAAACATAATTTGTTTCTCCAAATTTTTTGTGGTACATATGTAGGCTATGTTTTGCGTTGGTGGCCATTCAAAGCTGCAAAAGTCGAAGTCCAATTCCTCCAACACGACAGTTTATCGTTCTGTGTTTGGTTCGGCTTATTATATTGATTTGGATTAAAATATAAATTTTGATTAATTTATTTTGAAAAGCAAAGCACGTATAAGGAACTTTCCTTTTGTAGCTCTTATGCAGAAAGATTGAAAAGAGAAAAGGCTTTGGAGGCATCTTTTCAACACAGAAATTGTATACCGGTATGAGAAATGAATACTTGTTTAGAAAATATCACTTTACAAACGACGTTAAAATTTTAAGAGAGATATTGTTGCATCCTTTTAGCTTTTAAGCCTTTTTGTTATAGTTAATTTTTACCCCAATAGTTATTAGTTACTGTGATGTTTTTTTGTTATCTAATTATAAAATTATTGGATATTTTAATTTAGTACGTAACTAATTCAATTATTTTTATTTAAATACAAAAATTTTGAATCTTTAAATTGAAAATTTGATTATTGTTTTAAAAAATTTTAAGAAAAAAATTTAATTTTTGAGATTCGGATACTTAAAACAGATAAATAATATATTTAAAAAAATATTAATAACAAAATATGGTTCAAAACTTTAAAATATTTTAAAAAAATAATTAATTTTTTAAATTAAAATCATTATAAATTTGAAGTATAAATGAAAAACATTTAATAAATTAGGGACTAAATTAAAATATGTAATAAATCTTTTTCTACATAGACAAATACTAACACAACCATAACTTAAAACTATTGATAAAAAAGTAATAAAAAATAGTTTAATTTATAGATACCATGCTCAAATGTTAATGACTTCTTTAATTTCATCGTGCTTAAAAAAGTATTTGAAGAGAGAGTCTTACTTGATTAGCATTTTTAATTATTGATTATTTTATTACTAAATAATACCAAAAGAATTTGTAAAGGTAAAATTGGACCATTAGTCATCAGTTATAGATAAAAAATATGCACCTCCATATCCTCTTCCTGCACCTCCATAGTCCTTTCATTAAAGAGTTTGAGCCCAATGTTTTAAGTCCCCAGCAAAGGGAGTGGGCATCACCACTGCAGTGCCTCCCTGGCGACCCATGCGAAGGAAAATTGCAAAAAAGAAACCATAGTTAAAATGTGGGGTTAAATATCTAATGAAATCCTGAAAATATGAGGTCTCATTTTAGTATTTAAAAGTAATTAAATTTAAAAATGATATAAAAATTCAATTATACTCATTCTATTCTGAAACTCAAAAGGCCGAGTTAAATAATAACATTAATATATTTTTAGTGACTAAAATAATAATAAATACTTAAGTTTAAGAACTAAAATAACAGTATAAAATGTCAAATATTAACATAAAATATTTTACTTTTAAATAATTATTGTCATTTTTGTACTTGCAATAGCTCGGAAGTGGTGTTCAAGCTTAAAGATAAGACAAACAGGTACTTCTTAAAACTAAATAATAAAGTTTGTGAATTTATAGTAATATATATATATATATATATATATATATATATATATATAAAATTTATTTAAAATTAAATAATAATAATAATAATAAGTGATCGAATTATTCATTCTTAGGTATGTTTAAAAATATATTATAAGCCAACTTTAACTTTATGAATCAAACATCAAATATACATTTCTTCGCTGTTAAAAAAAAATCAGATATACTTAGATTAATATCACACTGTGTGTATAATATATGTGAAGAAACTATCAATCTAAAAGAATAGTTAATTTTATCGTTTTATGTAATAAGGGTAACTTAATGTAAAATTGAATGATTTAATTTAGATTTATTGATTCAATTTGATCTACCCTTTCTTTGTCCAAAAGCAAGTAATAATGTCTTGTCTTGCTATGGTACCATTATTGAGATATGGGTGTTTTAAGAGTAAAATATGTTTGATAACCTCCTAATGGGAGATTGGTAATGTTTTTAAAACAAAAAAAACACTGATGATTATTCATGGTAGTGGTCATCACAAAGTTATTGTTAAATGTTAAAGTCGTTTAAAAAAAAATAACTAATATTATTCAAGTGAAAGAAATGTAAATCTTTTTAGTTTAAAATTCTTCTAGATAATGTATTTGTTTTTTTTTAAGACAAGTAGAATGATAGTCTAATATTTTTGCAAGTGCATATATATAATGACTCATTATATATACTGTTGCAAGTACACACAATATTTGTACAGGTTATTACTGTAAGGCATCCTCTATCTCTATCTATCCTTAATACTCTGACCATGTTATCCTCCCTAGACAAGGGTGAATTTTGTTTCCTATACATATAAATTTATGTATGAAATTGTCTTCAATCCTATGGGCGGTACAACCTTTGTTTTGGAGTAGATAGGGGTGCACAATTTACTGCAAAGTCGTTACATAAGTCCCAATAATTCTAAATTCAAAGCACTCTAAGGTGATGTGTGTGAAGTCTGAAGAGTGATGGTGGTTTTGTTTTTGTGGTTATACTGAGCTTCTCTGGGAGGTCAAATCCAGGGCATAACAGCACAGGTTACAGGTTTGGTGGTATAGAAAATATTGCTCCCTTATTTAGAGCATGTGAGTGTAGATTCCATGAAGGATATAAGCAGTTGAAAGGTATAGAGCTTTTAGCTAGAAGCCAATGAATAGATACAAATCCACCTTCCTTTTTCCCATTGAGAGAGAGACATGTCAAGCAGAAATGGACAAGTAAAACCGATGGAAGGATGAACTTTTTATCATTGGTGCATGAAAGCATGAGGAGACAATAAAGTAGTCCTCTTTCACGTAGCTAGTAGCCTTCAAAAAGAGATATTAGTGCGTACAACAAAACAAGGCTAATAAGAGCAATTTAAGGAGGCATGCAACTGCTAAAATCCAAACTTTCTTTTTGCCTTGTATTGCTTGCTAGTGCTTGCCTCTGCAAGAATGAGATGATTCAGTAGTGGACAAGTCCTTTCATGCTCTTTTATGCAACTTATGTGCTTTGTGTTTGTCATTTCTAGCTTTAGAGAATGACCACCCAATGCCGCGGTTTATACCAAACCGTTTCCTTCAACTTGGATTATAATATAACACATTCACATACACTAAACCGCCATTCATGTGTCACTTTATATTAAATAATTGATCTCTAATTCTTTAAACTCCTTCAATTATCCATTCGATATAATTCTTCTGGTTTAGCTTAGCCAGATACATGGTTACAACAATTATTAAAAGCCGTGCTAGCTAGTCCTTAACTTTATATATAGGACACCCACAATAGATAACTGTAAATCACCTCAATGACACTATTCTTGATCTGGTTGTTATAAATTAAAAGTTAAAATTAATATACCCAATCATTTATTACTGAGTTCCTTTCTTCCATCATTTTGCACCAAGTACAGATTATGTAGTTGTTACTGTGACAAAATGATTTAGCTTTGTACGTCTTTGTTAAAAATATAAGAATAATGTGTATATAAGTTAATTTGAAGTTATGAACACATTAATTTAAACTTTTTTTCCATTATGAACTTCTAAATTGAAGGGGAAGTCTAAACTTAAGCATAGAGCAAACCTATAATTAGCATAAAGCAAAGAACTATAGATATTATAATGATTTGATGGGTTGCAGTACCTAATTTATACTTTATGAATTAATTGAAGCCCCAGCCAGCTAATCGGAAGTCGAAAAAGGGAAGGATATAAAGAATAAAACAGAAAAGTGTGTCAGTACATGTGATACAAGTGTGGCCACTAGCAAGTGAAGATTTGGCATTGCAGAGAGAGACAAAGGCAAAGGCAAAGGGCAAAGAGAGGCCCGTGAAGGGTGTTGTGAATGTGCATGCATGGACGCTTATGTCTCATTGGCAGTCACTGAACTGATATGCATTATTTCTGACTGAGAAAAACCATCCTCTCTTATTGTCCATTGGATTGCTTCAGTTCTTCCCATGCAAATTTTAACAGTCTCTTACCACTCAATATGACAACTATATCATCCACCTTTTTATGCTCCCTCTTCACTTTCTGTGCTTCGTACACATCCCTTTCACCAACCCACTGTGCTGTGCTCATAAAGCCCTTGGATTCTAGCACATTGAGAAATGAGAAATTACTAAAGCCTGTACTTCTCACACCTTTTTTCATTTACAATGTAGTTACATATCGACATGGCACACAAATCTCAAATCAAAACCTATTCTACTGTGCCTCAAAATAAAACTAAACACATACTTTCAACTTTAATGGATTCGGAGTGTAGTAAAATGAAATTATATTTAATCCAAGTGTATATAAGCCTTTCATCTCTTACCACTTTAAACATTTATTTCACAATATTGTACAAAAACCTTCAAAACTACTCAGGCTAGTGTGGAATTTTGCCTTTTGAAATATGCTTTAAAATATACTTGCATAACATAATTTTTCTATTTTACTGTTTGCTACTTTATAATAAAATGAAAAAAAAATGGTGATTGTAAAAAAAAAAAAAAGTTGATATTTGATAGGATATTGAGTTCATTATAGTTTCATTTTATGAATTGATGTAACTTCTGGTTCAAATGGATCTGATCACCTGTCATAAATTGATTTAAAAACTTAGAAAAGATAATATAAAAGTTGCATGAATGTTGAATCATTCATTGGAAAAAACAAATTATATACATATGTTAATCCTGAATCATAATTTTACAATTGTTTTTCAAAGAAAACTTGGTATACTTTATTACAAGTAAGTAATCAGTTATTTTCCTGTATATTATTTTAAAGAGAATTAAATTTGTAAATTAAAACAGCCCTAGTTTATTTTAGTTTAAATGCAAGCATTCATGATCACTACTTTTGTAAATTTTAATATTTAGAGGTGATTAATCATTGGTTTTTTAAATGATAAACCTATGAGGGAATTTGTGCTAATGAAAATTCCATCATTTTGAGGAGAATAAATGTATAATACACTTACAATCAAGCTTAGTAACTTCAAATCATTCTATTCAACTATATTTTATTGATAACAACTTTTGGTTTTTTCACCAACCTTGTGTCTCTTTGTCGCTGTTCATTTCTTATCATTTCACAGTCTAGTCAGTGCCTTTCTTTTTCCTCTTTTCCCCGTGTCTCTCTATATGTGTAATAGGTATGGTGGTGTCAGATAGTCTTTAACTCTTTATCTCAAGTTTTTCTATTTTATTTTTTAATTTCATATAGAGAAACACATGGTAGCAATGGACTATTTTTATCAATTTGAAATGGCAAAAATCCAAGAAACATCACTCCAATCACCAGCTATAAATACCCTGCAAGAGTTAAGTACTCTCAATTTAACATTCACCAGAGAGATAGAGATAAAGATAGAGAAGATGGCTTGCAGGGTGCAGAAGAGGATATCACTGCGCAGAAAACTTCACATTCTGCGAGTCCTTACCAGCTCAAATTCTGTAATGAAATCTAAAACCATCTTTTCTCAATTTCTTTCCCATGATTTCAAAATTTCAATGACTTTCTTTCTTCATACACTGAAGTTGTTTCTGTTTTCTGTAGGCCAAGAGAACCTCCATTGCCAATAGCACTGTTCTGCGCTTGTACAAGCTAAAACTCGCCTTGGAAACTGTCAAAAGACATTATGAAAACCTTCTGGCCACCAGAGGAGAGCACGTTAACCTATTGAACCATGTCAAAGAGAACAAGGTATGTCTATTCTCTTAACCTTTTCTTCGTTATAAAAACAAGGCCTATATACCAAAATGAAACTATTTTAAAATTTTAGTTTGAGTCTGATTCCATTTCAAAGATTAGCTTATTATATGAGACTTGTTATGTTATGTGTATCATTTTGATTATATATGACTAGGAAGGAAAAATCTATGTGTTGATAACATAATATACATGAATATTGTTTCTACATTTGATGTTGCAAAAAAATGTGGCAGGATGTGAAAATAGAGAAGGTAAGGGCAGGAACTTTTATGGTGAAGGTCACCTGTGAGAAGGGGAGTAACCAGCTAGTGGCTATTTTAGAGGCATTTGATGGGATGTGTCTGAATGTTCAACAAGCCAAGGTTTCATGCGAAAATGGTTTTTCTTTGGAAGCCATTGTTGTGGCTGAGGACCAGACCCTGGATGTAAGGGATCTTAGTGAAGCACTTCAAAAAGCTATTGGAAAACAGAGTGGTGGAAAGGACTTGCACAAGTTTGACAAAAACTGTGATTTGTGACTTTTTTTCAATCACTTTAGTCTGCTCAACATCTTGTGTATCTCAAACTAGTTAATACCAATTTCACCTTCATCTTTTATATAAATTAATTTCTCAAACTAGTTAACAAAGAATCACCTTTGTGCGTATGACATTTTTTTTTAATGCCTGACACAGCTGCCCTGGTTTCTATGTGCTGGGACATAACCCCTTTAGACACATAATGGTGGTAAAAAATTATAAACAATGTGAGCATTGTTCCCAATGATTAGGAATGAACAGCATCTGGGCATCTTAATTTGGGTGTAATGAGAGTGATGACATTCTCTAGAGATTACAAATATATGAGTAAAGTAGAGGATATAATATAAATCTTATCTTACAAATAGATTTATAAAATTGAATTATTACATTGAGTTATTTTTATTCCAATAGAATTCATGGTGAGATTGTTTAGTTAATGTGACTACCTGTACCTATTCCAAGAAGGAAGATAGTAAAATCAGATGGGTCCATCGAAAAACCTGTATATAGGATAATGGGTTCTTAAATTTTAGGTTGAAAGATGGTTAGGATCATTAGGTGCAGTGAATAAGTCATACAAATTAATCACTAGAAGTTATTTGTTTGATATTTAAAATTTGAATGTAAGAATGGTATAAATTTAGGGGAAAATGGATTAATGGGCTCAGTCGATGACCAGATATAGACAATAAAGTTGTGGTCCATAAGAAATTTGGGCCAATCAGATTTCTACACCGTGGTGTGCTTGACCAGGTTGGGTAAGACAACTTATTTTATTACTGGTTAGAGGATTTTTGTTGTAGGTTACGTGCCTTCCTTCTCTTAAAGATGAATTTTGGTTTCTTTTTTACTTTATTATAACACAACATGTTATGAGTTAAATTGTAATTTTGAATAAATTTTTAGTTCTTCATCAATAATTTTAGTTTCTGTATTTTTTTTCACATGATTATAGAGTTCAAATTTTAGAAAATTCATAGTTTTGATTTTGTTTAGTTCCTATATATGTTCTATTTTACATTTTATATTTTATTTAATTAAATTATTTCGTAATGACACTTTACATAAATATGTTAGATCTCAAATAAAAGAAATAAACATATGAAAGATTAAGAATTCAATCAAACTGCAAACTTTTTAATATAAGCATTAAAACCATAATTAAAAATAAGGATAAAATCATAATTTTAAACTGAAGACCGAAATTATTTAGTCTATTTCAATATTTAGTACAATTATTTCATAACTACGAGGCACAGTATTTGTGCATAACATATTATGTTATGCATAGTTTATCAAGTATGTATCCACTACATTGATTTTACATTTCTACAAAATTCATTAGCATGTCTCAAAGTCAAATTAAACATTTCTTTCTTTAAAATTAAATCCCTCTATATTTACAGGTCTCATATGTTATTAGCAATAAAAGTCTAAGCAAGTTGTACTTAACTCACCAATTACGTTACTCAATTCAATTATACTTTTATGGGTTAAGTTTGGATTTAAGGATTGAATTAGAAAACATGTTCAAGAATTTAAAACTCAATCCACCTTAATTACATAATAAATATATTAGAAAAATAGTATTTATTCAATTATTTTACTACATAAATAATTTTATATTTTATTATATAAATATTATTTAAGTATGAGTAATAAATATTCCATGACATTTTTTTTATTTTTGGTAAAATGAGACTAAAGTCCAAAAATAAATTACATACTAACAAAAATCATGGTAGGAACTAGTGTAGATAAAATGGAGGTTGTTCTAACCTCAAATAATTCCTTTTACAATTTTTTTGTTTTATTTACTAAAAGATCAGTTGAGACATTCTATTCTTGGTAAATATGCTTGAAAGTAACCTTTCAATTCTCCTCACTTATATGTTTTAAATGTGTTTAGACTATAATTTACAATCACTTAGGTTTGTTTTAGTAAGTGTATAAGTTGGCCACCACAATTTGATAATCAATTTAGACTTTTATTACTTGAATTCATTTTTCTTTACTTAAACATAATCCTAAATAAATTCTTCACTTTTTTTATTTGTTTTAATAAATTAATCATTTACATTAGCTTCAATTTTTATTTCCTTAATAACAACTTCATAGATCTCTCAATATGTTAAAGTGAGATGTTATAATATTTTATATTCATTTTTCTTGATTAATGTTCTTGTACTTTCTATATGTCTTGCTTCTTATCCTTTCTTTTGTTTTGCCTTCTAATCATTTTAAAAACTACAGATTTCCTGTCAAAGGCTAAAAAACTATGTCTTGCCTATTTTCCTGTGAATCTGTTCTTGTCTTTCTTCTCCTTACCCACTATTTTCATTAGCTTTCTGTAGACAATCATCTATATAATATCCAAGTCTCTTGCATTGTAAACATAAATGCAACCATTCATACTCTAACTTATAATATCTTTGATTAATTTCAAGGTTAGAAGAGATTTGGGTAAATCTATCTCTACACACATCCCAACATATTTCTTCCTTTCTTGTGTCAAAGTATTCTTTTATCAACCCTTATCACATTTCCTATTTGATCTTTTATTACATGCAACAATTTGAAGTCATAATATTCAATAAAAAGACAAAAAACCTTACTCGCACTACTAATTTTATTTTAAACAAAATTATATATAAAAAAACATTATACTTTTGAATAAGTTTTCTATTTTATTGGAAATGATTTAAATATGGTTAAATAAGTAACAAATGACATAAAAACTAAGTATGAGACATACAAATATTGAATATATTTAAATATTTAGAAAGATTATTTAAGATGTAATATTCAAAGATGTTCAAAGTTATATAACTCAAATAATGTTCGAATATGTTTAGTCTAAGGTGAAGATTTGAAAAGAATGAGTAAAGATAGACCTCTAAGTGTATATATAACAGAATTTAAATAAAATTATGTTAGAAAATTGAAAAAAAAGAATATGATAAAGTGGAAAATGACTTTTGAACTTAAGTGATATGATTTGAAAATCATCATAGATAAAAAAAATATTGATTCAAATAATGGAGAGGAAGGAAACACACAACGTCGAGAAAAACAATTATTTTAGGTAACATTGTATAAATATACAACATCTAGTATCAAGACCAATAAGTAATTGAGTAACATTTTATTTTCTCAAACTCATTTTACTTTTTGTGTTTATCATTAATCTTCTCCTCAACAATTCTCATTGATTCTAGTACCAATTTTTAAATAAGTATTTATCACTATATTAAAAGTATATTTCATCATTATAACATAACTTTTTTGTACTTAATAACTTTTGTACTTAATAACAGTACTTTTTCACTATGTTCAAACATTGGGATTCACAAAACATTTGATATTATTTTTAAGAATAATTACAAGAAGGTTTTCTCTTCCTAAATTTAGTTATAAAATAAGCTTAGTAGGATATCACCTTTTCATAACAGTTTTTAAAACTTATTTTATAAATTATTTTAATAATAAAAATTAAATTTAATATCTTTTTAATGATAAATTATTATTAATAAAGAAACAAATAGTCGACTCTTTAAAGTATATTTACTTTTCTATGAATATACAGCTTAAATTTTATTTGTCCCATATTAATTCTTAAAATTTACTCTCTTATAAAGAAATATTTTAGACTTCATTTCATCTTAAAATAAACTTAATTAATTCTTTAAAACTATTTTTTAAATATTTTTTATATTAAATTTGGATTAAACTATTAAAAAGAATGAATATAAAAAATTGATTTATTTTAAATCAAAATTATTTATTATTTCAAATTTTATAAATTTGTGTCATGTATTAAAATATACTAAATTTATAATTGAAAAGAAAAATAAATAATTTAATTATTTCCATTTTTCTAAATTAATTTTTTAATTATATTTTAATATATGAGAAATGAGTTCAACAAAAGAATAAAAAAAAGTTATGAATCATTGATATTTAACATAAATAATTTAACTTTAATTTGGTATTAAAAGTCATTTGTAGAAAAAAGATAACTTTTAAAGATGAATTAACACGAAATAAACTTTTAAATTTCAGATTACAAAACTTTTAAAGTTTAAAATTAATTAAAATAAAAATTAGCACGCCTAGTGTATATTTAGCCATAAAATATACATTTATCACTAAATTCCCGTAACTAAAGAACCATGTATCTTATTGTAAACAGAAAAAATACAACATATATATATATATATATATATATATATATATATATAACTTTTCAATTTTAATTTTTTATTTATTTGAACTTTGGTTGACATGGATAGTTATGAGGTTTTAGATTCCAGAAAAAACTAATACCTACATTATGGTGTTTGGTTGAAAAACTGAAATGAAGTACTTTAAGAATAGTGGTGGAAAAATCTTCCAATTAAATGCACTTGCAGGTTACATGGATCCTGATTCTGCAGAGCATGTGACTTACATTCCACTGGTTTGCGACCACATCACTGCACATTGGGATCATCAAATTGCCATTATTCTTTATCAACTTCCAGGATTCAGGAAGAAGCAAGTTATTCATTTTTTTTCTTATTGGAATTCAATAAATCAAATTTTATTTTGATTTAGACTTTGTATAAATTAAATAAAAATTAAAAATATAATTTATAAAAGAATAATTAATCTTATCTTAAACTTTAAAAATCATAGGTAAATGACAAAAATTCAAAAATTTGACGATTGGTGAAAAAAACCGGGAAAAGTTTTCTACCATGCTTCAACAAAAAGTAAAAGGAAATAATTTCCCTACATCGAAATAAAAAAATATGCAACCTTTGCAAACATTTAGCTTAGAAGAAAAAAAGACAAAAAAATACTGTTGATTGAAAATAAGATTATTTGATCTATTTACTTCAAACCCAGAACATTAAAATAGTTAGTTTAATATGTGAGAATTTTTAAGTCATCCATAATTAAATTATTAGAAGTGAAAGTAATTTAGGATTTAAGATATTTAAGAAAATCATAATAATAAAAAGATTGTAAACCAAAATAATTTGCATAAAAATGTGATGGTAGTAAGGAGTTATATAACTTTAATTCACATGTAATAAATAAAGAATCCAACATTCCCCTTAATTTATAAACTTCTCAGTCATTGACCACTAGTAACAAAACCAGAATTCAATCAATAACTAAAATTTTAATCCTAGCTCGTCAAATAAAGAAAATTTTCCCAAAAGTTAAATCATTCAACAAAATACCAAATTGATCCATAATTATATACACGCAAAAATAATACTAAAAAAAATCAAATATCGTATAGAACTTAAACTGGAATTTAAATAAGGTTTTCGTTATCATGATCTTCCTATACTAAGAATACTAAGAAAAGTAGGATTTGTTGAAAAATGATGAAATCAGAACACCAAAATGTTTTTGATCACTTCAAAAATCACACACCTAGGTGCAGAGCACTCCAAAGTCAACAACTCAAAAATGGCACATCCGAAAAATCCTCAAGTCATGCATGCACCCCTTAAAGAAAAAGGTAGAAATTAAATAAAGGAGGAAGAAAATAAACTTCTCAAGACAAAAACATCAAGATTTGACAGCTTGAGGAAGTAAAATCACAAATGGAGGAGGGAGAGGGTTTTGTTTTCTTTAGAGCTAGAAATGAGGAAATTGAAGAGTTCATGGGAAAATGTTGAAAAAAATAATAATTAATGACGTTATGTATGTTTTTGAATGTAAAAGAGAGAATTCGGCTTACTGTTGACACTGATTAAAATTACTAAGCGCACTCACCCGAACCCAACTATCCCTAATGTAATTCTAAAACTAATTCTAGTATATCTCATGAACACCTTAATTGTATTATTAAATAAATTAGAGCTCAGGTACAGTTTAAATTTAATTATCGTTTTTAAATTATTTTATAAAGCAAATCCTTAAATATACAGTTCATAAGATAAACATTATTATACAAATTAAATTTATAATAAGTAAATATTTTAAAAATATATAAATATATTACAATGAAATTCGTAATAAATAAAAAATTTGAACATATCAATTATATTTTGTATTTTAAATAAAAAATTGTATTGGGACGAAAGGTTAGGTTCAGTTATTAATATTTTAAGAATATTAAAATTTAATTTAAAAATAGAAATAAAAATAATATTTTGGGAAAAAGTATAAGTGGCTCTCATATTAAAAAAAAATCCCTACAACACTCTTACTGAATAATAATTTTTAAAAACACTCTGATTCAGTATAATATAAAAGTAAACAACGCTATCATTCTCTACAATTTAGATCCAAATATTTATTAAGATTGACAATTTAAATCGAATTAAATTTGAAATTAAAATTAAAAAATGTTTTAAAAAATTATATTTTGGAGAATAATTTCTAAGTACGTTAAGGATTTAGATTTATATTATAAATGATGATATTAAGAGAGTTTTAGCTTGTTAAACAGATTTACCCGACTCAATTTGGATGTGTTGAGATTTAATGTATTATTGAACTTCTGAAAAAAAAAAAAAAGGTCTAGATCAAGAAAGTAAATTAAGGGGTTTGAAATATGAAACTAAAAAATGAAGAAATATCTGTTTCTTGAAAGGTGACGGTGATTGCATGAGCCTTTTGACGGGGCAAAATAATACAGTGATGGTAAACGATCTAACAAAAAAAAAAAAAAAAGTTAAAAATTCATTAATTTAGGGATGATTGTTATATAAATAGCAAATATTAAAGATCTATTAATTAGGAGTCATAAACAGGCCTCGAATATTTTGCTAAGAAGATTTAGATTCTTTAACAATCTTCCTTAAAATAAACAACAACGAAAATATGTAAGATACCAAGTGCTGGGGGGATGGTACTATGATGCCAAATTATAATTATTTAAGGTGGAGAATAATGTGCATCACTAATGCCGTAAGGAAAGGAAGTCAAAATTTGGGGAACAAGAAACCTATCAAATACGTTTTTTTTTTCTTGCATCGATTCATTAGCAGATTGGAATAGTTATTATTTTTCTGACAAAATGTGGAAAAGAAAAATGGATTGTTCACAATATAAAATTCGGGTTGCTGGAGATAATAAATGATGAATAATATAAAAGAGTTGATGCATTGCTTCACGCTTTTAGGCACATTAGAAAATTGATTTGTTTTTGGTCTTTGATATTTTTTATGACATATTGGCCAATAGGTACTTCCAACCCCTTTCCCATCAGAGAGCGACAGATCCAGCCATAAGTGACTCAGTCAAAACTAATGAGATCTGAATATTAAATGCTACGTCATGACAAAAATCAAAATGTTACTTAAACTTTTCGATAGCTACCCATTCTCTCCAATTTAGATCCAAATAAATGTGCATCAATATTTAAAGCTAGATATTATATTCTGGGGTGGTGACCGTTGTTTAGCTCAGTTTTGCTGTTTTGCTTCTTTTTTCCTGTCCTATTAATTAACAAATGATTGATTGATTAGTTATATATGCTTAACGATAAGATGAGTGGATGTTGCATTGAGGGTAAGGTGTCTCTCATTTTTAGGTAAATGTGTTTACTATGGGGTTGGCCCAAAGATATCCACCCAAAATCAATAAATCCCTTCCCCCAAGTCAGCGTGCTGAGTTGGAATTGTTCTATATATGGATTCATATTGTTTTGTCATTTTGGGATCTAATGTTCTGAATATTTGTAACATTGTTTATATGTGTCTCTTCAAAGTTGATGCTTACCACTTTTGAGCGTTATGATGGTCAAATATTTATTTACTCGAATTATCTTCTCCTTTGAATGCTTACCATTTTTTCATTTGCACATTTATTGGTATTAGTTTGTTTAATCAGTAATAACAAATATAATATATATAAGCCAACAGGTTGTCCCAACCCATTTACATAAAGTCACATTTTGTTACTTCCTCCCATGCATTCTCTCTTTTGTTAATCCCTCGCATAGGTTCCCATTCCAGATATTCATCTTATTTCTATTACTGCGCTTGCAATAACATGTGTCCACCCTCTCCTAATGTGTTAGATAAATACACTTTCAGACCATTGTCTCAACAAACAAACAAAGAAAAACCCTTATAGACTATGTTGTCTTCGAAGGAGGTTAGGACATACAACTGCATAAATACATAATCCGCAAAATTAATCAAACTGCAAATAGGAGACCTTTTAGTTTTTTTTTCTAAAAGTTTAGTGTTTCGACTCTTTAAGTATGATGAAATGATATCAATCACCATATTTAAGGTATATATAGTTTTTTTCATAATTTTGTTTTTAAAAGACATTTTGGAGGGTTAAGAGAGGAAGGTGTATATAAATTAACCTTGGTCTCCACTCTTAAACGATGTGAGACTATTGGGTATATCGGAATAAGCCCTCGAGTCAAGGGCTAACAGAACGAGGTCCCATAGACGACACCAATGCTCCGACCTCAAGTCTGTTAAGATGACATCGTTAGGGTCAAGCACCGTACGAGGCATAACACCCTCTCTCTCAACGCATAAGGACGAACGAGCCAGACCCTTCTAGTGTAGATGTGGACACGTTCACCGGTCAAAATGTTCTTGTAAATCATCTCAAGTCAGTAGGTCAAAATGTTCTTGTAAATCGTCTCAAGTCAGTAATGATCCGAGTAGTAGAGGGTGAATAACATTAGAGTAACTGTACATTATGTCTTGTGATGACACTCCTATTTATAGTGGTTCCTGATGGGCATTTTCGTAGTTGAACTGGAGGCCCAACACCTTGGGAGCCCTTTATGTGGTTTATCTTATGTGTCCATAGTACTTGCCACGTGTTTACCTTTCTGTGCCACACATTCATTTGTCAATGCCACACGTCCTTTTGTCAGTGTCATGTGTCCTAGGCAGACTCATTAATGCTTGACCGAAATGCAGGGTCTCGATCGTCTTGTAGGCTGGTTCTGTCACATGACGGGATAGATATCAGTCGGCTTACGAGGTCGTTGAATCTCCAATCTGGCCAAGATAATTTCGGTCATTGTGTTTTCTGAAATTGTGGATTGGGTAAAGGCTTCAATTGGCCCCATAATACATTTAGGATTACTAGCCACTCCTTGCCTTATTTGTTAGTTCCAAATTATGATTTCCTCTCCTATCACATTAGAGTGTTGTGATAGTAACAAAGATACAACATTTCTCAAAAAATACTCCCTCTTCCAAATTAACATAGTACCTCGACTATGTTTCAAATCTTTGTTCTAGATCCATTATAATTAACTATGCTAATTAGGAGGACCCTTTATCTAAGTCCTTCTTTTGAGATGATACATTTACAAATTATTCATTTTAATTTTTGCCTTGTCAATATAAGTGTATTTATTTATTTTTAATGTTGTCACTTTTGATAGTATTGTATTGTAGGGTGTTTTGATACTTAGGATGAAAGTTTTGGATTATTTTTGAAAATACATATCTTTATGATAATAGTTAAAAGAAAAATATTTGAATAATACATTATATTCTAACTTATTGAATTGTTATAGATAGATAATTAAAAGTAAACACAAAAATGAGTTACGTCGGATCCACATAAGCGAATGACACTACCTTCAATCAAAAACCTTAAGACATTGGATTTTGTGGATTTCTTTCTTATATGTTTCTCAACTTTCTTATCTTCACTCAATGTGGAATATAAACTCACACTTAGAATACCTAACAATCTTTCTGTCAAGTGACGTCATCACAACCATCGGCTACTACTTGATGGAAAAATCAAGAAGGAAAACACCGAGGAGATCAAACAAGAATGAGATAAGAGTCGGACTCACACAAGAAAATGATATCACTTTAACTCAAAACTTTAAAGCATTGAATTTATAATTTTTTTTAATATGTTGTTCAACTTTTTCATTTATACTCAGTATGAAAGTTAAAATCACATTAACATCCGTGTATCAATTTTTGTCAATTTGATGATATAATAAATTATTATTGGAAGGTATTTAAACTGTTATAGGCCTTCTGGTGCTTTGGAAAATAATTCTAATATTGTATCTCCACCAAATAAAAGGCCATGCTAATATTAGGGTGTAACTTTTGTTGTTGGACTGTAACATGATGTCACGTTATAATTGTAAAGTTAAGTTCCCTTTTAAGCAAATGATATTTAATTTAATCATCAAACATATATATGTAAAATTTTCTCATTTCAAATAAGGATAATGGAATACATACTAAAAATTAAATGTTATAAAAAATATCACGGTAAATTATTGAATAATAGCCATACATCCTAAAAATATAAAGTAAATATTACACTTTAAATGAAACAAAGCATAAATAGCATAAGTGGCTGAATTCATGTAAATTTTATTCCCAATTTTATGCAAATTATTTGACAAACATTTAAATTTTATTATTACTAATTTTATTAAAATGATTTATACATATTATTTGTAAAAATTATACAAATATCTCTTGAATAAAAAAAACCCAAAATCTATCCCAATCCGTCTTTTAATTGAGTTTTTCCTATTTTTTTTCCGTTGAATTTCTTTCTGCTGTGTCAAATATAGTGTCAGTTAGTGTTTTTTTTTTTTTTTCACAAGTAGGTTAACTAAAGATATGCAATACATAATGATTTAATTATTATCACCTCTACGACTTAAAGGTTCCCTTTGGTTTGGCTTAAGGGAGATTTCAAAGTAACCTATTTCATTGGAAAAGAAAGCAACTACTGCCCCCTTCGTCGCAGCCCTTTTATGTTTGGTGAAAAGTTTGGCACCTTTATTAAATTCTGTATAGTTTAAGTATAATTGTAATCCATAAAAAGTATGATGCTCTTTTTTAATTTAAATATTTATAAAAATTTTTGTCTATATTAAAATCCCTATGATTTTAATCTGAAACGCGAAACAAAGTATCTAAGGTTTAAAAACGAATGAAGGTTTTGTGAAATTAAAAAAAGAATCATATTTTGAATTTAGCCAAGGCACTTGGAGTACGGAAGTGGTTTTGTTTTGTAGAAGTTATTTGAAGCAGTAAAAAGGTTGAATTATGAGGTTGATGAGAAGCCTGCAGCTAACTAAAATTAGGAGTTAACAGTACGTAGAGTCTATGTAAGAAAAAGTAGACTAAGTAATGGTGGTGGAAAGGGTGTGCAGATATGACAAAAAGAGGAGACTTAGTTACATTAATCTAATCAATGGGCTTATCCTTAAGGAAAACTATGACATAAAATAAGTAGTAAAGAAAGCAGAGGTTGCTTTCAAATGACATATACATATTCATATAAATTGGCGTTGGTTCGGATAGATGAAGTATTTGCTCTCACGTCCCCTAATAAACAAAGATCAAGCCAGTCTGTCAACACGATGCCCCCATTTTAAACCCCATTTCCCCTTCTCTCTCCTTTTCTTTCTTAATTCTCTTAATTTCCTTCTCTTCTCCTAATCTAGCTAACCCTTTTCCATTCCCCTCCATCTCAACAAATGGATACTAAACTCACCCGTCACTCCTACATCAACGATCAAGAAGACTCTGATGCAGCGCAAGAAAACATTGCCGACTCCCCTCCTTCTTCCTCTCTCTTCAACATCGATGCCGTACTCACCTCCCCCACTTCCTCATCAAAGAGAAGGTTACCACTCCTTACACCTTCCTTTCAACTTTATATATTACAACCAAGGAAAATGAATGTGTGCTCTCTAAAGTTTAAGACTTTGGGATTCCTATTCACAACCCTTTTCTTCTCTCTTTATCAGTGTCTAAAGCTATTTACCTAAAATACCACTATATCAAAATTCTTAGATTTCGCTAGTGCTATAACAATTCTTCATTCGACAATTTCTGTACGTGCATCAGCATCTTCAATTCTCTTGGTTTTTCAAAAGAGTGACTATATGTGTGAAAAGGGTGAATGAAAAGAGGAATTGGCTTTGTTGAAACATGCAGGAGGCAAATACAGAAAAGGGTGGTGCAAATCCCAATCAAGGAGACAGAAGGTTGTAGGCTAAAAGGAGAGAGCAACACGCCGCCATCGGATTCATGGGCATGGAGAAAGTACGGGCAGAAACCCATCAAGGGTTCACCTTATCCCAGGTTAATTCCTTTCCAACAACGTTCGAGTGTTGTTCATGTTTGGTTATTATTGTGTACAAAATAACTGAAAACAAGAAACGGAAATAACTAGTGTAACTGTTTTGTGAGTTGGTGAATTTGATGAGGGAAATTAAGAATTTGTTGTGGTACAACAGAGGGTACTACAGGTGTAGCAGTTCGAAGGGGTGCCCGGCACGGAAACAAGTGGAAAGGAGCTGTGTGGACCCCACAATGTTGGTCGTCACTTATTCCTCCGACCACAACCATCCCTGGCCAGCTTCTAGAAACAACACCAGGCCCACAAAGAAGCCCGAGCCGGAACCAGTAACGGACCCGGTCGAACCGGAGCCAGAACCGGAGGAGAAGTTTACGGAACTGGGCGGGGACGAATCCATGATCACCACTGCGGATGAGATGGGGTGGCTGGGGGAGATGGAAACGACGACGTCCACCGTTCTCGAAAGCCCAATTATGGCGGCAGGGTACCATGCTGACGTGGAGTCGGCGTTGCTGCCGATGAGGGAAGAGGACGAGCTGCTCTTCGCCGACCTCGGGGAGCTGCCGGAGTGCTCTGTCATGTTCCGGCAGGGGCTGCTGGAGGAGAGGCGGCGGTACACGGCGCCGTGGTGCGGGACCACGAGTTGAGGGCAAAAAAGTCAAAAAGAGAAAAGAAAAAGAGAAGAGAGGTGCCCGTTTGACACGTTGTGGGTGCGGCGGGCACCGGAAGAAGATACAGCATTTTTTTTTTTACCCGTAGTTTTGAGATATTTTTATTTAAATTATTTTTTGTTATTACAAGATAGTTTGTTGAGTAGAAAAGGAAAAGAAGAGAGGAGTAGAGTGGAATAAGAGGAAGTTTGGGGCAGTTAATGAGGGATGAGATGATACAACGTGTGTGTGCGTGTCGGGCAGTGGTTGTAATTAGCGTAACTTTGGCCGTCCGTTTCAACATCTCGCACAATGTTTGAAAAACGCAGTATATGAAGATACTATATTACTTACTGGACCCCACCTCTTCTTTCTTTCTAGAACGTTTATTAATAATGCGCCGATCCTATTAATTGTCAAACAGTGCTCAGAATGAACAAAATCTTCGGTAAAATTGATGATCATATTAACTGTACAAATATCAATTATACGCATTTTTTTTATAAAATGGAGTGGGTGTAAATTTTTTTCACTATATTTTTAATGTTTCTAACGTGGTTTACTATTAATCAAAATTTATTAATTTCAAAAAATTGTATAATTTTTGTTTTAAATAATACAATCTATTTGTAATTGGATTATCTCCACTAAGTCTTATTCCTTAGTCCTTAGGTTAGAATGTCGGTGTAATTCCAAATTAGTCACCTTAAAAAGCCTTGCAAACATCGCTGCGTATCTTGAAAAATAACTTAATCAGTGAAGATAAAAACAACAAATTCAGAGAGCCTGTAATTATGTACTAATTTCCTATAGGGAGTAACTCCATTAAGAGATTTTTCTTCTTATAATAAGTCCTATCCATAGAGAAAATGTCAAAAGTAACTCTAGTGAGAAGTATAGTTTTTCCTAAATTTAAATATTTATAAATGAGAATATTTTATGTAATCTCATTAAAGTAGGTGGAGTTTCTACTAATTTAAATATTTATGAATGAAAATGACTTTTAACACGTTAATTATGTATTATTGGATAAATTATTAAATCTTAAAGGTGAATAAAGTGTAATTGAACTAACTTCAAAATTAATTTAAAAAGAAAATATTGTCCAGATTGATATAAAAATTACTTTGACTTTAAAATTGGATCTTAGCATTTAATTTCTCATGATGATTCAACATTTTAATTTCTAAGTTTTCGAAGTTGCGTCCTAAACTTTAATAATTATATCTATCTTTTTCTACCTTTTCACCGTTCGTTGTAATTTAAATTCTCATAATGCCCAAATCGTTATTAAAGGTCTATTTATATTTACTACCTAACTTAATTTGTCATTATATTTTAGGTAAAGGGTTTAATGTAGAAGTAGAAGTTAAAAAAAAGCAGAAAAGTTACTTTGATTTGATTATTGTTTTGGATCATCGATAGGTAGCTTTATGTAAGGAAAATGAAAATAAAAAGTGAAAGTATAAATAATAGAAAAGTTGCTTTTTATATTTTCTACTAAAATTTACAATTAAGGAATATCCTTAAAACACTAGTATTTTCTAAAAAAATTAAATAAATCTAGAATCTGATCTTCTCTATCCATTTTCCTTTCTGCCCCATCTTGTCTCCAAGGAGATTGAGCTACGACGCCTATCATCTTCCCACAGAACATTTAATAAAATATTAAATTAAAATAATTTTTTTAATTTTCATAAAATATTAATAGATATGCAATTCTTCTTACAGGAATGACTTCACTATTTTGAAAAGAAAACTGTTATTTTTTTTTCATAAATACTCCGTTCAGTTCTTTTTATAAAAAAAAATAATAAGAACTTTTTTCTTTCTGGATTATATTAGTTATGAAATTACTTTTATACCCTTGATTTATTAAACAAATCTTATTGATTGCACTTGACCAAACCACAAGTTATGGTTTGTCAAAGAATAGTACAACAAAAAAAAGTCACTGAAGTGTGAGAAGTTATTTGAATCTTCAAATATATCTTAAATGTAAGAAGTATGTCTTCAAATAAAAAATTTAGAATATGCAAAAAAAAAAAAATCTTCAAATAGCATAGAAAAATAAAATTTAACCATTAATTACCCAAAAACAACCTCTATTCACAAGCTCACTTTTTTCTTCTTCAAACTCTCACTTCCAAAACTATTTTTTAAAATCCATCCTTCCAAAACATCATAATTAGATCTAGAAGAGAAAGAAAAAACAATTAAAACTCAAAATTTTACCTTGGTTAAAATTTCTATCAATCAATTTAAGTTTAATTTATGTTTGTCTCATTTTAGATCTTAAGGATAAAAAAATGAAATAATAATTCTCCAAAATCTTAAAAAAAAAAAAGCTATAGAATCCGATTTTGAAGATATAAATGTTTTTAAAAGATAAATAATGAAACATTTAATTTTGTATTCATAAGTTAATATACTTAATTTGATTAAAATATTTATTTTTCATAGTTTTAAACTTTTTTGAAACCTATAAAATCATGTTGTTAAACTCATTTAGATATTATTTTTTTAGAATAAAAATGGTGTGTTATTTTAGAATTCTGATTATTTAATTATATCTGGATAACATAAAAAAAATTACTGTCCTTTGCGGCTAGATTTTCGTGTCTATAAAATTATTTTTTTACAACATTAAAATGTCTTAAGAATATACCAATAAGTCGTGACAAATTGTTGCTATAAGTAGTATTAGACTATGTCTTTTTAAGCAATGTCTACTAACATGGAAAGAAAAAAAAAAAAAAAAAA
>Ga0209700_102231_pt1 | contig 39638 bp, 15 predicted proteins | sample SiratroredBW_FD_187528 | JGI IMG/M metagenome (GOLD analysis project Ga0209700, IMG submission 187528) | Root nodule microbial communities of legume samples collected from California, USA - Siratro red BW (SPAdes) (version 2) | ecosystem: Host-associated > Plants > Roots > Nodule | place: USA...
TATATATATATATATATATATTCAAAGAGATCAGTCATAAGAGAATATGCAATATTTTTAAATTTCTCGAAGTCAAAATTATTATCAAAGTTTTTTTATAAAAAAAATTATTTATTTTTTGAAACTTATACATCTGGCTTAGTAATTTGAAATTTATATAGCACGAAGTCTATAGCAGCATTCTTCAATTGAAATAAAAATATATAAAAATAAAAAAAAATATAATTAAATTATTCGTACACAACAAATATATAATGAGAAAACTAAATTACTTGTAACTTATATATTTAAGATGAGAGATCTAATGCAAAAAAAAAAGTAAAATTAGATAATGATAAAATAGTGAAGATGTAAATTAATTAATGGTTAATGCAATTCAACAATGAATTCAAACGATAATTGCATATAAAAAGAATTAATTATAAGAACCCACTTATTCATAGAGATAAAAGACTTAAAATACTGAATTTTTGTAGAATAATTTAATTGCAAGATTGATTCCAAATTATATTCGAGAAAATTTTGTTCATTTCAAAATAGTATATTTTTAAAATATTTAATAAGAGATTAAAAATAAATACATTTAACAAATAAATTAAACAGAAATCAAAAGCAGAAACGACTCAACCACCACTAACACAAAGAATAACATATTGCGAACAAAGATCTGAGTTCCATTCGGATAAAAATCTTACATCAGACGTATTACAATTATATTTACCCAGTAACAGCAATAGGAGCTTCTCCACAGCCAATCCTAAATCAGAAGAGAAAGCAAAACCACATATTTCAGTGTATTTGCTCTATTCCTAAATTTGCGGAATTGAAACATGAAATTATCAGACCAGCAAACATATTTCCTGAAGTTACCTATCTCAAACTCCCGTTGCTTGCCCGCAAAAAAATGCTTGAAATCCCGAGCAAGCGTGATTATGTTGTGTTTATTGCTAATTTCTTGGGAAGTATAGATATCTGCACATCAAAAAATGATGGAACACTCTCTAGGGTCGTCACAATTTTGATTCATGTAATAGAACACTTTCTCTTTGAAAATATGAATTTGAAGTTGAGAAAATTACCATTCAGTCCTTTGATTGTTATTCGGGCGTAGATTACGTAATTTTGAAATTGTTAGATCTGGACCTCCAAATCCATCCACTGTAGCGTTTGCTAATGGAAACTCAGCTCGAGATGTCAAACTGCAGCAAACAATAAAATATCAGAAACAGTTATTGAATACACCAACTTAAAAACAATTACAATTCTATTGATAGAAAGGAACTTCCGATGAAAGCATGCAATGGTGCAATTGTGTAAACTCCTCCATTAAATGTTTGATAAACTTCCAAGAGGAAATCACCTGCTTCGTAAAACAACACAGGGCATGCCCACCTGTGTAGCGCCAGATACACCAGATTGGCTTCCAGCAACAAGGACACAATTGGAGACGGGTAACCCTGCATATTCTGCTCCCGCGCGTAGTGCAGCCACAATCTTAGCTAGACTGGACAGACCAATCAACAAATTAATGAAAATTGACATAATATTTAACTATGCAACTAAAATCCAAATCAGTCATTAATTGGACAATTGATAGATTGCGTTGTCAAATGATAATTTGTGTTCATCAACTCATGTTCCACAGTTCCAGCACTGGCAAAAATATACTGTTTCAGAATCGCATTGAATTAACAGAAAAATATAACTCAATATACGCACAAATCTATTATAGTTTAAGGAAGAACAATTTTTCTAATGAACATACAAATTCTAGATGGCATAAAAAATCATGAATGCAGGAGGAAATCAAACACAAAGGTAAAAAGAAGTTGACACAAATGATTACATAAATCTGAAAGAACACTTTCTAACCTTCAGATTTTCAGTTTCAATGCCTTTCGGTAGCATTTAATGCAGCGTTTATTTTACCCATCTTTAAAAGGAGAGCCATGCCAAATATAATTTTAGGGAAGCTCTTGAAAACAAAAGCATTTTTGAATGAACAAAACCCCAACATCTAGAGTTTTAATATGTAAATATTTGGCCTGACGATTTTTAGCTTTTGAAAAATTACTTTAAAGATAAATTCACAAATACGAGTTTTGCATTTGAAGTTAAAATTTGGTAATATTAATATCATCATTATATATCATAAATAAATTAATAATAAAATGCAATTAGTGCAATTGATCTGTTAGCTAATTTTTATATACCTTCACTATTTAAAAAGTTAAATCATGTATAGAGGTCGAAAAAGGAATAATGTATAATATTTTTAAAAATATATCAAAAAATAATTTTAAAATTAATTATGTAATTTTAATAAAATAGTAATATTGTTATATATGTATATGCATACATAACCTAATATTATCTAATTTATCTTGAAGATAAAAAAAGAATGGAAATAGCATTAGAATGATGATAATATCTAATAGGTCATCCAGTACACCTAAAAATGGGATAGTACAAGGGCTTACTATCATATTCTAATTCACTCCAACTTTTGTATAATAATTAGACTAAATGTCTACAAGTTAGATATAAAACTTTATTTTGACTCTAATTTTCAATTTTTGCAAACAGAAAAAACTTGTCCTTTTGTGGAAGATTTCTACAGGTAGTGGAAAGACTTTAAATTCCTTTTTTGCATAACATAAACCTGCACTTTTCCTCTCTCTACAAGACACCTTAGGAAATATTTCGATGGAAAATAAAGCAGGGGAAGGGCAACTTTTGAGCAAAGTTCCCTCCTGTTAGGAAGTTCCCCCAATTTTGAACGATTACTAACAAAAAACACCACTTTAATAACACCCACTTCTCTTCCCATCCCTTCTCACACTCTTTCCTGTTTTTTTTTCTTGCTTTCCTTACCCTCTCCAAACATACGTCAACCATTGTTTCCTTAATAACTACAAAGCTGAGTCATACAAGTGTTTTTATCCAGCGAGTATAGATCCCTACGGTAAGTGAAACAAAAGAACCAAGATATTCCATTTATTTTCGGTGAAAATTACTGGAGACAAATGAACTAACCTTTCAGATGAGCTGGTATCAATCTCAACGCTCAGTTTTAGCATGGATGCTACCTCCTTAGCTAGTTTTTGTCTTTCAGCAGAAACTAGCAAAAATGGCATAAGTTGAAAGTCCCTTAGCAAAGAACATTGCGTACTGAAAATGCTTGCAGGGGGGCACATACATAATCAATGACTGAAGTAATACCAGCTCTCTTGGCTTCCTTGGCAAGCTCTTCATCCATATCAAAAGCAATTACCTTTCCCGAGGCTAGTTGTCCATATAAACTTTGATCAACCTCCTTATTCCCTACAATAATGACCTTTATGCTTCGATCTTCACCAAGCTTTTCCATTATGGACCTAAAAGTTCAATAAGCACAAGGCAAAAGGAAGGAAACATTAGTATGCTCACATTATCCAGGAAGACCTAATAGTGTTCTTAACGTTAAAGCTCGAGCATAAAACTGAAATGTAAATTAGTGCCAAATAAAAATAACCAAGCACACCTCACCCCACCCCCTTACAAGACCTAAAGAAACTTTGTAAGCAAATCAGTAAGCTGAGCGTCTCAGTGATCAATAACATCTCAAGACCACAAAATCAAATTCCATTCATAATCATAATATTATCCTGCTTAGTATCATAGTACCATGCAAAATTTTGGAGCTAAACAAACTTACCCAGCAATACTGTCACCACTTTTACTGTATGCCGTTAGTATTACCACTGGAATTCCTTCATTATATGCATCATCAATAAATCTGTCAATGGAGACATTACTATATATGTTAAGGAATATAAATAAGCAGATTAAAGACCATCATCATCCAAGTTCCTAAATTTATGAAATATCCTGGTACATTTGAACCTTCAAGAGAATTAATATACGCAATCAAAGTACAGCTCGATATTAAGAGGCAATGAAAACAAGGAAAAACATTTTAGTATGGGACTTTTGTAAACTGAAATCCTTCCAAAAATGAATAGAAGATAAACTACTATCAAGAAAAAGAAGAATGTAAACACGAAATGTACACGTGGCTTGCACAAATAGCTTTAAGTCACTGTGGCGGTATATCAATTTTATTGAAAACCAAATTAAGTTCTAGGGAAAAACCCTTATTTATTCCTGGGTCTTGAACAAAAGTTTCAATTAAATGATATATCCCTGTTAATGTTTAAATCATGAAGAAAAAAATGATAACCACAAAAATAGAACAGTGAAAAATCAACAAAATTACATGCGTGGTTAAAATCCACTTGAATGACCAAGTGGCTCAGACCTACAAAGTGAAAGAATGACTAGGTATGATAACTTAATAGAAACATTTTAAAGAGTCTGCTATCCTTAGCCAATGTACATCTTGTTCTCTATAGATCTCTTTTAAAGATAGCTCCCATCTATGAAATACAAAATGAGACATACAATCATATTCAAAGAATATGAGATAACTCACTGTTCAAGACCAGGTCGTAAAGGTAGACTTTTTGACATGACAAACTCTTCTAACGCCTTTTCCTGCCAATATATGATAAAGAGTTGAATAGGATTCTCTACAAATTTTCATAATCTTCAAAATATGACTAAACTGAAAAATCATCTGGGGAAGGATGTTTAGCTTACAAGGGTATAGAATTGAGTTCCTTAGGTCATAAATATCAAAGTGGCATGTTTGCAAACCATTAGATACACCCACTCCAGTTGGAATTCTTTTTCCCACCTATACTTCCCTTTTACTTTTGTATTTGGAGTAGAAGAACTGAGGACAAGTTATTCTAATAATTCTTAAAAACAGCGAAAAAGCATATAATCCTCGGAATCTGATAATTGTCATTTAAAGCATCCATGAACTCCAAACAACATTCACTAGATGAAGGAATCTTATTCAGAGAATAATATATAGAATGTGTAGGAAAAAATTATTGTCAAAATCTCTCATTAATCTTTTGATCGAAGTTTTTTTTTTTGTCTCAAAATAAGCTATCCGAATTGGCTAGTAGACAGGAGCGTCACCTTTCTGAATGGCGGCATCAAACATTTCTTAGATAATAAGATTGAATAAGAAGCCTAAAGGAAAATTTACAAGTTTCTTGAAGGGATTAAGAGGCTTATACATTTGTGAAATTGTATGGGAAAATGACAAAAAGCATACCTAGGGCTATATGTACCAGAAAAAAATAATTACAATAAGTTATTTAAAAGAATAAAATATAAGAATAAAACAAAGGTTCCAATGTTACTTGAAACGAGTTGCTAATTAATTACTACATAAATTTCAATACAAGTATCCACAAGAATCCAAAATCTAGACCTTCAATCTGCTGTTCTCCCCTAAAAAATCCGAATTAATTAAGAAAACTGAGGTTGATGGCTAATCAAAAGTCTCCCATACCAATAGGGTTTTCAATATTAGGTATTTATTTATTACAACTTTGATTTGACTTCTCTCCTAAAAAAACATGGAGCAGTTTACTTTTCAAATTAAGTTAAACTAATCACGGAATGCAACACGTTTTGTTTAACCATTGAGTTTGGTTCCAGTAGACAAATTAATGGTCCCAACTCTGGAGCCAATCTCCCTTGTGGTCAAGACTGCCTTTGTTTTCTTCTTTCTTTATTTGGCCGCCATACCAGTTTGACATAAGAAAACACCTTTCTTCATGGAAAGCTTGCTTGAGTTGAGAATAATAGAAAGCTTGCTTGAGTTGAGAATAATAGAAAGCTTGCTTGAGTTGAGAATAATATAGCAGAAATCAGGATTAAGTATCCGCTTGCATTGATTTCTTCATTCTTCCACTTCATATGTTGCTTATTTACTAGATAAAAGCTTTGAAGCAGATCCACATATTGATATTTCTAATCACTAATTGTTGCAGCTAAGAAATGGTTTCAATTGTTCAAGAATTACTAATATCGTATCTTAAATATCATATTAGTTGTGGCTGTAAATTTTCCGTATTAACACAGCAGTTAAGTTACTGGTCCAATAAATGCTCGAAATGGGAAGACAAAAAGGCTTCTCTACTAGGACATATGTTCTGGTCTTAATAAAGTTTAGTATTAAAACTAGAGAGACGTGACAGATATTTCCTCCTTATAAAGCAAAGTTCACGGAAATCAGGAAAATTTCAGACTAATTCTATCTTTTGATCAACAACACATTCCTAGTTAACTAACCTCATTTAATATGCCTCAGTCCTCATACACCAAAGTGAAAAGCACACTAATTATCAGTAATATAATATTCACCAAGATCAAGTGTAAGGACAAAACCTTTTGCTGCAAAACTCTTTTCGCAAATAGTCCCTGCTCATTTGTGGGTAACGAAGCAGGCCATCCAATCTGCTTATTAGATACAACAACAGAATATGGCTTAACTAATGTCGGCAACTAAGAAAACTACTGATATTACAGGTAAACATGCCTCTTCTTTCATTCCCAACACAGACAAAAGACGAACAACTTACGCGATTAAAATACAGAAACACCATCTTTTCTTCATCTCCGGCACTTCTCCTAGAAAGTCATTAGAAAATGGTGTGTAAGCAATGATGACACTCACTGACATAACTTCCAGAACTCAATTGCGAAAACACTCCAACATTTACCGATCAAAAGAGTCTTGAAGAAAGAATTCAAAACATCAATTTACTCAACACCAAAGTAAAGTGTGGCAATGGCAAAGATAATTCAACCGCACACACACGCACGCATAAGCAACAGAACATTCTAATCTAACAAATAACCAGAAACAAACACACTTCGCAAGGTCCGAATAGACAGGTTCAGTCCAGTTGGCGCAATCGAGCCCAAGCCTCTCGAACGCTGCAGGCACAGGAAGAAAAGTTACACCGCGTTACACAGAATCACAGCAACGTAAACGGCGGAAGCAGAATCGGTCCAACCTTTGTTGAAGGCAACACGATTTCCTACGCGGTGCGAGTCCATAATAACCCTAAAACAGCAGAGCAAGAGGTTAAGAGTCTGAGAAGCATAATAGGAAGAGAGAATCGTGGAGCGTAGTGAAAGAAGGTTGATGGAATGAGGAATCGAATCACCCGTCGACTTCGAGAAGGACGGCGAGGTCTTGAGACGTGCTGCGGTGGTGGTCGGCGGATGCGGCGGAGAAGACGGTGAGGCGCGAAGAAGATTTAGCGGGAAAATTGGAAGGGGAAAATGTGAGAGTGCAGAGAGTTGAAGGAAAGCGAAAGTGAAAGCGGAAGCGGCATGGCGCGCGTGGGAGAGTGTGGGAATGGAGAACGGAAGATGCGAGTGTTCGTGCTGTTGCCATGGCAATTTCCCACTTTTGCTACGCTGGTCACACTGCAGTGGACTGGTTTCTAATCCCAGCTAAGCTGACTATGATATTTTCAACCCATATATATGTAAGAACAACACAAACACGGATTATTTTCCAATATTATCAGATTTTAATATATTTTTTATCCTTCTAATTTGTTTTTAGTAATTTTTAAGTTCCTACAATTCTCTCTTTTTTTCTTTCATTAATTAATTATTGTCGTTAAAAACTGCTAACAGCCATCAAGGTGGCTAATGAGTATAGTATGAACATGTAATAAAATTAACGTGTAATATCAAAATAAAATGTTATACCATTGATGTTAGGCTGCCAAACAAATATCAATTGTAATATAGTTTTCTTGTTCAGTCTAGTATATTTCAACCATTAAATATTTATTTCATGTTAAGGTTTTTAGATTGGTTTATTATGTATTTAAGTATTTATTTTATATTATTATTATTATTATTTAGTTCAAGTTTCTCTTGTCTTATGATATATGTCATTATTTTACTTTTGATAAACAATTCTATTTGGTTTAGTTTTTATAAATTTTTTTAATCTTTGTTACCATTCATGAGGTGATAATTTTGGAGATTTGATACTCATTAAGGAGCATAGGAATACAACTTTTGATAGTAGTGCTTTGAATAGACTGAGGTAGATAAACAGTTCCTTGCAACCATCAATTTATGGACAATCTATGGAGGGTTATTTTTTACTTAGTAAACAAAATTGTGAGATACCAAGGTTGTTTTTGTTTTTGGGCGGCTAGATCATCATCTTGGAATATGTGTTTTTATTATTGATATGCTTGTGTTCTTACTGTGTATTGGCAAGTTGCAAAATTATTTTGCTACATTTCAGAATTTAATGGACCACCTATTCATTTTAATGATACCAAGGCACGTGGTAATCTTAATAATTCTAGACAAATGGACTGTGTTTTTTGCTTTACTACTCATTAGCCAAATGGATTTAGTCAGATTGTGGTAAGTTCATGGCCAATTTTTAGTTGTTTAGAAATTATTGCAGTGACAGATTGTTCTGTCACTCGCGTGTTTCTTTTCCATGTCCTATGCATGGACCAAAGCATAAAACTCTTGAAGATATAAATATTGTCATTGGTTGGCAACTTATGCATTTGGATTCACTTGGTTCTCAAAATTTTGATATAGCCAACATAGGAATTAAAATGTTGCATAATAATATATGGAATGAGACATGATAATTTTCCTTCCACTCTACACTCATGACTTGGTTTTACATTTTTACAGTACAGACACAATGATGTCTCAGATGATATGATTGTCAACCTGGTGTGCTCTAACTACTTAGATCTTCAGCTAGAGCTCCAAATCTTCATCAACAAACTTAGTACAATGTTAAAATCTTTAATTTTACTTGACAAACATCACATCTGCTCTCCATTTTGAAAGGAAAAAGTGTGTATTTGTATGGGGATGTTTTGTTATTTTTATTTTAACAGGATTGTCATTCTATTTTACCTTTTTGTTTTGTCCCTCTAGAATGTTTTCTGGATCTTATGTTTGCTAATAGTGGAAAAAGTCCACTATGGTGAAACTGTGAAAAACACAATTCTAATAACTACAGAGGAGTCAGTTGCGAATATTTGATAAAATAAAAATATTCTACACACAGAATAGAGAGATTAATAGTGGCAGAAAATAATTATTCAAATTCGTGAAAATACCTATGAGTAGGCAATTTGAAATTCCTAAAACATCTAACTTATCATCATATAAATATGAAATTTAACCATAACAGATAAAATCTTCAATAATAACAAAATTATTATCTGAAACTTGTTTAAAATTTAAGTAAAGAAAAATCTCGTAATTCTAGCACTCCTCATCCTGGCTCGAATTTTTCTACGACAATTCCGAGTTTCTATTCCATAAATTTCAAAGATTGACATAGGAAATGTTTTAGTAGTAAATTGTCAATTAATTTCTTAACTCAAATCATTCTCATTTAATTTAACGTGTCATGTCTTCAAACACCATATGTCAAGATTTATCATTTCAAAATCATCTTGCATAAACTTTAATGACTTTAAGTTTACGTGACTCAATCTTTCATTTCAAACATGACTTTCATCAAATCAAAGTTTGCGTTTTCTTCGAAGTACTTGTGACCCTTGGGATTTATTGAGTGAACAATCAAAACTGTCACATAGAATTGCTGCTATGACACTTAACAATGTATCCTTTTTTTGTTACTTGATCTTTCATTGACTGGTCTTCACACTCTTTTATGTTCTTTAGTTACTGTAGACACATTAAAACTATTTTCACACTCATCAATAAAAGCTTGAATGAGAGGAAAAGGGAACCTTTGCTAGAGAAAGAAGCACTTATGAATGTTATGTAATCAAAATGTGCCCCCATGATATTGTCCTGCATTATCCATTTTGGACCTTGGATTTCATGGGATCCTTGGGGGACAAGGTGGATAAAACCGATTGCATGGTTTGTCTTTGTTGGAAGATATGTTCAATCATATCTGCAACTTTTCTTCCCTGTGACAAAAAACATGATTTCCTTGTTAGCCATGCTTTGTTTGCTCTGCCAAGGGCATGGCAAAAGGGAATGATGGGGACCCTCATGTTATTAGTCAAAATATAATTTTCCCCCTTCAGCAAAAGGGTGCTTAGCACACTAGTACATTAAAGATATGACTTTGTACACTTTCGTGAACAGCCACAAAATTTTCCCCTTTTATGTGCCAGAATTTGAGCACTTGAGAATTCCGATTTATCATTCCCCTAAGCTAAATTTCTGCAATAGGGATATTGCCAAAGCTAAATTTCTGCACTTTGTAAGAGGGGCATCTCTAATTGTAGTTGCAGCTAGATTTTATGCTTTTTGAAGGGACCACTAAGTCACAGTGATTTCCTAAAGTCAAATTCATGTTCCCATTATCAACATATCTGCAAGGAAATATAATAGTAAAGTGTGCTTAAAAAATTATGAGTTGGATGACTTAAAATACTCCACATTATGCCTCTAGAAATTTGTAGATACTATATAAAAATGCCAAAGATTATATTAGTTGATGATGGTTAAAGTATATTATTAAAAAACTCCCTAATGGCTTTTACTTAAAGAATAATGGAATCTGGACCCATATAAAGATTTTCTTAAACATCAAGATAACGAACGTTAATTGTTGTTAACATTTCATTATGTTCACTGTAACATGAGATGCTCCCCATTATCATAAACCAGTGGAAGGACAGACACAATCCATGTTTTTTAACCATAAAAATTCAATCTAACTTGCACTACAATAATGAGAGGATACAAGTCATTACTGCATCACACATTCCATGTCATTTAAGACAAGCTACATGGAAATTGGTATCATGCATTGAGGGTAGTTATTATTTTGTTGACTAATGTTAAAACAGTGTTTTGGATTGAATCAAATATGTGTCGGTTGAAAGTCAAAAACTAATATTTCAATCAAGGCAGTGGCAGATATATCCTGACAGATATTTATTAATTATAGTATAAATTTGAGATTGAATCTCTAACCACGTACTTAGAATATAAAGTTAATATTATACTACACTATATTTAATTTAGAAAAGTAAAATTAAAGTTATTGTCATTGTTAATGCTATAAATAAATTATAGATATGACATATGTCTGTCTCCACCAAAGGATTTAGATCCTTTGTTTAAAATAAAGGTTTGATGGGTTTTAAAAGCAGTCACAAGAGAGGGAAAAAGAGGAAAAGAAAATGGTTTGTCACCATTATGATTCATTTGGGTATGAATATAAATGGAACATATGTGACAACACTTAAAAAAAACCATAAATTTATGCAATTGCTCTCTTACTTACATGCTAACAAAATGAATGGAAGTAAAGTGGGAGAAAGGAAATGAAGCATTTGGTATAGTGGAAGGTAATGAAGGTATGTGTTGGGGACAAAAGGTTCACAAATGGTCCAAAATGGGACCCACCCTCTTTGAATTTGAAAATGTGCATGCCTTCTCTGTTTTCCAACTTGCACTTTTTTCAAGTCTGAAGTCAAAATAACCGAAAGAGAAAGCTGTTTTTTCTCCAACGGTCGAAGCAGTGTCCTCTTCATTTTGACCATTAAATAGGAACACACTTTGCATAGAGTGGATGATGAAGATGCATTTGATATTGTTCCCATTGTCGTGTACACGATGAGGTTTGTTTAATCCTTGAGAAAGGAAAATGGGAAATCATTGCTACACCGAACTCACCTGCCTATGAATTTCTTTTCTTTTGCTCCCTCTAAAGCTCAAAGTCCTGCAATCATTCCATTCTTCAAAAATTGATGCTAGTTTGCTTCAAAAAGTACCCCAACCTCCTGCTTTCAACAAAAGCATTGCATTATTCTCTCCTTATTTTACAAGAAAATACTGTTCTTTCATGTTCTTTATTTTTCTTTCATGTTTTTTTCTCCCTTTCGTTATCCGATAACACACATTTCAACCTTGATTTCAATATTTACGTTTATCTTCAGGGGTAACATTACTAACTTCTCATACAACTAGTCAACAATAACATACTGGTCAAGAAATTGACTTGGACCAAAAATACCAAGAAAAACAATATATATAAAAAAATTTACAAATTTATTTAGGTTAAAGATAGCTTCTTTTTTCCATCAACAATGAGAATTTCATATAATATGAATTAAAAGAGTAACCCTATTCATATACAAAAGATTTCACCAAAAAAATTGTATCTTTACATTACTCCCATCTATCATAACATAACTCTCCTCTAAAAGAAAGTGTATGTCTCATGCCCTCATCCTCCAGTCATAAAAATATGATTTTTCCCAAATGCTTAACATATCAAAATCAGTTTCTTAATTTTTTATATGATTTTAATAATTGATGTTAAATTTCTTTATGTTTTTCTTTGAATTATAAATGATATTAAGTTGCTTATAATTAACATCTTAACCTTAAAACGACACAAAATTTCTCTAATGTTTTTGCTATTTTTATTCTATTGATAAGTTTTAGTTTATGCTTAAAACATATAATTAGAATAAGATAAATTCTCTCTCCGAATATTTTTTAGTTATATTTGTTTTATTCAATTCTCATGGTATGATAAAACGGCTAGTTGGGGGACAGAAATAAAATTAAGAGGATGTTTGTATATGATCTATCATTTCTTAATCTGCCTAGAGAACATTTATATATATATATATATATATATATATATATATATATATATATATATATATATATATATATATTATATTGATCTTCTGTCACTTTTGTCAAATGCAGATTAGAAGTGAGAGGAATCAAACACAAATTACTCAATACGAATTAACAAAGGTATTGAATTCGTCTGAGTCTTTTCTTTTTTTGAAAAAACTATATATCATTTTGAATTGTTGTATTATATTAGCTATTGTTGTCTCCTTTTAGGGTTTATGTCCCTCTAAAATAGTGGAAGCCTAGGTCAGTACCCCTGAAGCATGGTCAGTGACTAACTACTAGTAGACCCCATAGTTGACTGAAAATAATTATCGGGGTTCATAAACTCAAAGATCTTCACAATGAGCATCTCATTATGAGAAAGTTTGTCAGTCTCATTATCATATGTTTCTGTTTGTGTAGGTAGGTGTAACAACGAGTTTAAAATTTCTGCATTTAATATTTATATCTATAAAATTGATAGTGGACTTCATCCTTATATTTAATTTACTTTCACATATATAGTTTTATTATCAATAATATTAGGAAAGCAAATCAATGGTGGTTATTAAAGTAATGAAGCTAAAAAATAAAATAATGGTGTCGAATATGATGTTATTGAAAGTGTGGTTAATTGAGATCATAACCTGCATGCTCTTGTTATTTCTAAGTAATTTAACACTGCAAGCAAGAGTGTAGTGATTGTTGCATCACTAATTAAAGGTATAAATATTATTAAAAAATATTAATTCTCTATGTAATGTTGCCACAATCAAACACAAGGTGACATATTACTTTTTGTCGGCAACAATTATAGTGTATCTTTTTTTGTGAAGTGGGCAACCCATTAGTGTGTATTTGAAACTTTATTGTACATTTATAATAGTTTATAATAAAATTTATTAAAAATATATAATTATAGTAACTAGCAATCATTTCTCAACAAATGATGAAAACATAGGTTACACTTAATCTTATTTATAGTAGAGAAATAAATCCCTTGAAATGGTGCAATTTATTGATTTTTAAAGGTGATGTATTCATTGTCTTTGGAGAAAAAGTTCAAAGAGGATTTTAAAGACTATTCGTGTATGATTTTGTTGACTGGTGTTATTCTTAATCCAGGAGATGATTAAAGTTCCGAAAGAATAGCTGAAAAAAATATGGATTATATTTTTGTTTTCGTTTTTAATTTGATGGAGAGTATAATAGAATAAAACGGTGTAGTGCATTTAGAATTAAATTATGTTTTTCGTACTTATTGAAAAAGTATTTGTTATTTTAAAAAAATAAATAAGACCAAGACGACTTTTTAGAGAATAAAACACAATATATTTCTGAGTGAAGGACTAAAAATAAATAATTTATTTACATTTAAAAACTATAAACAAACATTATTTTATTTAGAAGAACTAAGTATATATTTGATCTCTTGCTTTTATTTTGATTCAATCTCTAGTAATTCTGGCCTTCCGACAGCTTTAATTTTATATATGTATTGATTGCTCATTTAAAAAAAAAATCATTTTTCTTGAAGTTGGAAACACGTGCCTGCCTTTAATTAAAAAAAAAAATTCCATCAGCACTAAATCAATCAAAACACAAATATAATAAGGGTAATAAAATTGTATGCACAATACAATTTATTAGAAAACACAGAAAAAATTAAACAAACATTGAAGGTAAAAAGAACATATATTAAATAATATCATTACTTATATAAAGGAGTAATTTACACATATAATAAATCTCGAAGATATGCATAATTTGAGCAGAGATAATTTCTAGTTATGCTATTTCAATATTACTATTATTATTATTCTATAATATCAAATAATATAGTATATTATATATTTTAATATGTAACAAAAATTTTATACTATGCATAATACATTGTTTATATATACATATGATAACGTATATTAAATATAATGTAATATATAATATATTAACACGCACACACATACAGCATTTCTAAGCTAGTTCCAAGATCTCATTATAAATCTGAACTCTGACATGTAATAACTGATAACTGATTAACCGACGACGGTAAAAAAAAAAAAAAAGTGATTTTTTTTATGATTACAAAAACTGTAAAAACAATAAACATTTTTTACTGATTAGGAATGATTACTTTATCGTGACGTAGTGGTGCCTCCACTTTTTTCTTTCATTGACGTTTTGGCCTTACCTTATAATAATAATAACAAGAACAATTATATAATGGTTGCCACTCCTCTCTCCCACATGCCCCCCTCTTTTTTAGCCTCTCACTTTTCTTCACTTTCCATGTATTTTTCTTCTTCCATTCACCATTTTCCATTGTCTCACTAACTGGGTATCTCTGTCGTGTCTTATTAGCCGTTCTTTTGTACCGACACTTTTTTTGTTTGTTTCATAGAGAAGGTAAAAAAGATTAGGTTGGAACACTGTGATTGCAGGAAGAATTGATGAAGGAAGGTGGTAGTAGAAAGCAGGGTGCAGCCTCACCCTGTGCTGCATGCAAGCTTCTCAGAAGAAGGTGTGCTCAGGATTGTGTTTTTGCTCCATATTTCCCTGCAGATGAACCTCAAAAGTTTGCAAATGTGCATAAGGTTTTTGGTGCTAGCAATGTCAACAAGATGCTTCAGGTTCACTCCTTTTTTTATTCCCAATCTCTTGCTTAGGCAACTTTTGATTTATTATAAATGCTTTTTCATTGGACTTTGCTCCTCATTCCCTCCTAATGCATACACACACATTATGTTTCAGAAAATAGTCTAAGTTTATTAAACATAAAGCTAAAATTCTCAGGTGGTTTATGTCATTCATAACATCATGTGTACACTTTTAACAAAATGGAAAATGTTATGTTGTTCTCTTTGTTGCTTGTTTAGGTGAACTTAGCAGCTTTTTTATTTAGGTTTTTTTAAGTTCTAAAGTTATAGCAAGCTTATTGGATTTGATGATGAATAAACATTTTCTTCTCCTAACGGTCAAAACCTAAAAACCTACCTAGTTAATTTAATCAGATTCGTTCTTTCTAACATGTTTAAAAGAAGAAATTCAAGACAAATATTTGATTTAGGTATTTTAATTTATTTTATACAAATTTCGAAAATGAAAAAAATATCTATAAGTCTTAAAATTTAAATATAAATAATGCAGTGTACCTTATGTCTTATTCATAGGCCTTGTCACAAGTATAAAACTTCTTTTATGTTAATAGTGTATAGAGCTTGGAGTTCTAAATTTTTCTATAAACGTAATTTATCTTGTTTTGCGAGGTGTAAGATTTTTTACCTTTTCTAGATTTACAAACATTAAGAGAGTTTTACTTTTCTTAATTAATTCCTAACAGGTATGTTTGGTATAAAAAGTTGTGCAGGTTTAAAATGAAAAGTCCTAATTTATTTTTTAATATTGTGATTTAACTTATACGAAAAAATTTAATAAGTTATTTTTCGATCTTTCGCCCCTTTTACTTGGCGATAGGTCGTTGAATTTTATTTTTTCACTCTTTTGAGCATCACAGAAAGGCACCTCTACTAAAATCTTGGGGCACGCCATGTGAAAGGAGACCTTCTAATTATTCGAATGTAAACACCATCCAAACATAATTATTTGGTTTTATGAACTCTTATTTTAATCTATTCTTTCTTAAGATAAATGTTCAAGACAGATATGCATTTTTCACATCGATTAACAAATGGAATTCTTTGTAACAATTTTGAACTATATACATAAAATATGTATAACAAATAAATGTATAGTGACTTTTTCTTTTTGAAAGTTTAAGAAAACACCAAGAAGATTGGAAGCATTTTTCTTCATCATCATCATCATCATCTCTTTGTCTGCTCTTCATATTTTGATAAAGTTGACAACAATGTCTTGCTCAAAGTTCACATTAATTTTGTAGTTTTAATTTAAAAATAAAAGGCATCTTAAGTGTATTAAAGTTTAAAGTTAAGCCCCCCACCACATCCTTGGCAAAAAATTCTACACCTAAAAGCCCCACCTTATATGTGTTTTTCTTTTCTAATATTGATCAATATTCCTTCTCTATTTCACGTATGTTTAAAATTAAATGTACAGTTAAAGTTAAACTGGACATCTAATTCGACTTTACTAAAATTAATAAACTTTGAACTAATCAAACTTAAATTATAAATTTTCAATAAACCACGCTCTTTAATCTTCAGCTGAATGTTTTGGTTTGTTCAAAACAGTTTTCAATAAACAACATCGATTTTGGTGGGGTGTGTGAATGATAAATAGTTGATTAGGGTTCTTTAATTTTTCTTTCCTTTTAAAGAGTGAACAAGAGCGATACACGTAATGGTGTACTACGGTGATTGAATAGTGGTTTAAATTTCAAAAGCAGATTAAGTCGTTTAATTATTTGAAAAACATAACCTTTTATTTTCTTTCATTGTCATTTGGGTATATGGGGGAGCCAATGGGAGATTGCAAACGTGATGTTGGCACCCAAAGTCAAGGTGAAGCACCAAGTGTATGTAACAAGCAACGCGCATTTGTGAAACACAAACTATAGTTTTTTTTTTACTAATTAATATTATCTTGATCACTAAAAAAGAAAGAAATAAATAAAATTTTGAGATCAAATTACTTATGATAAAAAAAAATGACAAAAAGCGTAGAATTGATTTTTTTTTTGTTTTGATATTATTTTCAGGACCTACCAATGCATCAACGAGGGGATGCAGTGAGTAGCATGGTGTATGAGGCGAATGCCAGAGTCCGAGACCCCGTGTATGGCTGTGTTGGGGCCATCTCTTCTCTTCAGCAACAGATTGATGTGCTACAGACCCAATTGGCCCTGGCTCAAGCTGAGGTAGCCCACCTTAGGGTGAGACAAAACAGGTGTTTTTCCAGTTATGGGCCTAGGCCCAATAGCCCAACCAATAGTGGGTTTCCATCACCCAAGACCTTGGACTCACATGCCAAGCCTATTTTTGACATGGACATGGTGATGGACCAGGCCAGCTATGGGAGTTCAATGTGGTGATGGACCGGTACCTATTTAGTAGAACATAGGAAAAAAAAAATATTGGCCTACACTTCCACTTGGTGAGTGTTGGAGTGGTGGTGCCGGTGGTGGCCGGCCACCGTGGTGGTGATGGAGGAGCTGTGGTGGAGGCCGTTCGCCCGCTTAATTAATTTTGGTTTTTTTGGGAAGAATGTGTCATTTAAGGTAAGGTGTAAATATTATTAATACTTTGAATTAGACAAGTTTATTAAGTGAGAGTGTATTTGAACTCTGGGAAATGTGAAATGGTTGCATGCAAAATTCTGTTGTTGTTTTAGGATGTTATTCCTTTGCATTGTGAAGGATGCACCAAGTAGGATTTTCATGTCTCTCCTTTATTTGTTTTCATTATATTTTTAACATAACTTTTTTCTGCAGTTTGATTTATATAACAATTTAGGGTTATGAGATAAAATTAATATAATGACTCAAAATTATGGTCATCATCATGGTGGACCACTTATTAAGATAGTTCACTATTATTATATATGATGTGGTGTTTTCACTTGCCATATTTGAGAGGGCAATGATCTTTCCTCTTATAAAGAATCATAAATTTTGATGGAACAGCTTCTTTATAATTTTGTTTAGAAAAAGTAAACTAAATTACTTTCTTTATAAATTTATCTTTTGTAATTTACTTGCTCTTAATTTACGTGTTCTCTTCCTATTTCCTTTTCAAAGTTGTTTTTCTATAGAGCTGTTGTAGCTAGCTAATACTAGAGAGTCCGAATTGAATGAGACTTAAAGAAATTGGTGATCGAATTGATTGCTTGTTGTAATATATTTGGCAAAGTTGTAAACGCTAATGATTGTGACATGTCCAAATATTTATTACATTACCTAGAATTAAATAAAGATTGCATTAGAAATAAAGTTTTTGAAGGGATATAATTGGTGTCTTTCCCCTTCCTAAAACATCATCTAAAATTAAAGGAGACAATTTCTTTAGTGAACTTCAAAACAAATTGCACTTTCAGGATTTCTGTTAGTCAAGCAAAATTGCGTTTTTACATCATTGAGAAGACATGAAGCTGGAATTATTATTGAGTAGACACGAAGCAGAGTATCATCAATGTGAACTGGATAATTAATAAGCAATTATTCCATCATTGAGTGTTTCTATCTACCACGCAGAATTCTTAATTTTCAAGTTAACAAAATATCAAATTACATGTTGCAAATCAATCTTTATTGTTTTCTCCTATTTTTTTAATCGTTTATTATTAAGTAAAAAATTATAAATACTTAATGTATAAATTTCTTCAATAATTATCTTATCAAGAATTTAAACACAATTTAAATATGATATGACTAATTTTCATAACCTTTTTCATAAGATAATTGATCAAATATAAGAGTTTATTTAACACATAATCAAATAGAATATTTAGTAAAATTACTGAAATACTCAACTAATAATATGAACAGGAAAAAAACGAAACTGAAAAAAAACAAAAAAACATCTATAAGTTCTTCATTCGATATGAAAGAAGATGTAAAAGTTGAGGTTTTGAAAATCACAGTCACTTGAACTTTGCAGCCCCTAAGCTGCCGACACAATCAAGATGCAAACAGAATCTAGCAACAGCAACAAAATATCCTTAAGTAGAATGGTTTGTGCAAAGTATCCAACAGAATTAGTATCCAAAAGTCAACAACCTTAAACAAAAACTAATATCCCATAATTAGTTTGATTGCATTTTAAAAGTAACTCTAGTTGTTATAATAAGAATACAATTGTCCTTCTATTTTTATTCACACATAAAATTACAACCACATCCTTCTACTGCATTTTAGAGAAAAATAATGAACAAAAGCTAATATATACATACTTAGATTCAATGATCATTCCATAAGTGTTGTCAGATTGATTTCTGTTTTTAAAATCTTATGAAAAGATAGGTATCACTTTGAAGATCTAAAAATTTAATAAAAAGAACAATTTCAATTTATAAAGGATTAAAAAAGATATTTGTTAAAGGAATAAGATATTTGACACGTTGTAATTAAAATAGGATAAATTGTTCATGATTAAATCTATTTATAATAAGTTATTGTTGAAGAGATTAATCTTAAAATTATTAATGATAGAGGGTATGTCTATAAACAAAATTCAATTTTGATAGGACTATAGAACATATAGAAGATGAACATCCGATGATTTTGCAAACTCTCTCCAACCATTTTTATGAAAACTTAGTGAGGATTTTTAGTATAAAAAAAGAATGCATTACACTAGAAGATATTAAATATAGCTTTTATATAAGAAAACTTCACCTTGACAAAGAAGGAAAAAAAGAAAAAGCAATATCTTTTAAATTAATAGTAATTAACACAGACAATAGAGTCAAGAAGTAAAAGAATACCAAAACTAATTTAAAAAAGTGTAATTTCTACTGGCAGCTAAGACACTAGAAAATAATTGTCCAATATTGTTGAATAAAGTTCACACAATAATCATGGTTTAAGTAGATGTTCAAAATCTAACTTGTACTAATTGTTGTTCTTAAACAACAATTGTTTATTCAATAGGTGTGATATTTTGGTTATGTCTTTCATATCCTTAAGGCTCTATTGAATACATATGCATGGTGGCATAGTTCAAACTCTGTTAGAGATCCTGTATCGACTAGAAATAAGACCTTTTAATAGTTTATAAGTAAGTGCAAACCTCAATTTGTAAGTCGATTTGGTAAGATTGGGTTAAACTTAAAGTCCACCTTTTAAGAAACCGTTTTACACATCTAAGAGTTAAAAAAAAAAAAAATCACGAAAAGAAATGGTTTTGTGATGATGTATGTATGGGACCGAAGAAGGAAATTCATATATCTTTCAATGATAATATGTAATGTGTTTATTGCAACTATTCAATTTCACACTTTTAGATTTTGTATTTCATATAATAGATTTTTACATGTTTAGTTTGTATTCGAAACTAATTTTTTCAAGAATTTGAGTGATTGCACTATTTTGTACATGATATGTGTGTGAAATCTAAATATTCAAGATAATAGAATGATCACACTCAATATATGATGATTTAAATTGAATGTTTATTTGAAAAGAATTAAACTCAGAAAATGACATTCAACCAATGAGGAGAAAGTTTCTCTAAGAAACATTTAAGTAGCAAAGTTCAATCTCTTTCGATGCAATTTCTGCCACCAAAATAAAACATTTAAGTAGTCAATTTCAATCTCTTTCTATACATTTATACAATTTCTATCACGTAATGCTCGTGCCTAGTATCAACAAAACAAAAAGTAAAATAACAATCAACTATAAGAAGGTAATCATGAAAAAAAACTACAATATTCTCTTTATTATTCAAATTATTAAGAACAATTAAGCTTAAGATATTTATGTTTAAGTTATTACAAACCAATACCTTTACATCATATCTATGCTCTTTTGGACTTATTTCTCTTAAAACTTATTATCATTTCAATTTTATATAAGTTTTATAGTATTACAATGATTTGAGTCATATTTATTATGATTGTTGATAGTATTTGATTGATATGAGCTAAGTAGTAAATTAATTACTCAATTTTATATTAGTGATAATAATTTATAATTGTTGATCATAATTTATTAATTTGAATCTAACATGGATGAATGGATAATATTTAAATAAAATATCTGATTATAACATTGATTTTGTTTAATTTTAAATAAAATAGATATTTAGACCAAGCTTAATATAAATAAAATATTTTATAGTAAAACAAAATTGTTAACAGAAATTTTCATCAATATATTCATATAATCAGTCAAAACTTTTATTTAAGCATATTTAGAATTAGCGACAGACTAAAATCCATTTATATTAATATTTTTTTTATTAATGAAAAGAATATAATTAAATAATGACACATATGCTATTGATATTAATAATTACGTGTGTATATAAATTCATTGAAAATTTTGTCCAAATTTAAATATATTTAAAATTTATCCACAGATTCATTATGTAGTAATTATTGATGAATAAATAAATTGTGTCGATAAATTTTAGCACTAATGATTAGATTATAACAAATCTGTCAAAAACAATATAGTATCCACCGACGATTCTAGCAGGTAGTAGTATGTAATTTTCTTGAAATATATTTTTTCTTGTTTTCATTATATTTTCTTGAAAAGAAAAGTAATTTTAATTTTAGTATTATAATACTTTAATAAACTATTTTAAGAAACTAAATTTGTCGACATTCGTTAAATTAAAGTTGTTTAATATCAACGCATTCTTATTTTTAATATTAAACTTCCTGTTTTTCTTTCATGAATCAAACCCATTTTAAGCATTTACTATTTTTTTTACATAAATACACAAAGCACACAAGAAACGTGTGTAATTTAATGTCAAGGTGTGGGGTTATCTTGTAATTTTTTTTCTTTTAAAGTGTTATTCATTTCAATTTGAAAATATAAGAGTTTTACTGAGTTTAATCAAACATTTCCAAGAATTTTTATTTTATGCCATCTTTATTTTACATTACAAATAAATAATTATATATAATTAAAAATTAAGTAAATAATAAGACTATAAGTGAAAAAAATAATTATAGTATCTTTAAACTTTGAAAATAATAACATTTAAATAAAAATAAAAATATTTTAAAATGTCACACTTAACTATAAATGGAGGGAGTAATAATGAACAATTTATTTACAAAAATCAGTGATTGAATATTTTATGCGCGATCTGTTGTATGCATCAATTTTCTAGCTACTCTCACGTACGGAAATTTAAGAAAATTGATTGAATAATACTAGAGTGGTTCGGTGAACTAAGGAACAAAATATAAAAGCTTACAACATGTGCCTCTGAAATAAAAGAAACATGGAGTCTTGAAGAATGTTATAACATCATTTTAATTCTTTCAAGTAACTACACGATTTTAATGAGATCTAGAAAGTCAATGAGTTAGTTCGCAGAATTAAATCACCAACTCTAATTATTAATTAGTCGGTGCCACAATGTGTTAAAAGTGATTACTTGAATAGTCTCTAACTGTGACACTTGAAGCAATTAAACATACTGAAGCTGAAGTGCTTAGAATTTTAACTCAAGCTACTAACATGAACATATAATACACCGAAAGAACTTATTAATGTCTGTTTTCCATGTCTACCTTTTCAGAAAATACAAGGAAACTGTATATTTTTATGTCTATGTGCTTAGTGCTTAAATTGAATTATATCCGGCTGTGAGAAAAGCAAGTTGCATGTGAATATCAATTCGAGGAGAAAAGTTTATATATGACGCTATAAATTAATGAGTATATTATATATATTCTGCTATATAAGAAGAAGAGGTACTGGCAAAGGTATAAGTCTGAAACCAAGAATAAAAAGAGTGATTACACACTGCACTGAGTGCCTCTCTATTCTATATATTTTTTTCAAGCTGCAAGCTAATCCCACATTCATCATGAACCCTTTAGATCACAAAGAATTTAGGAGGCAAGGGCACATGATTATTGACTTTCTAGCTGATTATTACCAGAATATTGGCAACTATCCAGTGTTGAGCCAAGTAGAACCAGGTTATCTTAGAAATCTCATGCCAGATTTTGCCCCTCTCAATCCTGAACCTGTTGAAACCATCCTTCAAGATTTTCAGCAGCACATAGTTCCTGGCATAACACACTGGCAAAGCCCTAATTACTTCGCCTACTTTCCCTCCAGTGGCAGCACAGCAGGGTTTCTTGGTGAGATTCTGAGCACAGGATTCAACTTGGTAGGGTTCAACTGGGTGTCATCACCGGCTGCAACAGAGCTAGAAAGTGTTGTCATGGATTGGCTAGGCCAGATGCTGAAGCTCCCCAGGGCTTTTCTCTTTTCAGGTAGTGGTGGAGGTGTGTTGTTAGGGACAACATGTGAGGCCATTCTGGTCACACTAGTTGCTGCTAGAGATAAAACGCTTAGCCAAATTGGAAGAGAAAATATCTGTGAGCTAGTCGTTTATGTGTCTGATCAAACACATTGTGCTGTTCAGAAAGCAGCTCATATAATAGGAATTCACCCCAAAAACTTTAGGGTAATCAAGACTGTGAAGTCAACTTCTTTCACTTTGTCACCAGAATCACTGTTATCCGCCATTCAAACAGATGTGCAAAACGGGTTGGTTCCTTGTTATCTTTGTGTCACTGTGGGCACAACTTCAACCACTGCTATTGATCCATTGGGACCACTGTGCATGGTGGCGAAAAAATATGGCATGTGGGTCCATGTTGATGCTGCTTATGCTGGTAGCGTGTGCATTTGTCCTGAGTTCAGACACTTGATTGATGGAGTTGAGGATGCAAACTCGTTTAGTCTCAATGCTCACAAATGGTTTCTCACTAACTTAGATTGTTGCTGTCTTTGGGTGAAGGATCCAGCTTCTGTGATAAAGTCTTTATCAACACATTCAGTGTACTTAGAGAACAGTGCCACTGATTCAAAAAAGGTGGTGGACTACAAGGATTGGCAGATAACCCTGAGCAGAAGATTCCGTGCACTCAAAGTTTGGCTTGTTCTGAGAAGCTATGGTGTTGCTAATCTCAGAAACTTCCTCAGAAGCCACGTTGAAATGGCCAAGACTTTTGAAGAGTTGGTGAGAAGAGACAAAAGGTTTGAGATTTTTGTGCCGAGAAATCTTGCTGTGGTTTGCTTTAGGGTTTTGCCTTCAGCAGTTGCAAAGATTGGCAATGGCAAGGTTCAAAATGGAGGTTTCAAAAGTGAGGAGGTTGCAAATGATATCAACCGTAGATTGCTGGATTCAATCAACGGTTCAGGCACTGTGTACATGACTCATGCAATTGTTGGAGGGGTCTTCGTGATTCGGTGTGCCATAGGAGCAACCCTCACTGATACAACACATGTTCTCATGGCCTGGAAGACGGTGCAGGAACATGCAGATGCTATTCTTAATTACTGAGTCAGGTCTAAATTTGAAAGAGAAAGAGTTTTTGCTTTTTTTTTTTTTTCTTTATTGTTGAATGTGATTATTCAGAAACTGCATTGGCTACAGTGGTAGCAAAATAAAATTTGATTTCAATGTATCTTCCTGGTTGGTTGGGCAAAGTGTTTTTGTCCTTTGTTTTTGGAATTGAAATTAGTTACTTGTTTACTGTTATCAACTAAAAAAGTGCAATTACATGTTTTCATATCCATGGAAAAGTCTACAAATGTCAGTTCTTGGTTTGCAGTGTCTCATTCTTTAAATTGATACTACGATAAATATTCTCTGACATCACTGCTCCATAAAAATGATTTGAAAATTTTGACCCATCATATTAAAGAACAGGTAGCTGATCAATCTGTCAATTCTTTTTTATTTCTTATTTAGTTTTATTTTATATATATCAAGCATATTTAATTGTGTATTTATGTATAAATCTTTTTAAAATTTTTAATTAATTAATTAATTAATTAAATTAACTATTATTTTTACATATTAAATCATCTTATTATAATTACTAATTGAAATTTAATTTATAAGTATTAATATTTAAATTACAGTATCATTCTATATTTAAATCCTTTGAATAATATATTGTAAAAAATTAACTTTTTAAATTATTTTTATTTTAATTTTTAATTTTACATATTGACAAACAATTCGCTAACCTGCAGATACCAACCAAAACCTATGTTTTCAGCCCCTACCTTTCTCTTTAGTAATTATGATAAAACACATCTTTTACATTAATTTTCGGGAGTAACTGAATTTAAATGTTAAGAAAGAGGCATTACCATTACACATAATCAAAAACAAAAATTGCATGACTGGTAGGGTTAGTTCCTTCATAAACCATGTAGAGTATTACTCATGCATGGTTCTTATAGAGAGCGTTTGACGTTGCTGAGTAAATAAATGAGGGGTATTCATTTTAATTTCTCTCACTGATTTTAAATTCGATTTTAATAACTTATATATTGTTTGAAAATGTTCTCTTAAAAAACGTTTTTGTAGTGTTTTACCAGCAAATATATTAGTAAAAATATATAATATAATATAATATAATATAATATGTCTTACTAAATGTTTAATTACACGAAAGTAAAACATTAACTAATTTTTGCAGTTTTATATTAATAAATATTTTGTGGTGATGCTCATTACTTATCATTTGCCAATTGGATTTTGACAGGAATAATAGGTGGATGGAAAATAAATCAATTTCATTTAAGCTATCCCAATTAATAGGTGGGCCTATTATGTTCCAGTGCCATACCTCGACACTTAACCATGGATTTAAATTAGTTGCCGACCCATACACATGTATTTCTCTGGTAGTTTTTTTATTTATAATTTAATAATAATAATAATGTTGATGATTTAAATTATTACAAAATTAAAAATATAATATAGTTAACTTTTATTATATGGGTTTATACAATAATTTATAATTTATTTTATTTATTCAAAATAAATATTTAAGTCAAATTTATAAAACTGATTTTTAAGATAAAGTTTGCTTAATGTTCAATTCGTATATAAAATAAAATATTTATGAGTAGTAATCAAATAGGTTATTAAATTTTGCTAAAATAAACTTTAGTATTATTTTAAAAAATGAATTTTAAATCTAATTTAATTTTATTTATAAGGTGAGATTCGAATTTAATCTTCTGACTATCTTATATACTCATTTTCATTATCATGTGAATTTTTCAAATAAAACAAATATATATACAACATGAATAACTTCCAACTAATCCTTCTAAAATCATTTATTAATAATGGAAAATTCTTGTTGTCAAAAGGTATATTCGTTGAACATACCATACATGTATATATATAAGTTATTATTTTTTAAATCTCCAACTAGCTATTAATCACGATGACAATCTATTTTGCTTCTCAAATTGACATATGGTATACACATCAACATCAACATCAACATCAACATCAACATCATCTTCAATACATGCATGTAGGGTTGCCAAGAGAAACAAGAATGCTAAACGTTTTTTAATTGAAAAAAAAATCTGAGATAGTATATTATTTATAATATTCATTTAAATAGCATTATTTATAGATTTGGTTTCTAAAAAATAAATTTTAAATTCAATTTTGGTCTATCATCATCTTCTAAAGATAGGTCGGTTTCCAAAATCGAATTCTAACTTCATGTTTAATTGTCATTTAAAAATTAAAATTGTAGAAAAAATATTTTTTTAATTATATTTTTTTGTAAATTTTATAAACAATTAAAAAATTAATACAGTTTTTATTATTAATAAGTTTATAAATTTATTTATGTATAGACATTACTGATAATCTAATTTGAATTTGCGAGTTTCGTTATCATTTTAATAAATGATATTTTTAATAGTTATTTTTACAAAGTTTCCTTACACCAAAAATTCATATTAAAAAAATAATATATTACTTAAAACATAAATAATTGTAACATGTCCTTTTATTCACAACTGCATCACAATTTAATTTAATATATCATTTCATATATTACATAATTAACTCGATAAATTATTAAAATCAATAAAATTTTTAATAATTTTTCAAATTTTTGTGTAATTTTAATTAATATATTATTTTCTTTCTTTATTTTAAAATACTTTTTATTATTTTACTTGAATAAAATAATTTTTACAAATACCATCTAACCAAAATTAAATATATTGATTTAATTTCAGATATTTATTACACTTAACTTATATTATATATATATATATATATATATATATTATACACACGTCAATAAGTTATTACAAACAAAGATAAACTTTGATTGGCATAAAATGTTTCAAAACTAGAAATAACATCTAAAAACATTTTGGGTAAGGAAGACTGCAAAATGTTGTGTATGAAGTCAATTAAGTTTGTTGGCAGGTGTACCTGTAGGAGTTTGTTCTACGAGGATCCTCTTGTAGCATTTCTGCTCGTACATTTTGTGCTTTATACTGATTTTTTAATGTAGTCAGCATCATACTATTAATACCATATCGATCTGAAGATAATATTCTTGACTTTTCAAAATGAAACCACACAAAGCACACATTACAATTTCTTCCAACATTAATGGAACAATTTTATCTTACACTCTATCACATTAGCTCATGACGTGCTCAAATTTCAGGGTATAATTGCTTTCTAAGATATGTCTAAAATTTTTTTTTTAAAGATCCTTGTTATAAAAAGAATCATTAATGTTTTTGCAGGAAAAGAAGAAGAAGTGAAGAAGGATTATGCAGACTTCAATATTTCTTGGTCTGTACAAGAAACCAAAATATTTATTCAAATGACACTTGATCCTCCAATATTGTTATATATTTAATTATTCATCCAACATTCAAAAGATTCAGGAAAATAAATAAATAAGATTTCAAAACATCAATCTCAAATATTAAATTTATAAAACTTTATTCATTAATAAATTTAAATTTAACTTACTAATAAATATAATTTATTTCATAATTATTAAACTCAAATAAAATACTATAGTTTAATTACTATAAATTCATGTCTTAAATTCTAATAAGTGGGATAACTTTGGAATACTTTCTATTAAAAACTAATAATCTATATCCACTATCTAATTTCAAAATTGGTATCATATTTTAAATTAGCCTATTAAAAACATGATAATAGAGCTAATCTAAATTTTAGATAATTGTAAGTTAGTAATAAACTTTAAAAAATAGTATTGGTATCATATTTTAAATTAGCCTATTAAAAACATGATAATAGAGCTAATCTAAATTTTAGATAATTGTAAGTTAATAATAAATTTTAAAAATACAAAAAGCTAGATGTATAAACATGATAATAATAACATTAATATTGTACCAATATATATAACTATAATTTTTTGTTTCGAAAATCATAACTTTAAAATATATTTCATGAATTAACAGTACAACAATTAAAAGTAACAATTTCATAAATCTCTATAGTTAAACAAAATATTCACAATATCTTATGTTAATTGTTAATTAAGGATTAACTATTAAAATAAATATAACTAGTTAGTTAATTAAAGATTACAGACATAAAAAACTATGAAAACTTATATGTACTACTCATGCATGCTTTATATTTTATTCTAAAGGTTTGTACATTTTAATGGTGTATATCAGTCATAACCATTATACGCAAGAAACTTGTTAAGTTTCATAAATGACTAACTTAAAATCCATGATCTATATATGACTGAGTAAGAGCTTATGGTTTTCTATCTATATATACCAACAATGCATAAATGTTTAAATAGATGATCAATAATGTATAGTTTTGTATTTGTGAGACTTGGTTATTCTTAGTTAAGACATTGTGTAATGTTATTTTTCACCACCATTTGTGAGAGACACACCAAGCTTTGAGGAGCACCAAGCATTTTATAGTATGAATAATTCTGATGCCAAATATGGATAGGGAAAGGTGAAGCAAAGGGAGAAGAAGACGCAATATAAAAGCCCATTTCCATGTATATGCATGAAGAAAAGTCAAAGAACGTACCTCTCTCTCTTTTCCATTTGTCTCTGATCTTCAAAACACCTTCCTCAGAGAAGAGACAATGGATTCCACTCCCAAAACCTTTCTCACCATTCTCATAACCCTCTCATCCCTCTTCTTCACCGTTCTCTCAACCCGCGACATCCAAGTCACCCACAACGACCTCCGCGAAGACCTCAACGAACTCTGCAAGAAAACCACAAACCCTACCCTCTGCTCGCAGACCATCAAGCCCCGCGTCACCGAAAACACCATCGAACCCATCAAGGCGCTCCAGGTGGACGTGGACGCCACGCTCGCCGGCGCCAAACAAGCCCTAACAAAAATCAAGTCTCTGGAATCCCAAAAGACCAGCAAGAAGTCCACCAAGGACTCCCTCAACGTGTGCGAGGAACAGTACAACAGCATGCTCGACGCCATCGCCGAAACCAAAGACGCCATCGCCAAGAACGACGTCGTCACCGCCAAGTTCAAGTTCAGCGCCGTCCTCTCCTACCAGGCCGCGTGCCAGGACAACTTCGACAGCGGCAAGATCCCCTTCACCGAGGACTCCGAGGCCGTTTTCAAGCTCGGAGGAATCGCCTTGGACATCATTGCCGCCATTGAAAAATCCATGCCTCCTGTGAATCTGCCGCCGGTGCAATCTGCCCCGTCTGAGTTCAGCAACGTAATCGGAACCGTCTCATAAATCACCTTCTTCTTTCGTTTGGCGTTTCTTCTCACTCTCAGATAGCTTCAGCTCATTTGGGAATCCCACGCCAAATCATGCATCTTCGAAAGATCAACGACGCTGAACAAATTCATTGAGTTGGTTTCTTCTGTCAGACCGACCGTGAATGTGATGACGCAGTTACCGAACCTATAACTCTAGTATTATGTAACTTATTTTTTGTTCCTTAGCAAAACGAAAGTTTTGGTTTTGGTGTAGGGGAGATTATCCCCTCTTATATTTTACATAAACTTTAATAAAGTACATATTTTGTTATTACATTCTGTGATTTTAATTTTATTGTTTGTTTATATTTTTAATAATTGCGAGAGTGTAAAGATATCTTTTATTATTAACTTTCCCAACCTTTTATCAATCTTCTTCACGTTGTTACAATTAAAGTACCTATAGAAGAGAGGGGCCAATAATTTCTTGCTTAAACGAGTTTCTTGGAGCAATGTGGAATTCAACGTCAATTATACATCTCTAAAAGAAAATTAGTTGCAAAAAGGAATAATAGAACACAATTATTGACATGATGAGATGCATGTTGAAGGTCAAATAAATGTTTAAAAGAAATTGGATACACGCACTTGCTATTAGTTCTATGTTTTGAAGAAGTGTCCAACAAAAATGTGTTTGTTTTAAGACACTAGAAGAAGTGTGAAATTGAAAAAGGCCATTAATTAGACATTTTATAGTGTTTAGACACATAGTATATTCATATGTTGCATACCAACATAGAAAGAAATTGGATACAAAGATGAAAAAGTGTGTCTCCATTAATTATAACAGAAATCCAATACAAACTTCACAATTTCAAAAGAAGGTGATTAACAATCTAGATATAACCTTTAATATATATCATACAAAATTGGTCTTCAAGGTTTTGAAGAAGAAGATAATGATTTCTTACAACAATAAAACCATCATCATTTAGTATATTAAAGAAGAGATATGAACTACCAATCATATATTTTAGAATCATATGACTAACATGTAACAGGGAAGGGCAAGTAGTGTATGATCAAATAGCTTCATAAGGAAGGAGTTTCGATCCACAGGAAGTTTGTGGTAATTTATCTTTGCAATTTAGACTTTTGTATATCGGTTTGTGTATCTCACGTGTCCATTTAATTTAAATTCTTTTCTGCTGATAAAAAAATTAGAATTATGTTATGCAATGATGATGATTCATCTAATAAAGAAATTATTTATTTTATTTTATTTGCATATTCTGAGCTGATGACGTTTAAAGAAATTCAGAACGATAAATATTTGAAAGAAAAAATGATAAAAAATATAATATTAAAGAATTTAATCAATTTAAAAACGAAGTTGATTGTAAAAAAATATATGTAAATAGAAACATCTTCACAAAAGTCTATTGTCAAGACAAATTTACATACTAAGTAAATATTTGATTTTTTTTCACAAACATTAAAAAATATTAATACACAGGTTCCAAAAATGCAATTTGATAACCGAAATTCTTGCTATAACATCCAGAATTATGAAAGGTTAAACAATGATATGATAATTATGAACACAAAAGAATGAACAAAGAATATCATAACATGAAATAAGGTTATTATTGAATGTACTTTTTTTTTTTATAAAAGCTCACCTAATATAAAATTATAGGGAACTAAATATATAAATTATTTTAAATAAATACATTTGGTATTCTTTGATATTCTAGTGATATTTTATGATATTCCCTTAATTATCTCTGATATTCTTACTGATATTCTATAATATTTCTTTTGATTATCTTTGATATTATACTATTTGTTCATTGATAATAATATTCTAATAGAGAAAACTAAGATTTAAGAAAAAAAAAATTAAGTAGCAAATATTTAGTTGAGGTTATTACAAGTTGAAGAAAATATTTAACAAAAACTTGATTTAAAAAGAGATAATATCATAAAATTAAATTCAACTTAGTTAAAATTGTCGTATTAAACTTTTTCTACTTATTTTACCTATTAAGTATTTTTACTTGCCTATTAAAACTCCAACGGCTATAAATGTAGCTTCTAGACTTTACCATCATAGGCTGAAAAAATGGCAATGCCGCCGTTTGGTTTCTCTTCTCAATACACTTATCGATTACTCTTACTAAAATAGGTGAAAAGAAAATTCACAGATTTTCTTCTATATGATTAGATTATCACTAAAATATTGGATATTTTATTTGTATGTTCTCTAAGCTAATATTTACTGTATTCAAATCAAATCATGGTATTTTTTATAATAATATTTCATATCAATTATATTAATTATTTTGCATCATCATATCAACCATCTCACATTTCTAATATATCATAAATAAACATTTAATAATTTAACAATCCTATATCAAATTACATTAAAATCAAATAACATTCTTTAAAAGAATATTCTATTAAGATAAATAAGGAAGAAAAATCTATTTTATTTTTTTTCAAACTCCTACTCAGAAAAATTATAATTTGCTCAGCAAATTATAATTTTAACTTAAAAAGCTGTATTGGTCTGTTGTGTTATTTCTGGCTGTTAAAAAAAATAATTTACTGAGCAAAATTTCCCAATATAATTCATTTTTCCTCTCGTGTTGTTGACGTAAGATTTTATGCCCGTTCCGACCACAAAAGTATAATTCATAGATCAAAATTTAGAATTACAACTAAAAGTGAAAAAAAAAAGTAACATTATTAACTAAGGTAAATCCTAAACATAATTTACACGATCAAAAATATTTATTATTGTATATTTTAAATTATATATCAACGTTTTAAATAAAGAAAATATGGATAGGAAATTTTTTTGAATTGACATTCAAAATCTTTGATGATGAGAGTAAAAAAAAAATATTCAAATCTAATACTAAACTTATTGAGTTTAATAAGATAATTAACTGGTTATAACAATAAAATCACATCATTTAAAAAACAAATAAAATCTCTTCATTTCCTTCCCTCTTTCCAATAATATTGTTCGCATAATATCTCATTTTCCTTTCATAAAAAGCATGATACAGTTACAATCCATAGGAAAGGAAAAGAGAGAATAATAATCTATTTAAATATTTATGCAATGATACTGGGCCTAACTGCAAGGCCCAATTTGATTCTGACACGGGTTGGGCGCCGAACCGGTGGTGGGGGTGGGAGTTCCCACCGCTCCCCGGCGAAGACGACTCTCTCTATCTTCAATGGCTTTCATAATGTCCAAACAATTCGCTCCAAGATCGTACAGTTCCTGCGTCTCCTTCACAATGGGCGAGTTGTTGAACTCGTCGGTGCACGACGAGAGGTACGACAACACCGAGCTGAACTTGAAGCGCGCCTCGCCGGCGTTGCGCTGCGCCACCTGGCTGGAGGCGTCCTTGATGGAGTCCATCATGTTATCGTACTGCTCGAAGCAGATTTGGAGAGAGTCTTTCAAATCCTTGGAATTGCCTGGGTTCGCGAGGAGTGTGGTGATGAGGCTCGTGGTGTTCACGACCAATTCCCGTGTGAGGGCAATCTCTACTTCCAGCGCTGTGTAAGCGTTGAACTTTTTGGCGTTTATGGCGTGAGGAAGTATGGTCTTGTAGCAGACGACGGGGTTGGTGGTGGGCTTGCAGAGGGTCCAGACGCGGCTCTGCGGAGTGCGGGCGGCGTGGGCATGGAAGAGGATGGGGGCGAAGGAGACGAAGAGGAATAGGGTTTTGATGAAAGTGAAAGCCATGGTGCCTTCTCCTATGTCAAATAGAGAGATAGGAGAAGAAGGATAGAGAGAGGCGCTTCTTGCATTGGAAAGGGCTTGCAGTATTTGAAGTGTGAAACTTGGGCATTGACACCGGATCTCGAAAACAGATACCTCGTAATAGGTGGTTTCAAACGGTTTTAGTTTTCTTAGGATCTTTGTTTTGACCGTGACACTTCATCTGACTTAATTCTGAGGTCAGAATGTGCTTAGTTATTCTAGTTAGTTATTCACATTTACTGTTACGTTTTCTTATTTAAAAAATTAAATTAAATTAATTTACATTTAATTTTCAACATATAAAGTGTATATATACATACATATATATATATATATATATATATATATATATATTTTTTTTTTTTTTTTTGTTGGGGTCTTTTAATTTTACAAGACACTCATGTCATGCTTTTTGTACTAAGTAGACAAGTTACATCGTACATTTCTTACATTCTATGAGTTTGTAGCAGTGCAAAGTGTATGTGCTAGTTAGAAAACACATTCATCATGTTTATAAAATTTTGATCGAACAAAGAGACTTCGTTGTTTTCTTTCTTTGTCCATTTAATCAGTTATGACTTCGTCGGTTAGAGACGGTAAGATTGGTTTGATATAAACAAGGATAGAATCTGGTTTAATTTTGGAATGTTAGTTCACTTCATTTCTAATATAACTTAATGTGGGTAAGCTTTGAAAAATACTTAATGTTAATATTCATAAAATTCAATGGGTAGAGTTTCAAACTTAACCCTGGCAACACCAAATTTCAAATACAAACTTCAGATTTTATTATTATGAATTATATTACATATTATATGGATATGAATTTGTATATATATGTTTGCTAATTTTTCAAACTAGTGTAATTTTTTTTTGAAATTTTTAAAATGATGTACATTTTTTATTTTTTTCCAATCATTGTACATAGATGGTGTGACAACAATTTTAGTTGACAAAAAGAAATCCTACAATAAAGACACAATTTCAATTAATTAGTTATCTAAAATTGTTAGACTACTGCATGATTTTAGGGTGTTTAATTTTCTATATCATTCCTCTTTTGTTTAGGTTGTGCAAATAAAATAAATGCATAAGTCACGAACCCTGATACATAGTGATATTTTTATTTATTTTGATGAATATGTAATGATTGAAATTAATTGTTATAAGTAATTGAAATAAATGTTAAGTTAATTTGAATGGAAATGTATGCTAGTTAATTGAAAAAATGGTTTTTATATAATAAAAATTTAAATTATTTGAATTAAAAAAATTTAAATGGTTTGAAAAGAACAATAAAATTAAACTAAAATTTAGTAAAACTACTTCATTTCTTTTTTTATATATAAATTTAACCATTTGAACGAACAATAATGGTTACTAAATATATTTTATTATTAAATTTAATTTTTTTAATTCAAATAATTTAAAATTTTATTATATAAAAATCATCTTTTCATTTAATTACCTTACATAAATTTTCTATACAACAGATAACTTTTCTTCAAGTAGCCATTTTTTTATTAAAATTAACTTTACATTATTTTAATTACTTAATGTCAATTAATTTTAATTATTATATATTTATCAGAATAAACAAAACTACTTTCCCACTATGTATTAATTTTAATTTTATTCAACAAACCTAAACAAAAAAGAAAAAGAATAATAGAGAGAATTAATCACCCTAAAATCAAGTAGTATAACTATTTTAATTAATTAATTAATTAAAAATCGTGCCTTGATTGCACAATTCATTCTGTAAACTAAAATTCATTATGTCAAATAAAATAGTGTTATTTTTTCAAGATTTGGCATAACAATAGATTAAATAGATCCTGAAATAATAACACAATTTATTTACAATGATATGGTGTAATATTTATCTTGTTTATGAAAAATAAAAATTTGCTTATGTCTATGTTTTCTTTTATTAAAAAAAATATTATTTTTTATCAAAACATTGTGAAATGGTATAATGACATATAAGAATATCAAAATATCATGATTATTCTGAATATTAAAAGAACCTTCTCCGACCAACAACACTGAAAATTCCTTTTCACGTAGTACAAAAAGAATTCATATATATAATATTTTTGGGAAGGAGGCATGATATCACCATGAAATAGTTTAAAACATATATTTGATATAAGATAAGTGAACTTTGCTAGAATTTAACAGTAGTAGAAGACAATGAAAAACGAAGTAATAATGAAAAATAATCAAAAACAAAAAAGTTGTTAAACAAAATGAGACTGATGCACCTTCAAAGAGGGAATGAAATTCAGGTGTTTTGTTTCCACACGAAGCTAGAAAGAGATTCAAGAAAGATATATAAAGCAAGTGAAGAAATGAAAACAAGACAAAACATGAAATAGGTTACAATATTATCAGAATTGTTATATGACAATGCAGACACTGTCATACCCAGGTTGGAGGACCCGGTGGATACCACCCCCATGGTGGTAGCTTTTCCTCTTCCTTTTTTTGGTCTTTCACTGCTTCCACAGTCTCGATGATGGCATGCTTGAATTTCTTCCTCAATGCCCTGACCAAGGAAACTGAATCCACCTGTTCTCCAATCACAACCAATTTGTCTTTATCATTTCCTTCTAACGCCACTGAACTCACACCTGCATGTGCATCCATGCATTCTTAGAAAATATATAACAGAAACCATGTTTCTCCATAAACAATAACCCTACTTCTTTTAATACAAGAAAACAAATGTACCGTTTGCATCTGCAGCAATTTTGAAGGCCCTGCTTCTGCATTTGTCGCAGTCCATTGTCACCCTTATAACTATTTTTTGCTACTCCAATGACAATTAATCAAAGTCATACTATGTTTTAGAAACATACGTAAAAGTAATAATTATATTAATAAGCCATACATTATTCAAGCAAGATCTTACCTTCATGCCTGAAATGATTCAAATTCAAGGGTTTGAGGAAAGAAAACCTATTCTAATAACTCCGTTCTTGTGCTTTATTTGTTGTTTAGAGGTTATTGTTCGTGGTATATTGAATTTATATACAAGTTGGGTTTCCCTGTTATATTTTGTCTCTCATTAGGAGGTTGCATAATATTATTCTAAATAAATTATGTCATTATGATTCCATTTAATTTAAAATTATCTGAAATTGTAAAAAGAAACCACTATTTTAATTAAATGAATTAAATCATGTAATAAAAATACGTTTTAATTAACTAATTAATTGATTTTAAATTATAAGACTTTTAAGACAAATTAAGCATTTTGAAAATTTTGATGAATATTTAATGATTAAAATCCTTTTAAGAAAGTAAACGGTTTAATTTTTAAAATTTATTTAGAATTTTTTCTTTCTTAAAATTAGTTTTTTTATATAAAAAACAATCATTGTGGTAATTTTATAAAATTTTTCAAATTACTTGCGCTTTCTTTTTCTTTTATAAAAATTTTCAAACTTATTTAGATTTTTTTTTCTTAATTACTTCCGTTCTTTTTTTTCTTTTATAAAAAAATAATTATTGATGTAATTTTATAAAAATTTTCAAACTACTTCGAACTTTTTTTTTTCTTTCATAAAAATTCTCAAACTTATTTAGATGTTTTTTTCCTTTACTAATTCTTCCATTTAAATTAGGTTCACATTTATTTCAATTATTAAATGACAATTAATTTTAATTTCAATCATTATATATTTAACAAAATTCCCAAAACAATTTTATCACTATTAATTTTTGTGTGTACAACCCAATACAACCTGCAAAAAGAAGAGACACGATTTTACATAATCTTAAATTAAATTATATAATAATAATACAATTTATTCACAATGATATGATGTAATCTTATAAAATTTACCCACGCCTAAAAAAAATATCATTTTTGCCTTTATATGTTAATATTTGGAAGTTTGAAATATTAAAATAATATTACTTTAATAATTTTACAAAAATTAATTACTTATTCTTGGAGATTGAAAAATCTTTTCACTTAGTAAATAATTTCATTTATTACGTTATTGTAACTTTTCAAATTCTACCTATACTTCTCTCATAAATGCTTATAATATTTTATTATTTATCTATTTATTTATATTTAAGTTTTTATTTATTTATTCATTATTTTTTTAACTATTCATTTTAATATTTTTTTGTATTTGCATGTTTTAAAATATATTATATATCATATATTATAACATATATAATATTACATTATATATTAATTCAATTAGGTATTTACACGTACATTAGACTTTTCCAAGTTTAAAATTTGAAAATTGTATTATTTTTTAGTTTTACAAAAATTAATTCTTTAATCTCGAACATTGGAAAGCATGATGAAAGTTTACATAATTATTTTTTGATTTTCGAAAGGCTTAAAAAGTTTTCAATCTCATCTAAACTTCTTTTTATATACTTAATTTTATTTTTTTATTTGTTCATTTATAAATTTTAATTTTAATATCTGTCTTTTTTATACTTTAAACCGTTACCAATACTATTTTCCTATATTCATAATTTACATTATTTTATTAATTTATTTTTCTTCCCAGTTAAATTAATATAATAAATATATGATATTTTAAAATAATACCCGGATCAAGTACTAGTTTCAAATACAGACTTCAGATTCTAATCAAACGAGACATTTTCAAAATAACAGGAGTGAGTGAAGTTTACACATAACTTTTAAACGTCTTTTAAGTAAATAAAAAATTAAAAAATGAAATAAACATTAACAATTTAGAAGGTATGTCACAGTTACCTACATTTAATAGAGATGGAGATAATGGGCTTATCACTCAAACAAGCGGGAATTTCTTCTTACACCCCTCATGGTTTCTCCATTCATGAAGTGTAAAAGTCAAAAATATTCCTAGTGTTTATCATCTTCTTATTGTCACTATCGATCTTCCTTGTCTAATTTTTCTGCCACCCCTCCGGTTGTGCTTTCTTCTTGCATTGCGTTATATATCTTTCACACTTTATTCACTTAAAAAAAAAACAATATTCACATTACATTATAATGAAATTTTTTTATCATCAACAGTAACTTTCAGATTCTGTGACTTTCAGGTTTCATAATCTAAAACTTTTTTATAAAAAAAATAATTTTTAAATTATGTAATATGTAAGATACTTTCAAATTACACAGTACGGAAATTTTTTATTGAGAAAATAATTTTTAAATTATACAATACAAATTCTTTTTTTCTATAAAAAATGACTTACAAATTTTGTAACACGAGAAATTTTTTTTATATAAAAAATACTTTTAATTTATGTAATTCAAAAATTAAAGTTATCTTTTAAATTACACAAATTAAAAACTTTTATTCATAAAAAAATATTCATAAATTATCTAATCTAAAAGACCCTTTTGACATTACATAATTAAAAAAATATATTATAAAATCTAGAAAAAAAACTTCAAACAAGAAAAGTAAAATGAGGATTTTTCATATTTATAGATGTGAAAAACGAAAGCTAGGGGGTGCAGCAAGAAATACCCGTCTCAAAATAAACGGGCCATGCGATAATCACATACCCAACCAGTTCTGTATAGTGAAAAAGATGCAAAGCCATATCAAAATCCAATCTAAGTTATATGCTTTTTAAAGAGGTAAATTATATTATTAATTAATCAAAGTTGAAATTCAAGTATCTCACATTTTAGAAAATAAAGTAACTGGATATCTAATTCAGAATATTAAAGCAAAATAAAATTGTGTCAATAGGCTTTTAAGTATTAAAAAACTTTTTAAATCTGTTTTTGAACGTTATATCAATTTAAGGAGTAAATTAGTAAATACATTGAGACTTACTTATATAAATTTATTCTTTTAGAAACTATTTAGGAGAGAAGTAATATCTCTGCACCTTTCTTTTATAGTGAATAAAAATAGGTCCAACACTATCTCCATATCACCGACCACTTCTCACACGTGGCAATGTGTTTTCTGACGTGACAACTCACTTACTTTTTCTCTTTAAATAAAAAGCTGCTGTACATATTAGGCGTTAAAAACATGTGAATATTAAAAAAAGAATAAATGGATCAGTTTGAATTGATTTGTTTTTTCTATCAACATATTTTTATATTCATTGTCTTCCAATTAGATAGTTTTTTTTTTTTTTTTTTATGTTTA
>Ga0209700_102232_pt1 | contig 39613 bp, 14 predicted proteins | sample SiratroredBW_FD_187528 | JGI IMG/M metagenome (GOLD analysis project Ga0209700, IMG submission 187528) | Root nodule microbial communities of legume samples collected from California, USA - Siratro red BW (SPAdes) (version 2) | ecosystem: Host-associated > Plants > Roots > Nodule | place: USA...
TTTTATATATATATATATATATATATATATATATATATATATATATATATATATTCAATTTCAAATATCTAACTATTATTAATTAATAGTCATTAAGTTTACAACATTTTTCATATAATTTAAAGATTAGTCCTTAATTTATCAATCAACTTCATCATAAACCTTTTATAAGTGATCGTGATTGTATATTAATTTATTAATGTTCATTTAATTAAATTTCCTCGTGTGAAATAATCAAGACAATTGCACTTGACTTAATGGTTAAATTATACATTATGCAAATTAGTAAATGGAATTAATAAGTGTTCAAGTTATTGATAAAAAAAATTATCCCGTTTTTAAATGATGGATAATTTTAAATTTCAAGGTAATTCTTTCCTGTTGAAAGATTCATATCTTGTTAAATCCATATAATATATAAGTCACAGAGATTCTCTCATGTTGAAGAAAAACTTGGATAAAAAAATGTTATCGCTCTTGATTCTAAAATTTTGTGAACAAAACAAATGCCATTTATTCAAAAATTAATAAATATCAATATAAATATTAAGAACAAAATAATATTAAGAATCTCGGTTCCAAAACTAGTAGGATCACGGAGACTGGTGTGTGTATATATATATATATCATAATTATTATTTTCTCTGAAATGGTTTAGAGTAACATGCTTGTAACATTACTAAAAAAATGAGAGTCAAATTATTTTCTTTCTAAAAAGAAACTAAGTTTTGATGTGATTGCTAAATATTAGTAAAGAGGAGATTTTTTTGAAGTATATCTCCTAATCTAGACTTTTCTCTGATAATAAACATGATATATTAGATACCAAATTAAAACTGGTAAGTAAGAAGGATATATACAAGTACACAATTTAAAAATATAATCATATTATTAGTATTAATTTCCAACAAAATTAGAATGCCATTTCAATAATTTACATAATAGAAAGCGACTATAAATTAGCACATATTATTTAAGTTTTATTGTATATAAAGACATGAGAAGTAAATAAATAAATAAAATAAAAACACAATAAGTCTAACGAAGGATGTTAAAAATCTCGTATCCATTAAAAGATAAAGATAATTCTATAAAAAGTTTATTTTTTATATGAGATTCTATCTTAGTAAAATTTGATGAATATATTTTATCATCGATTTTTCATAAATATAAATAAAACATAAAAAAGTGTATTAAAAATTCTTTTTTTAATAGACTTAAATTCTACTTAATAAAAAGGCTTACATAATATCATCAAAACTATTAATTTGATATTTAGGAATGGAGAAACGTAGAACATTGAATTTGTATTTAATGCATGATAAAAGAAAGAAAAAGGATTGAATAGAAAAAAAGAGGAACAATAAATGTGATGTGAAAAAGTAAAGAAAAAGGAGTTGATAAAAAAGGAGAAGTAGAAGGAAAGACCTACCCCTGATAGCATCAATGAAGCTGGCAGGTCAATGCAGAAAAGTGTTGGATTGTGGGACCCACCACCACTATATCTCTTACACCAAAACTTCTTCACTTCTTCTCCATTCATAGATATATATATAGCACCCCATCACCCACTGCACCCTCTGCCATATCTTTCTCCTTCTTCTCTTTCTTCCATTCTGATTGCAACAACGCCACTCTTCACCTTCCAACATGGGCGGTATCAGCCTTGAGGAAATCAAAAACGAGAACGTTGATCTGGTATAATCTTCATGCTGTAACTTTCTTCTCGCATGCACTACTACAACCTTTGATTACATGTTCCTTGTCTTCACTGTTTCTCGTACGTCGGAATTCCAAAAATAAAACACCGACCATTAGTTGTTATTATATGTATAATCAAGTTAATATACAAAATGATTTTTGATTGTGTGATATGTATGAATTACTTGTTTCATGATCAACACAAAAATTTTCTTGTCGTAATTACATGTAAGAATGAGTTTTACGTAATATCTATCTGTATAAATGAATATTTATTGGAGTTGTGAATTTAGAAAAAAAAAGTGGTGTGGACCCTTTTGCCGCGTGAACCAGAAACCCCCTTTTACGCTAACAGTCCCTTTCGTTCCCGAATCTCGCCTGTTTTTCAGACTTTTGTTTGTATCTGTATCTCTCTATTACAAAAAAAATAAATACACACAGATTAATAAATCAATAATTTTTATTAATTTTATTAAAAGTTATCTTAAGCTTTTTTGACGTGTGTATCTTTACTATACGAAATTTACACTGCAGTAAAAGAATTTTCCGTGAGTTTAATAACTGTTTTTATTTTATTTATATGGATATGTATGTAGTTGGCAGAATAGGGTGGTATATATGAGATTTGTGTTGAAAGGGAAAAAAGTGACACCTAGTGTGGCACGGAAAGAAGGGAATCACCTAGCTTCTGACGCGTGTCCCACTACCCATCAACATATTCTATTTCCGTGCACTTTTTCTATTGCATACCAATTACTATTCCATCAACCTATTTAATTTTTTTTTCCGATTGATATGACGTGCATCCGCCAAAATTCTCAATTTTTATATTGTTTGAATTTTGACTGTTTGTTCTTGAGTTTAAATGTTGTGAACCAGTTGAAATTATCTTAAGCATGGCTTTGAAAATAGTCATCACAAAATGAATAAGTTGATAAGAATTAAGATAAAGTTGGTTGGTGATGACATGCAATTGGAGAAGTAAAGAGAGAGTGTCACATAATTGCAGGAACGAATTCCTGTGGAGGAAGTGTTTGAGCAGCTGAAATGTTCGAGAGCAGGTCTCACATCGGAGGAAGGAGCCAGTCGGCTTCAAGTTTTTGGACCCAACAAATTGGAAGAGAAAAAGGTCTTTTTTTTCTTTTTTTTGTTGATGTTTTTTCTAGTGTCAGAGCAGTTAAAATAGGTTTTCATCGCTGATTGAATTGTTGTTGCATGATGAACAGGAAAGCAAAATTTTGAAGTTTTTGGGTTTCATGTGGAACCCCTTGTCATGGGTTATGGAAGCTGCTGCTATAATGGCCATTGCTTTGGCCAATGGCGGAGGAAGGCCTCCGGATTGGCAAGATTTCGTTGGTATCATTGCTCTCTTGTTCATTAACTCCACCATCAGTTTCATCGAAGAAAACAATGCTGGTAATGCTGCTGCTGCACTCATGGCTGGCTTAGCTCCCAAGACCAAGGTAATCTCACTCTAATCATCTTCTTTGTTTCCTTCTTGTTCAAACTATCTCAATTCTGCACTCAGCTGTATGTCTTGCATCACCCTTGCAAGGATTAACCTTGTTGAGTTGCATTTTGAAAAGTAAAAAATTTTTTAAAATAGAAATGAAATTCGTCTTGAATGTTTGCTGTTGGCGCAAAAATTTCAGGTTCTGAGAGATGGGAGATGGCAAGAACAAGATGCTGCAATTTTGGTCCCAGGAGACATAGTGAGCATCAAACTGGGAGATATCATTCCTGCTGATGCCCGTCTTCTGGAGGGTGATGCTCTGAGTGTTGATCAGTCTGCTTTGACAGGAGAGTCTCTCCCAGTGACAAAGAATCCCTCTGATGAAGTGTTTTCTGGATCAACCGTTAAGAAGGGTGAGATAGAAGCAGTGGTGATTGCCACTGGGGTGCACACCTTTTTTGGCAAGGCTGCTCATCTGGTTGACAGCACCAACCAAGTTGGTCACTTCCAGAAAGTCCTTACAGCAATTGGTAACTTCTGCATTTGCTCCATCGCGGTTGGAATAATCATTGAGCTCATAGTCATGTACCCAATACAACACCGCAAGTACAGAGATGGGATTGACAATCTGCTGGTTCTCTTGATTGGAGGAATTCCAATTGCCATGCCTACTGTTTTGTCTGTAACTATGGCTATCGGTTCTCACAGGCTTTCACAGCAAGGTGCCATTACAAAACGTATGACTGCTATTGAGGAAATGGCAGGAATGGATGTCCTCTGCAGTGACAAAACTGGGACTCTCACCCTAAATAAGCTCAGTGTTGACAAAAACCTGATTGAGGTTTTTGCTAAGGGTATTGAGAAGGATTATGTTATCCTTCTTGCAGCCAGGGCTTCTAGGACTGAGAATCAGGATGCTATTGATGCTGCAATTGTTGGGATGCTTGCTGATCCAAAGGAGGTAAATATGTCAAAACGATGCTCACTATCATTTGCGATAAATGAAGATTAAAGAAAAATTAATTTAACTTCTGTGAATTTGTCAGGCACGAGCTGGTATCAGGGAGGTCCACTTTCTTCCATTCAATCCTGTGGACAAGAGGACTGCTTTAACTTACATTGATTCTGATGGAAATTGGCATCGATCTAGCAAAGGTGCTCCTGAGCAGGTAAATATGTGTTCTGTTAGCACTATTTGGTTCGTTTGTGAGCATTTTAGATGACTAATGTACTTCTTTTTCTTGGCTTAGATATTGAACCTCTGCAACTGCAAAGAGGATGTCAGAAAGAGAGTTCATGCAGTGATTGACAAGTATGCCGAGCGTGGACTCCGTTCGTTAGGCGTTGCTAAACAGGTTAGCGAAGCTGATATTTAGCATTTCTCTTCTCCAACCTATTAATTATTTGAATACCCTTCATCTATTGCTGTTTGCATAACAGGAGGTACCTGAGAAAAACAAGGATAGTCCTGGTGCACCATGGCAATTTGTTGCTCTGCTACCACTTTTCGATCCTCCAAGGCACGATAGTGCGGAAACCATCACAAGGGCTCTGAACCTTGGTGTGAATGTTAAGATGATTACAGGTAAGATTGGAGGGAGACCATTCTTTCTTGTAGTTCATGTTTCAGTCTAAAAATGAAATCGTGTAGCTTAGAAACTGTTTGTGGGTTTCTTGTTCTCTAGGTGATCAGCTTGCCATTGCCAAGGAAACTGGCCGAAGGCTTGGGATGGGAACAAACATGTACCCTTCTTCTTCATTGCTTGGCCAGAGCAAGGATGCTTCTGTTTCGGCTCTTCCAGTTGATGAATTGATTGAGAAAGCTGATGGATTTGCTGGAGTATTTCCTGGTAGGTCTATTTTAGACATCCTTTTCTTGTTCAACGTTCATGGATTCTTTCCAAGCTGGTGACATGGGACTACGTACTGCTTTCGTTAACAATACTAAACTTCATCATGACATGTTTCAAATCAAATAACATTTTATTCATTTTTTCCTCTTGGCAGAACACAAATATGAAATCGTGAAGAGGCTGCAAGAGAGGAAGCATATATGTGGAATGACCGGTGATGGTGTCAACGACGCCCCTGCATTAAAGAAAGCAGACATTGGAATTGCTGTTGCTGACGCCACAGATGCTGCTAGAAGTGCTTCTGACATTGTCCTCACTGAACCTGGTCTGAGTGTCATAATTAGTGCAGTGCTCACCAGCAGGGCAATTTTCCAAAGAATGAAGAATTATACTGTTAGTTCCCTTGCATGCATGATTTAATTGCTTTACTTTATTTAACATCTTAACAACCTAACTCAGAAGTGTTGATTTTGGCAGATCTATGCAGTGTCAATCACCATCCGTATAGTGGTAAGTGCAGAAAATATGTTAACTCAGAAAACATGTGAACATTTTTACAGACACATATATATACATGGTTCATGTAATTTATGTGATCTATTTCTCTGTGGCAGTTTGGTTTCATGTTTATTGCATTGATTTGGAAATTTGATTTTGCACCCTTCATGGTGTTGATTATTGCAATACTAAACGATGGTAAGTTAACATTTATTTAACCTGCGGGCTGTTTATATAGATTATTCTGTGAAAAAAAGTTTAATTTGTGTTTCCCTTCACCCCTATAACATAGGTACCATCATGACAATATCCAAGGATCGAGTGAAACCATCTCCACTGCCAGACAGCTGGAAGCTGAGGGAGATATTTGCCACTGGTGTTGTGCTAGGTAGTTACTTGGCACTAATGACAGTGGTATTTTTCTGGCTCGTGAAGGATACCAATTTCTTCTCGGTAATAGTTTATATTTTTCGTTGTCCTCAATATTATCACCACCAAATGAAGAAAATTAGCCATAAGCACAATTTTCCCTATTGCAGGACAAGTTTGGTGTGAGACCTATAAGACATAACCCCGGAGAAATGATGGCAGCCCTGTACCTACAAGTCAGTATTATAAGTCAAGCACTGATTTTTGTCACCAGGTCCCGCAGCTGGTCTTATGTTGAAAGACCTGGTCTTCTCCTACTGAGTGCTTTTATGATTGCACAGCTGGTAATCTTGAATCCCTTATTATCAGCAACCTGGTACATATAGTTGTTTGTTAGTTTCTCTTCTGATTGTGCGATTGAAGCAGTGTCATTGTGTTTTGTCAAGAACCTGGTCCTCATGATCTTGCACATGTCCCTCTCACTTCACATCCACATCCATCATTCATAAAATAATGTAAACTAAAGCATTAAAACCATGTAGCTAGTAACATTTACATCCACCTTTGAAAAAATACCACATCTCTCACTAAACTTAGCATTGAAACGGAATCAAAATCAAGTCAATAGACTCAATCAACACTTCTATTGTTTTTGGAAGCAATAATTATTGGCTAATTTAAAATTTAATGAGTAGCTCTTTCAGCTAGCTACAAAAATGATTGATTAGCTCAAAAATATTTTGGCAGTTTGGCTTTCTTCAGTGGCCATAATAATTTGCTTCATGATTTACAGGTGGCAACTTTTCTAGCAGTATATGCTAACTGGGGCTTTGCAAGAATTAAGGGAATGGGATGGGGTTGGGCTGGCGTAATCTGGCTCTACAGTTTGGTGACATATGTTCCACTTGATATACTTAAATTCGCAATCCGCTATGTTCTAAGTGGGAAGGCTTGGGACAATCTTTTGGAGAACAAGGTAATTTATTCATCTTTACTGTTATCATTTTACTACTAATTGCATTGTTGATCTTAATCCAGAAACTTCAAAATTCAAAACTTGTTTATGACAGACTGCCTTCACTACAAAGAAAGACTACGGAAAAGAAGAGAGAGAAGCACAGTGGGCAACTGCACAGAGAACTCTTCACGGTCTTCAGCCACCTGAAACAACCAACCTTTTCAATGACAAGAATAGTTATAGGGAGCTTTCAGAGATTGCTGAACAAGCTAAGAGACGTGCTGAGGTTGCCAGGTAAGCCAGTGACTCCACTTCTATATTGCCATTGTGTGGCATAAGTTTGTGTGTGAAAGGATTGATGGAGAGACAATATGTAATTCTATAGCTACTTTTTTTATCTTGTTCTCCAATCATAATTAGAGTTTCATCTTGGTAATTTGCATTAAACCTTCATTACAGGAATTATACTTAGATGAAACTCTAATTCTAATTGGAAAACATCAATAAAAGCACCTAAGGAGCTATTTGTAAGTTTACTTCATGAAGTGGTAATCATAAAGTAGTGACAATGTCTCACAGATAAATTTCTTCTATTGGTTTACAGACTCAGGGAGCTTCATACTCTGAAAGGACACGTTGAGTCAGTGGTGAAGCTGAAAGGACTTGACATTGACACAATCCAACAACATTACACAGTTTAAGAAGTTTGGACAATCTTCAAGAAGAAGTCACTCTGGAGCTTGTCCAAGAGCAGAAACAACAAATATAATGAAGACCTAAGTTAATGTGTCTTTATATTAGGATGAAGGTCCTTTCGTGAAAATTTGAACGGTTACTCTTCTTTTTCATCTATGTCAGTGGCTCCAAGAGATGCTATGCTCTTTAGATACCAAATAACATGGTAGATAGGATTTACTTACGTCTTATTTTGAGCGTGTTAAATGATATCAAGGTCACTATTAAGCTCTATATTTTTTTTCTGATGAACAATACTCTATATTCCCGATCTTGACTAACGTAGCTCAATACTGAATTCAATCTCCGTGTTCCTTTTTACTTTGTTCATGTCCAGCACAACAAAGATGATCAATGGATGGTGGAAGAACCTAACAATACCTCACAATTGAAATTAAACAAAAGAAAACAATAAGATTGGTAGAGTTAACCATTATGCTGTCACGCTGATATTATCTTTTTTTTTTTCTCTACCTTTATCTAAACCAATGAGAGAGAAAAATGAATGTTGTGCTCTTGAATTGGTGAAAACAAGTTAACAAGGTTGAGCAGACGCATTAGAGGTGAGTTTTTGAGGAAGTTAACAAAATATCTTTTCTTGTTCATTAAGATTGATAAACCTGATAGAGCAATTAGATATGAGAGGTATCTGAAATCAGATAAGGAAGATGGACTCTGATACTGACTTTTAAAGAGATTCCCCAACCCAACTCCACTGCATAAGATGGTCCGTCCTTCTGTACGTTTCTTTTTCTTTTTTTATGGGCTAAGTTGTTCCTCCTGTCTGAAGCCATGTGAACGCAAGGAATAACACTCTTATAATGTTTTAGGTGAAGATGCCCTCAACTTAAAAAACTTTGCGTAAAATAGAAACTAGTCATTACCAATATTTTCATGTTTGATTCTCCTCTCTCCTTTTAGTTTCAAAAAATTTAAAACATTTTCACACTACTTAGCAATCAATTTCTCATTTAAAATCTATTAATTTTAAAATTAATCTTCAAAACAAGTATTTTCTAAAAACAAGAAACCAGAAACAAAAGATAAATGTTTTTTCTTATCTTTTTGTTCCTATCTTGTTTAACTTCTCCCTCAGTTTCACACTCTTATCTGAGGCTTGCTCCATCCTTCACCTATTGTTTGGTAGCCTTGTTTAGTTGATTTTAAAAACTAAAGAATTTTTTAAAATAAAAAACAAACATAGCCTTTTTATTTAAGGGGTGAGGCCTATTAATACATGGGATTAAACCTCCACCGGTATGATCTATCTTTCCATGGCTGTTCATAAAAATGGTTAGTGTAGCTAATAATCTCCCTTTAGCAATTTCAAAATTTTTCTTTTCTTCCTTGTTCTTGAAAAGAATTTTGGTGGTCGGCATGCAGCACTAACTCTTGTCGGTTTGGAGATAAGTTGCCCACAATAATTTTAGTATTTTTGTTGCGCTACCTGGAGATAGAGATTCCAAGGAATAAAGTGATAATTTCACAAATTCGATGTGCATCCCACTTTAAAGATTTTCGAAACCACAAGTCTATTCGAAAAGCACCACCTACAAACTATGTACAATGATGCATTCCGAATATGGTGCCTGCCAATTTTCTTTTAGCTGTCGATAGATTTCCTAATTTTACACGAGTGCAATCATTACACTAAAAAATCTGTCCAAATAAAATGCATGAACTACTAAAAATAGATTTTGAATACTTAATACCTATTCGAAAATAGCAACCAATTAAAAATTAACTATTGATCAAGATTTAGCATTAGAACATCTCGATATATAGTCTTCTCAAGCCAACAACACAACCGTTCAAACCTCAAGTGCATTTCATCCGCAAGCATAACAGTATTGTACTCCCTGCCATTTACTTCAAAATGAAGAATCATTTATTCTAATCCCAATTTTAAACGATGAGCAAATAGCCAAGCGTTCGTACTTGGCACTTTTTTTTGCCATGTAAAAAAGATGAAACTGTATGAAACAAACTTTTACATATATTGAATTATGAAAAAACGGTAAATGACAACAGTTTGAAAAGTTGTACACCTAGCTCTGTCGTAGTAATTATACAAGACACCAGAGTAGGCATTGAAGGAATAACAAGACCACAAAGGGGCCAAGATACAAATGCTAAGTGACAACAGTACTGAAAAATGAACTCATCCTGTGAGGTAACTATTTTGAAGTTACTTTTTCTAATATTTAACATCTCTACCAAGAATTTTTACAGATGAGAATCTAGACTAAGCGGGGGCTTTTTGATGATACGCCTGCTGAAGCGCTTGTGGTAAGTTTAATACAATCTCTGCGTATGCTGGAATGGAAGCAAAATATGAAAAGTCAGTACAGAGAGAGAACTATCAGTAGAGAGCAGTGAAGAAATACATATCACAATTATAGGAACACAAGCAGGCTTGTAAAATAAACTTGGGGGAAACTTCAATAAAAAAAAAGTATTTGCAGTGCAAAAATTTCAGAATCTGAACTCATTCGTGTGATAGCTTCACCTAGCTGCACACATCCGATAAGGACATGAACAGCTGATAGAAAGCCAAAAATAATTTTTCTAACAAATTAACTGTCTATTGTGTGTCCACAAGTACATGGTACGAAATCATTAAATATACCCCGTTAAATACTTTAAATTACTTAAAAATTCCGAGTATTGAATGACTTCATGGTTCAACTTCAACATAAAAGAATCTATTATTATCATGTGCTCACAGGGAATAGAAAACTGCATTAAGCAAAGAAATATATTTAATGCACCTTCTGGTAAACTCATGGTTCGTAAGGCATCTTCTGCATAGGTTAACCGAATTGGAGTAGAATGACTTCCAGAGAGTCCATCTTCCTTCCTGTTCAAAGTTGTTGTAGTACTTTTATTGAACATTGGCCAGCCTAGCACTGATATTCGAGTTGGGAGCACCGAAATTAGATCAGCATATCGAAGGCTGACTGTCACCTTGCTGAAACAAAAAAAGAATTGATTGACCATAGAAAATCTTTTAACCTTTCGTTAGTTTTTCTCTCCGCATGTATATCCAATTTCGTTGGGAGAAATTTTAATAATAAGCTTCTGACACAGAAAGAAATGTTAACAAATTTTAAATAAAACAAATGAACTTTCTTAACTAAGGTGCAAACAAATCAAATTGTAAAAACTACGAATCTTCCTTTCATAAGAGCCATCACTCCAAGTACCCCAGCTACTTGACCAAAATATTTGCATGATAAAGTTGATAGAAGGAAAATATAGATGGAGACAGGTAACTGGATGCCAATGTGATTGTAATTCAATTCCAAAAAAGTAATTTGTGTGTCAAGGTCAATCAATATATATATATATATATATATATATATATATATATTAACTAAGTAAAGAAACTAGTCACATTTTACTTTTAGAGTCACATCACACATTAGAATGTCCACAAAAAAATAAAAAAAAATACATCACTGCCCCAGTATCACTTGCTTCATCAATTTTGCCTCAACAGACATTTTACTAGATTATTCAAGCATAATATCCTCCAGATTTACCATTGATTGCATTGGAGGGAAGAAAAATTTTAAGAGCTACCAAAAATTTGAAGAAAAATGGTTCTGAAAAACAAGCTTAAGACAAGATACTAACCAATCAGAATCATCCAATACAAGTTCAATCATATGGTAGGGAAGGCTATGATACAGCTCTCTGATTTGATTTCCATAAAGTTCCTTGATAAGTCTGACCTGCATGATATTCACAAGAGACAAAGATTCGTGCTTTTTGTATCAGAGCAAGGTTCTTTATCATTGCAGAGATTTCTCAAAATTCAAATAATGATTGATAAATTTATGTTTTGCACATACTTAGTAATGGTCGACGTTTAATCTTAATAGAAGAAATAGTAAATAAAACTGATAGAGAAACTAAACATAAGGCTTCTAATTAGAACACAATTTGTTTTCATGTAGTATCAATGTAAAGATTTTTACATTGTCAGCAAAGTAAAAATCAACCTAAATTTGACTTAAATTAAGTATTACAAAAGTCAACAATTTAACTATACATGACAAACCACTAATGAATGACAAAGTAAAAACATCTACACTATTAATGCATTCTAATTAAATTCTTCAAACATACTGTGGGACAGATGTCAAATTCTTACAGAAACTCCATATTTAACACTAAGGCAGACATTATTCAATCATAGTCCTCACACACAGGGGACAAAAGACACTGGAAATTTTGTGCATTTCCAACTTCATGCTATTAGGACAATTTGAATGGTTTAAATACTATTCAAACATTTATTAGAACAATTTTGAATAAACATTTTGCATGCTGGGAAAGAATGTATATCTGAAAATTAACTTAGTTCTTCTATGTACAACTAAAAAGTCATTAAAGATTTCGCAAAAAAAATAGTCAACTGAATATTTTAGCTTCAGCATTTTCTATTTAACTATTCGTTTGATGAATCAAAGTTATGGTGTAAATCCCACAATATACCGGGTTTGATATATTTCACAACCAATGTTTCTAAATGGGATTGAAAAAAGGACTGCAACCTGCAGTAAAAAATTTCACAATTTTCCAGAAAAAAACAAGGGTGATGAGATCATCTGAAAAGTATTCCAAAAAATAAATAAATCAAACTTTCTCATAATGATTACATACATGAACAATCTACCTGTTCCCGTCTATCCACAAAAGCCTGCAACAGATCTCCAACATGATCTATGAATTTCTGAAACCAAATCAATAAAACAATTATTAGAAAATAAAAAGCGAATAAACAGTGTAAAGGCAATATATATAAATGACTTTACCATTGCATTGGATGAAAGAAGATCATTTTCTATTTCACGTATTGGCAGGAAAAATGGAACGGTGTGTTCAAGGACAGTCATTTTTTCAAGAAATGACTTACTCTCCAGCACACAATGGTAAAACTCACAAGGTTCACCTGGCAATAGATGGACAGGCATTATCACTTATCATCTAATGGCAAAGGGAAAGACAAAACGGAAGGAAGGGGGCAAATAGAAAAGATCCAGCCTCTATCTTGTTATTTATGTAATCTTATGAGCTAAATAAATTTGATTGCAAATTACCAGCATACGATGTCTCATATTGTACGCCAATTCTTGCACCTTCCAAACAGCAAATTACCTGCTAACAAATACACAACCAAATTCCAACATTTAAAAGATGATGAGCTGCTTAGAAAGTTAAGACAAAAAATAACAACTAATCTACCAACAATTTTTATTTTAGATGGGGAGATTAAGAAGTTATAAATAACAAAAGATCAAGATATGACAAGAAACATGAAAAAACGAAGAATGTAGGAAGGAAGCTAGTCAGTCTGCATATCACAAAGGCGACTAACTTGAAAAATCCATGAGCATAATACCAAAGAGGAGCCATAAATAACTTCTAATCCCATAACAAGTTAATAGCGACACACATAAGAATGAAAGAGATCTGCTCCATCCACCCTCATCACATGATTGCAGAAATCAGAACTAGTAGTTTCTAAACAATAACTCCAATTCATAGCATAAAATACACCCCCAACTCCTCTTAAACACTTAGATTTTCTGGTTCTCTCTCTTACACAACTGAAATATACTTGACCCCGAGCTTCTAATCTTTTACCTTGACACTTGTGCCTTTTTTCCTTTCTTGGTCTAACATCTAGAATCTTTGAAATTAATGCTAAACTATTACAAGTATAATATTTTTTTACTGAAAAACAAATCATTTGCAGTGTAGGCATGTAATATTACCTTGTTTCCAATTTTATAAGTAATTTTTTCATGAGGACCTGATAATATGTCAGCATCGCCATGCATTGCTTTTCTGTCTGACTCCATATGCACCTGATAGTATGCAAACAACGATAGTGAAACTGAAAAAAAATTGATAATTACAGATACCACCTAGGTCAAATATCAGAACAAGTGAAATAAAGAAGGTAGCAGTCAATAATTAATACCCGCTCTCTTATTGTAGCTAGTAGACCATCATTCCATGCATCCCCATCTAAACATATCTCTACAAGAAAAAAAAAATGGTGGTTAAGAGGCATTTTCTGCACATCTATAGAGAAATGAATGAACAAAAGACGTTAGTCAGTGTTTCAGATGTTACAGAATATATATTGGCAACTGAACCAAGATTAACGTATTAATAATCTTCCCTAGTTAAAATGCTTTAAATTACGGAATGTTTATTCTGTTCAATTCCCTTTTCTTATTCCAAGTATAAATGGCCCTGGTATTTATTCTACATGATGTGTGAAGATCAACAGCAGTTAGATCTTTTATTTTATTAGGAATAAATTCAATTCTTACTGGCATAAAATATATTGTGAAAATTTTGACATTTTAACAGTAATATTTCAAAGAATAGATAGCTAACACGAAGATCAACTTACGGCATTGAAAAATCTAATTGGCATTTATATTCAATGTTTTATTGGTTACCCTGTTTCAACCCAATCCAGTCAGTTCTTTGTCCCCTCTGGCACACAGGCTTGCAATACACATTAATATAAATAACTACATTTCCCCATATGATAAAGGAAAAATATCACTCTGATCCTCCAAAAGAAGTTGGCATTAATTTAGCTCCTCAATCAAGAAAATCAATATCAAAGTCAACCTTTTGTGTGCTGACTGTGAGAAGACTGTTGATGGAGCTTCCATTTAAAGACTAAATTTAAGTCACAAATCACAATCTGATTGAGGGGTTAACTTTCTATGATAGAAGGACTTAATTAATGTCAACTTTATGTGGAGGGCCAAATGATACCCTTTCTATAAATGAGTGGCTATATTAATGTCAACATTTTCAGTAAGAGAAAAAATTTGATGTCACCTGCATCCTCAATAACACACCAACCTTTAGAACACTAAGTTCGGCTAAAACCATGATTGACCAAGTAAAGCACCCAATGCAATGGTTTTAGTCAATTTTAGTAATCTAGGAAACACACCAAAAGCCAATAATATATCTGTCAAAAAAGTGCTACATCACACTGGATAGAAACTGACGAGATAGTTGAGCTATACTAATACACACACATATATTACCAGTACCATTGGAATATACTGCTGCCACAGCTGACTTAGAACCAGTTTGTTTAAGATTAAAAAAAGTGATTCTGGCATAAGATAATCTGGTGGTTACTTTTTAGAGGGTTAAGAAAATAGCAGAATCCAATTTTATACCAACTTATAGAGAAAAAAGTGGCTAAGAGATCTTAACTTGGACCTTAGACAATAGGCAGCGGTGGAAAACACTTTCTCATCAAACAAGATAGGTAAAGCAGAATTGACTAGCTATGATACCAACTTAAAGAGAAAGAGTGTTCAAGAGATCTTAACTTGAACCTCACTCTTTATTCATGTTCATATAGATATAAGGATCTGGTGTTTTCAACAGAAGCTTTAGGAAAGAGAAAAAGAAACTCCTAGGAAGCCAGGTTCCAGCTAGATGCAACAGAAAACAGCTTGTTTGCTCAGAAGATAAAATAAACTATTCCAATAGAAACAAATTATAACTTCACAGGAAATATGTCACTTTATTATCAATCTTACCATGATAAATAAAATTAGTGTTTAACTATAGGGATTTGAAAATATTGAATGGATGCATCCATATGCAAAACCAAAAAAATTGATGGTGTACGATAAATGAACTAAAATAAGTAAATTCAAAAGGCAAAAGGAACCATAGACAAAAGGTAAAGCTCAGTATCAGCTAGACTAGAGTGCAACAAACGAAATAAATGGAAAAAAATTGAGACCAGGCAGATCCATATACTGTCTACTACTAATTTATTAAAGAATTCATCTCCAAAGACCAAAGTCAAAGCTACCTTCAGTTTGAGAAGCTCGTGCAGCTTCAAACTCTTTCTGTAGACGCTCAAATATTATCTTGTCCGAATCCCTATGAACCCAATATTAAAAAGATTATGTTACCACGGCATACAACAACTAACGGATGTCATGAAACAATAATCTTAAAAGTATCATATAATGCATCAAGATATTCACTGAGAAAGAGGGAAGAGAATTAAACATCTTCTAGTGACCAAATGTACTTTGATTGCATGAAAAGCATTTTCAAAACCTGTTAGAAATTACAGATAAAACATCTATAAAGAAAAAGTGATAAATAGAAGAGATCCTTCTTACTAATAATCTGGAATGTTCACACATGCTATGATGTCAACATCTCATTGCAACAAAAGCTCTGACTTTGTATATCAGTCACAGTTATCAACCCCATATAACATTTAACAACCAGCCCACAAAATGTTATAAAAAGACAATGCACAGTAAGATGACCACTACAGATTATAGGTTTGAGATATAAACAATTAATACATTATACGTATATAAATGCTAAAATATTTAAAAATACTATGAGAATTAAAAAAATAAAAAAGGTAGAATCAGCAGAGAGATTAAACTTTGAGATTTGCTTGAGAATGTGGAATCTACCGCAACAAAGGACTTCAAATGTAACAAAGATAACAAGGGAATACAGCAGTAACTGAGGTCTGAGAGAACAGAGGACAAAGGCCACATAAATCAAATGTTGGCCCAATAAAGCTGGAAATATTTCCAGAGAAAATTGAGTGAATGTGGTTAATCCAAATACAGGAAAGTATGTTTTCCTTAAATATTGCCAGAAAGTAGAAAATTGCCAGAGAAATGTCTCAGTCATCCAGGGCAAAATATGGATTCCTTAAGTTCAGGAAAGACAGTGCTGTTACAATGCAAAAGGGGCTTCCAAAATCCATCACAGCTGCTCCACTACATCGCACAAAATGCTGCAGTTTTGTCCTCAATTGCAGCCACTATCAAAAACTGCTCTGCAGTTCAAATCCTATAGCACCCAATGCCACAGTAGCACACTATTTACTATGACCTCTAACCTGACTTGTTCTGTAAATGAAAAAGCGAGGCCCAGTGCACAAGGTTCTAAACACTGTGAGGCTTGTCAAGGATCAAAAGTACAAAACCTTAACTCCATGAGTGGATAGGTCATTTCTTGACTTAAAACATTATCAGTAGGTGACAAAGCAGAGCAAAGTACATACGAAGTGATTTCATATAATCAATAATCAGAAATGTTAAAAGAAAACAGAGAGCAAGACCTATACCTATGGAGGGCAGAGTGGGATGGAACCCCAAGTGCAATAAAAAGAAAATATTAGAACAAGGCAAAATTTCTTCTCCCTTTTTCCAACATTTATTTTACTATGCCAATTAAAAAAAATTAGATAATGAAACAAAGCAAAATGAAGAAAGAAACTCAATTCATAATTATCAATTTTCTTTAACTGGTATGAAATATAAGGTCAATGCATCAAAAGATAAAACTTCTAATTTCATTTAATTTGTTTAAAATCTGTTAACGACAGTGAGATATGTTTCCTAATCCTAATTTCTGGCTTTTCATTCAGTAGTCCCTGATAAGCAAGCAGAATTTGACAGAATTTTGAATATCAGCTCTACTTTTCTAAATTCTTCCCAATTTAAATCTTATCAAACGCAAATTTAATTCATGCATGTTCACCTAAAAAGACCAAGAACTCCAACAGTTTCCTCATTGAATACATGAAATAATTTTTAATCCTGTCCCACCCCATGGTATACAAGTAACCAATAAAGTAAAAAATGGAGTATACAAAGTTAAGCATTAACATGATAATGCTATACATATTAATTTGCAGTTCAAGTATCAGCACATTGATGACTTTCCAATGACAAATTGTAACAGAAGGAAACACATCTTCAAAAGTGATTTACCTTGCAAGACGTTCTGTCAAATCTCCATGTCTTTTAAGCAAACTTCCAACTGTCATGGAAAGAATAGAATAACTGACTTGTAATGTAGAAGATATAAATAAAGCCAATGGACAATAGACTTACATCTAGTGCGGGTAATCTCCAATCTATTATCATCATCTTGCATAAAATTCTGACAAAGAGAACTCCTTTAGTTTCAGTAAAGAAAAAGTAGTAGCAATGCATAGAAAGAGAGAACTATGTAACTTGCATAAATTTTCCATTTTTAAATAAAAATATTCAGTATGCTAAAATGCACACGAATATCATATAAATTTCATCTTCAAAGCCATCAGTATACCACTTTCATAAACACTGCTACTCATTGGTGAATCAATATGTTCTATCAACATAAATCATTAAGGGTATGTTTAAGAGAGGAGTTTTAGAGGGAAAGACAACAGCAAATTGTTTATTTTTAAATTAAGAAAATTATGTTCAACAATTTTAAAATAAACAAAAGTTAGGACATTAAGCTTACATTAATCCATCATTTTCTTTCATTCATTTTAAAAGATTGTCAACTTAGAGATTATTTATTAAAAAATTGTCCCCTTCTTCCTTTCCCTCCCGAACCAAACTCTCAAAATATACAATAATGTCAACATACCCCAGCCTTATGTTCAGTCAACCAAAACAAATGCAAGCAATAATGCACATTCATTTCCCTTTTGCTGATGAACATGGGATACAACATCAAGAAATGGTTTCATGACATAGCTATCAGAAAGCATCGAGTTCTTGCCCTTGGTTAGAAATTGGAAAAATTAATGAATACTTCTCTTCCAAATAGCTTTGTTATTGTGTTCAGTCACTTGAACGTTGGTAGTTATTTATTATTTTTTAATCATTACTATTATTTCTAATAGATAATTCTGCTGAGTGGAACACTCACATGAGCAAATCCAAGATATACATTATTTGTTTCTTCTCTCTTCTCATGTGATGTCTAACCTCCCCGACTAAGGGGCTCTGCTTCCCCCAACAAAAACACTTCAAAGAAGGAAAGAAAGAACACGCTCTTAAGCAGTTTGTACCCTGTAAACATGACTGGGCAGGCACAGTGCTGACAAGTTTCACTGCATTACTGCATTTTTGACAATAATCAAATTTTACAGTGGGAATAGGACTTTCCAACAGCCAACAAAGTTCCTTCAAATTTTCTTGTACACAAGAATTTACATAAACTTTTCCTATGAATTTGACTGGGCAACAAGTGCCGACAAGTTTTACTGTATTACCACCTCTCCAACAACATTTCCAGTGACCATCAGAATTTTGAATGACATCATATATTACATTACCATTAAATTTAGTTAGCCAATTTAGGCATTGTCAAAGAGAAGTTCAGCTACAAACCACTTATAGAATTTGCAAAATTCTTAAGGGGACAACAGGAAGAGGAAATGTATATAAGAAATAGGAATACAATTCATCTGGCTTTTATTAACGTTGAATACCATCATATATTTCATTAGCACTAAGTTCGGTTATCCAATTTATGCATAGGCCAAATACCACTAGCAAACCACTTATATAATTTTCCAATACGTTAAGGATACAACATGACGAGGAAATTTATATACAAGATATCATAATACAATTCGTGTAGCTTTCACTAATGTTGACTACGCAAGAACAGTAACTGATAGGAGATCCACTAATGGTTATTGCACCTTTATTGTAAGAAACATAGTATCTTGAAGATACAGAATACAGAATGTTGTGACTCGACCTATGGTAGAAGTTGAGTTCCAAGCTATGGCACAGGGTATTTGAGAATAACTTTGGTTTTAAATTATCATAGAATACTTGAAGATTAAATGCAATGGACTTATGAAGCTCTACCCTGAAGATAGATCCGCAACCAATAGTTCATTATACCGTTCTGCATGATCAAATGAAAATAATTGATGTTGATCGCAATTTACCAACGAAAAGCTGGGGTTTGATTTGTACTCCATATTCACTAAGTCATAGTCTTGTCTTACCAAAAGATTGTGCAGTTCAGATTTTGAAAGAATTGCATGCAAGTAGAGAGTGGGAAACATCTATTCTCCAAGGGAAACGATGGATTTAATGATTATTATCACGTCAAATCAAGGAAGTCAATAGTGCTCATAACAGCCGCTATCGCAGCAAAGCAGTGCAGAGTGGCACTGTAGTGCAACAACTACTTATTGCATCACAATTTAGAGTGGGATCACACTCCCTAGAGATGCTTGGACACTGAGATCTAAAAGTTGGAAGAAAACCCAAGAAGACCCTCACTGTTTGATTATTAGTAAGGGTACTTTGGATTTTTACATTCGTTTTTGGGTTTTATTATAAATTTTGAAACAAAAGCACACCCCGCACAAGCTCTAAAGCCTCAAACATGCAAACCTCTTTACAGTTTATATTCCCTTTCTTTACTCTATTTCCCCCTTCTTTGTTTTCCCTTTATAAGTTGTTCTGACTTCATATTCGTAATGGAAAAAGAAAAGAAAAGAATAAATCCTGAAGTGGGATAGCTATATACATAACAATTCAGGATATAAAGTCTTTGTTTATCTCTCTCACACCCTCGTTTAACTCTTTCCACTAACTTTCATGACTTATTTCAAGGAGCGAATGGACTCTCAGTTATTTTGTTTAACTTGATTTGTCTATCAGATAATCATTTATCATCAAGTTCAATCGTCTTAGCTTCATAGTTATCAATCCTGAATTGCAGCCCATACCAACTAGATCAGAAAACAGTATTGGGGCATAGCAAGAAGCAGGATGACCACTATTTTAAATATTATAATTATAAATACAATTAAATTATACTACATATAATACTAAAACCAAAAATGAAGAAATTCATGTCGAATAATAGTTTAGTCACATATAATATATGGTAGTTGTTGAAATTTCACATAGAATAGATATATATAATCAATGTATTCCTAATAAGGATTGAGTAATGCTCATCTTACAAACATGGTTTAGGGAATTCAGTTGAGCCCAAATCATAAACTAATTTAAAAGTCCATCCATATAGATTGGTTATTAGGCTACCAATGTTTGTGTACGCCCTAAATGTCAATTCTTCGTGAAAATTTGTTATTATTGGGTCATCACATTTCTCCATGTTCCAGATGTATAGTCTTGAGCATGAAGGTTTGAGTTGAGATCTCAATCGACCAAAAAATGGCTATAATAACCTTTTAATATTAGACAGTCCTCACCTTACAAACCTTACAAACCCACCATCAGGTTATGTTGGACTCTAAATAAAAAGATCCATTATTGGATCACCAACATTTGCTCACACTCTAGTCTGGGGTGGGTGTGATGGTATTGAGATTTCACACCAACTAGAATATGGCTACCATAGGCCTTGCAAAGCTTGGGTGATCCTTATCTTATAGACCAATTAGGGATTGAATTAGATCTTAAGCCCAGATTCTAAGAGTAATAAGTAAAAAAAAATTAATGATTGTAAAATGAATATAAAGAAAAATAACAAATTAGCATAATGTGAACTAAGAAGTCTAAAGGAATAAGAAAGAAAAGAACCAAAAAAGATGTCCTGTAAAGTGCAAGTGGACACAAGCAATTTTTTGGGGAATGGTTAATGAAGAAGGGATTCAAGTTCTTTTACATTTCTAAAGCAAAAATACATTAGAATAACGGGGAGAAATCACAATATTAACCTCCCTACAACATTATTTACAGGGGTAAAAATAGGGTTTTGAAACATATATGTTGCACAAAAAAAATCTATTGTTGCAGCGTTCACTACTATTGAAAACCAGTTCATTATTTAAATCACATGGCATCGCAACGCTGCTCTTCTTCACTACTCCACCATAGCACCACAATAGTGCACTATTGACTACTGTGATTAGCTACAATACAACTGAGACCACCAAAACTAATTACTAGAGAACCAATTCCGCCAGTGGCCATGCATTTACTGCAAAGGGATGAAACTTCTAGACCTACTATATCCATATGGCATTTTGACTCTAAAAAGGAAGAAGGAAACAGCAATAATCATTGCAAGTCTGTGTATTTCCGTATTCATGCTCAAGCAAGTCTAACAATCAGATAGTATAAACAAAGATGCCAGTTAAAAGAAATCCAAAAAGAAAATTAACAAAATACTTCTTCAAATGTTCATCCAAATCAAAACTTAATCTTATGAAAGTGAGAATCATTACCACTTCCCCAATTATTGCATATGGCCGTCCAGGATATTGTTCAAACTGCTGCATGATTCAGTTATCATCAGTTCACAAAGAAAACAAAAAATAGATTATTAATCAACAAAAAAATTCAACTCATTAGCATCAATCAGCAACGGCGTAAAACAATGTCGCAATATCACAATTACATTTACAAGAAACTAGTTAGTAAATACACTTGAAAGAAAAACCCGACCGGACTTCTCTCGGATCATTAACCCCAAACTTAACCTAAACTTATCTTCGTAAAATTAAATCAACATAATACACCAGAAAACCCCCTTATATCAATAACCTCACAATTACATTAGGGAAAGGAATCATGCACCGATAAAGATAGCTTAGAAGAAGTGAGATGAACCCAACAAGCATGTCGTTGAGGTATAGTCCTAGGTAGAATTGGGATTAATAGTGAAATTCAGATGAATAAACACTACACTAGGTTTTATAGTCACTCGGTGATAGTTATAATTTACAGGTATGCACAAGTAATACTTGAAAGTTGGAACACATTTCTGTAACCAGTGAGAGAGAGGGACCTTGCGAGAGGATGAATCGGCGGAGAAAGGGTATTTTCTGGGCCTCTTTCGCATAGATTCTTCCACATCGCTCTCCATTTTTCAATTACAAAGGAGTCTTTCACTATGGGAACTTGTATGAGACACACTGTAAGTGTGTGCCCAAAGATGAAAAAATAAACTATGGAATTTTTCAGTTTGATTGGGCTAGTTAGATCTAACCTAAACAAGACGGATTCTTCCTGCACCTCTGTGAGTTTTTTCTGCACCCTAATTTTTTTAAAAATACACTTTTTCAGATTTTAGAATTGTATTTTGAATTATATAATTTTTTATATTTTAAATTATATAATTTATAATAAAAAATTAAAAACTATAAGATTTATTAACTTTTTTATAAAAGAATATAATTGGCATTTTATTGAGTGTGCATAAATGTAAGAATAATGCATCCTTGACACTGAATTTGTTTCTCACGACCGATTTAGAAAGACGGATTAAAAAGAATTTGAAAAAACGGATTTAGAAGATTGAAAAAAAAAATTAAAAAATTAGAATTGGAATAAGAATTTGGCTGACACTATTTCTTTACAATTTGAAAATATTTATAAGGAAAGTAACCCTTGAATTGTATTTATTATATAATTAAAATAATAATAAATTTAATAACTAAAAAATAATAATAAACTTATAAAATAAAATAAGATAATTAAACAAAATATTTAAATATTAATGTTAAAGTATAAAAATAATAATGATATCATAAATAATAATTAAAATAATAAAATAAAATTATAAACTATATAAATAATTAAAATAAATTTCTAAAACAATAATATTAACAATAATTGTTTTACTTTATTAATCAAATCTATCACAATATATGGTGTTCTTATTTTCATGAATTCTTATTAATCTAAATATAGATACTTTTTACTTTACGTCAAATTTACTTTTCTTCACTCTTTCAATAAAGTCTACATGAAAAAACTAGTTGTTCACAAAAATAAAACAAGATTAAAAATTCTTTTACTTCTTGCTATATATATATATATATATATATATATATATATATATATATATATATATTATCAATAACAATTATAAATTTCATCTTAATTTCTTAATAGATCTATAAATTAATCTATTCACTTTTTTCTGAGAAGGTTACTGATAAAAATAATGTTATGTCATTTGCCGTGCGACCCAGATTAAATTAAGAATTTGAAATTTTGAAAATCTTATAAAATGACAATTAAGACTTTTTGAAATATTTTAAGATCAGATTGCCATAAAAGGTTGAAATTTTATTTAGTTAGAGAGATGATAAAAAATTTTAATTTGTTAAAATTTTGTTTCTTAATTTAAAAATAATATAATGGATTGTGTTTGTTGAGGTTTTTTTTTTTCTCCCGTTATTATTTGAACGTATCAACCAGATTTAATATGTCTTATTTAGACATGTTTAAAAATGGTAAAGGTAAAGTCAAGTTAAAAATAATAATAATATAGAGATTGTTTATATCTCATGTTTCAATATCATTTAGACAAAATATCTTCAAAATTTAACAAGATTCTATTATACTTAAATAAATACCTCTTGGTAGCTATAGTAGTTCTTTGAAAGCATTTCAGTTATATTTATTGTCTTAAAAATAGTACTACTAGAGACTTCTTCTACTATAAAAAAAACTTTATTACTTTTATAAAATATATAAGTTGTTCCAGTGTGAACTAGACATATTTTCATCATTGATATTAGTGTTAATATTTAAAAAAATATTAATATAAGAGAATATTGGGTAAAAACACATATTTAGAAGATTATTATTTTTTATTGGAAAAACTTAATCCAATGACACTAAGGCATGCATGAAGAGCATGGAACATTATTATCAGCATAAATGAAACATAAACCTTACTATAAGCATAAAAAATACAAAATATTGTCATTTATTGATAACATAATAAAAAAAATTATTTTTGAAATTCCCATTACTAATGAAGTGATCAATACTTCATTTGGTTCAACAAGGATATCAATAATATTAAAGTGGTTGACATTCATATATTCAGCTTCTCCATAAATAAAATATGTTTTGGTTTTTTGTAATGATTCCTAATAAAATCCAACAGGATGTTTTGGTGTAAAAAAAATACAAGATTAATACTTTTTACTATGGGGATATAATATATAATATGTATTTTCATCTTTTTACTTTTCATTTTTCACATCATTCTCTCACTTCTGATGATAACAGGTATTTTTTTGAAATTTTTGTATGATAATATCACAAGTATAATTATTAATACATCCATAACTATGATTACTAGCACAATCAAAACCATGAAAATATAAAATATATTTGTTGCATTTGATTGTGAGAATGAAGTAAAATCAGTTGAGCAGTTTTCATTATTTTTTTATGAAAAAGGTTATTATTCTGTTTGACAATTAAAAAAAACATGAAATTAGTTCAAAATATTTTATAAAACCTTTCTCATGCGTAGTTGCAAAATAAAGATATTCATATGACATAGTGCCAATTGAGATGTGGTTTAAACATTACAAAATTATATTCATCCAATTTTAAAATCTTAAAATCATAGATACGTCCAATTCTCTTATAGAAAAGTTAAAGTTTTCATAGTAATCAGTAGTCATGTCATTCTTTTAAGTTATTCAATTAAACAATAAAGTCTTTTACAATAATATATTTAACTTTTAACACTGCACATGAAGTGTCGACTTTAATGGTATAATGGTTGGAGGTTTATTTTTTCTTTAATAACATCACCAATACTTATTGCACCTAAGTATATTTCAACATTTAATATCCAACATCCTATAATATTAATATTAAGTGTCACAAATTTAAGCTTTACAATATTTAACATGGTCATAACCTATTAGATTAAATTAGAATATGGTGTACAATAAGCAATATGTTGATTTGAGAGTCTTTTATTTTTTTTCAAACAAAATATAGTAATAACCAATTGTCTTTATTTTTCATAAAAAATCATCTATATAATTATTTATGAAAATATATATAATTTTATCCTTCATTCTACACTAAACAAAATATAATAATTATTATGGTCACTTTAGTTATTACTTTTTTAAGTTAATTGATAATTTATCACCGAGTGAAAATATTATAAAAATTTAGAAAATAATAGAAAAACAATTACCTATATTTGATACGTGTTATAAAACATTATCTAACTTAGAGGTAATACAGAAAAACATAATAGATAGTAAATTCTTCTATTATCATCAAAGAAAAATATCTTATTTATAAGTGCAAAATATAATCCGAATGATATAATTTCAAGCTTACACACGTTTATGATATTTGTAAATAATTATAGTAATTATTACGTTAGAACCATGAATTATAACAAATAATATTAAAATATGTTAAAGTAATTGACGTTATAACGCATTACTCAATACAAAGATAGGTCATACAAATTCAACATAAAAATGATTAAATATCACATTATAAAAAAAATCTTTCATTTTTAATATTAGTTATTAATTTATCCGTAGCAAGTTAAGATCAATTAAACAATGGCATATTAAAAGTGTCAAAGTATAAATAAACAAGACATCACAATTACAATGACTAAAGCATAATTAGTTCAATTAATAAGATTTTTTGTGATAATGTTGAGAAGTTAAAAAGAATATTAAAATTATGATATTTTTTTCTTTGGTGTTAAGTAGGTTATTTGCCTCTCACTGTAAATGAAATTTTAAATTATGAGTTTTTTTTTTCTTTTCAAAACTCACCTTACATAGAAGCTGATTAGTTAATTTTCCTTCTTAATTAAAATCATAACATGTGTGACATATGCTTACAAAGAAAAAAACATATAAGATTACTTTTTTTCTTTTTTTTTTTCATATGCTGTTGCTAGTATTTTTTCACCAAACTTTTTAACATGAAAGATAATACTTAAGTGACTATAAAGCTGATGAAAAAATACTTCTATTATCGATAAGAAGTCATTTATAAAAATATATAGATGTTACATTATTTATATACATTATTGAATTACTTTTGTAGATATTAATAAGGTCAAGGTGAAAAATAAAAACCTTACAAAAGTAATGTTTCTTTGTCATATAAATAATGTTGCCAATGTCTTATACTTACACTAATGAAAGGAGTGTAAATTTAATAGAGAATTTTCAAGTTTATATTAAACAAACAGATAAAATAAGAGTTAGTTTGATAATAGAATTAAGGATGACAAATATATTTGTTCTTCTAAGAATTATCCAAACTTGTTTTAATATTAATGGGTTACAGAAATGAGCATGGGTAATATTTAGTTTTTTAAATTATATATGAAGATGGAGATGTGTACGTATGTATCAAACATGACCTTAGATTACTAAAACACTATAGTACATTAGATGACAAATAATTTTATATTCATTGTTCGACTTGTTTAATCATCCTTTTTTTTTCTTTCGCTACACAATTTTTTTTATTATCGCTTAAATTTTAAAACTTCTTTAAAATTCACAAAATTCACTCACAACCTTGATTATACATTTTTCCCTATATGCAATTTTCATTTAAATAGAATATTGTATTTTAGGAAACAAAAAACTTCAAAATCATTGAATAAAATGGTTTATAGGGACACACATTTGATTATTATTTTCACGTGTGAACCCTTTTTTTATTGGATATCATAAAAAATTTATATTATATGTTATCATAATATGTGAAACCAATGAATCATAAACAATGAATTAATCTATATATACTATAAGAAAAAAACTGAAATTATCAACAAATTTAAATTTTAGTGATGAAAAATTTTGTGATTAATTTATCGATGAATTTAGTTCATTGATAAATTCATCAATAAATTAATCGTCAATTTACTGATAAAAATAATCATCGATAAATTTACTGTTAATTTACCGATGAATATAATCTGTCAATAAATCTTATATTAAACAAGACTATTAACTTAAAATCAAATGTTTTGGTTGTTCTTAATTTTTTTTAGACTTATTTGAATTAAAATTATTTCTCCTTTATTCCCAAATAAGAAATTGATATGTGTTTAGTCCTCAAGCTCTTTTACAATTTTTTTAAATGTAAAGAAAAATAAATAAAACTTCAATTATGATATAAACAATTTTTGAAGTAAAATTAAGAAAACAAAAATGCAATCAAAGCATAAAGTGCAAAAATCTCAACAAAATTCAAATTCAAAATGCTAGAAAAGAAGTAACTAAAATTAAAAAAAAAATAAAAAATGTACGAGAATCATGAGGATAAACCTTACTTGAAATAGAGTTGATGACTAAATTTAAAAGTAAATAAAAATAACATTATAGTTGATGACTAAATTAAAAAGTAAATAAAAGCGAGAATGAAAAACAGTGATAATAAATAAATTTTTAGTTTAAATATGTCTCTAGTTTATAAATTTATTACATTATTTTGATTCTTAAAATTTTTATTTTTCAATAATTTGATTTTATCAAATATTATTTTTAGTCCACAATAATAAACACTACTAGTGATATTGATGATATGTTAAATAATGATTACTCAATGATTAGTGATATTAATAATATGCTAAATAATGATTATTCAACATTTGTGAACATGAATATAAATGAATAACATGATTCTTGTAAATTTATTAATGATTAAATAAATTTTAAACATTTAAATTAGCAACACGATTTCCTTTATAACCTTTTTAATTATTTTTTTAAATTCTTTGATTTTTTCATAATGTTATTTTTAATTATTAGGATAGATAACATTAGTGATCTTCTCTTGCCCTTATTATTCAAGTTATTAATTGACTTATATAAACATTTTATAACACCACTATTTTTTACTTTGCTTCTACATTCCAAAATATTTTTAAAAAAAATATAATAATTCTAATGTCAACCCAAATTCTTTTTGTAACATTTAAATTTGGTCTCACTACTTCACTGTGTCTATTATTGTTATGATATCATTTAAGAATGAAATGACTTTATTAATGACAAATATTAAGTAGAACTTCTCCAACTTGTTCTACCTGAATTACTTTTTTGGATAAAGACTATAATAGAGAGGGAGATCAGGTAAGAGACAAACATTATATTTTCCAGAAACCAAATCTAGTGGTGAAGGATGAATATCGACCACTTTATTGATTCTTTGAACAAACTTGATGACCTAAAATAATGTTTTGCTAAATAATGTGAGAGTTAACAAAAGAATTAATAAAATTCAATAAATCATATCACTTAGTTATATCGAAGTAATAAATGTTAATTAGATTATCATTTGACACATCATTAATATTAGTAATATTGTATAATCCTAAAAATCAAAAGACTAGAATAAAGAAAAAAGTTGCATTAAAGAAATAAAAGAAAGAATATATCCAATTTGGAGAACTAAAAATAAATGATGGTATGTTATACATCAATGTCTCTCACGTCATCTAACCCAATAATTAAAAATAATATTTTTAAAAACCTAAAAATTGAAAAGGATTATTTTAATTAAAATACTAAAAGAAACGATGTTGTTATTTAGAAGATTAAAAACATATTTAAACCAACGTTTTTTAAACAAATTTTAACATGGTTGATATTACTAAAAGTACAAAAAAAAAAAAAAAAAAAAAAAAAAAAAACATGATCATGATCAAATGTTTAAAGTTCTAGATAGATATACAATAAAGGGAATAAAGGTTTCATGCATAGAAAAATCCTTATATTTAAATAATCGAGAAAATGTGGATCTATAAGTAACCGAACATTGATTTTCTTTGTTATACTGGCAAACTTTTTACTTTTTTATAAAGGTTTTCTTATATAGAAACGTTTAGATTGGGAAGGCACTTCATTTTGCAAGCTTAGTGAAAATTACCAATCTCAATGATAATTTATAACACATTTTACATATTGTTAATGGACTTAACCAGTGAATTTGAATTTAAGTTTTAAGTATTTAAATAAATTAAATATTGGAAGAAATATTTTTTTTTTACGTGATTCTATCTATGTCGATCGAGCTAGATTGTCTTTTGCAATAGGCATCTACATTGTACACCCAAAAAATGTTTTAAAGACAAAAAATAAATAAAAATTCTCTACTCCCATCAAAATAAAGTTCATAATTATATTACATATTTAAAAATTTCTATGTCCGTGATGAGTGAAATGTATACAAACTCGAATCTACAAGTACTATATAAACACTTATTTGTTATTGGAAAAATTTGAGAAAAAAAAGACTGAAAAATAAACAATAATAAAAATCGAATCAAACATTCATAAAAATACCACTTTTATTCTAAAATCTTAAAATATTAGATTTGTAAATTTTTTTAACATTTGAAAATATATAAATAAATCTTATATCTACTACCACATATATTATTCATACACTTTTTCAATTTTTTGAAATTGTACATTAATAATACGCACTAATTTTTAATACATGCAAATTACTAAATTGAACGATAAATTTAATTAAACAACAATACAAACAAATTTTATATTTATAATAATGCATTTAAGTTTTATCCATAAATATATAAGTTGATAGAAATATGAATGCAAATTTGTTAACTTTTATAATAATTTTAAAAAGTTACACTAATATTTGTTTGTAACTAAATTACCGAGTGAATAGTTTCTTTTACCATAATATGAATTTTAAAATTAAAATTATAGGAGGTCGTGACATCCTTTAATAGTTGTTTTCCAAACTCAATGACAATTTCAACTTTACAATAATATTTTTTCATAACATGATTTTTTTTATTTGCAGACTTCCAAATCAAGAATATTTAAGAATTCATCTAATTGTGAAATTATCATTCTTCTCACTTTTTAATTAAACATCTTTAGTTCTTTATGTTATTTGAATACTTTTTATCATTCAGAAATAATTATTTATCTGAATATACATTTTATATATAATTCCGCCAATTACATTTTTTTTCTTTCAACCACTTCTAATTACTCTTGTATTAACTTAGCTCTATCTGTTAAAAATATTTAAATTTTTATCGTAATTATTTATTATATAAAACAGTTATTATTTGACGCAATATAAACAAAACTATAAACACTGACTCCCTTAACAAAATAAACATCAAAAGAAAAGGAACTAGAATAACAATAATAATTTTAGACGCAGGTATAAAAAAACTGATTTTAATTGTCAATTATTTCCAACAAAATATAAAAAAATACAATATAAAAAAGAGGAAAAGACCCTGTTTTAAGAATGACCAGTGGAAAAGAGAGAGAAGAGAAGAAACATAGTATTGGGAGATGAAGTTACAAAGAGAAAAACAAAACTCTATAAAATCACCAACAATTAGAAAAAAAAGATAAATAAATCGGAGAGAAAAAAAAAAAAAAAAAAAAAAAGGAAAAAAAAAAAAAAAAAAGAAAAAAAAGGAAGAGAGAGAGGCAAAGGCAAAGCTTGGAAGATTGAAACCCAGTGAGTGAGGTTCGAGATTTGTGAGCAATTCGTGAACTTTGCGAAGGTCAGAGTTCAATCAATGTATAAGCACTTTGTTTTATCCCAAAACACTTAGTATTTCTTCTTCTTCTGCAGCTTCTTCTTCATTGTGCTTCCTTCCATTGCAATTTGAATTTTTCGGTTCTTTGGTTTCGCTTCCTATTTTTATTGGGGGGCACCTCAGTTTTGATCTCTTCCCATCTACTTCGAATTTCGAAATTCGAAGTTCGAAGGGACAGAATTCGGCGAAACAATGGGGCTTTAAATTGGTGCAGTGGTGTAATGTTCGCTTCACGTTGTTCGACACGACAATGGTGTTTCGGACCCGGGTTTGGTGATTCAAACTTAGGGTTTTGATATGCCATTCAATTCAATGAATTTGAGTTTGATTTGCGGGTTTTCGTGGTCGGAGTTGGGGAGTTTTGTTGCGGTTTGATCTCTAGGGTTTTGGTGGGAGGAAGATGGGATTTGGCTTTGCATTGTATGTTCTGTTCAGTTGCTGAATTTGGGTTTTTTTGGGGCGTAAGGGTAACCCTGTTTTTGTGCAGAATTGTAAGTTTTACTGTGGGTTACTCTGTCATTAGTATCATTCATACATCTGTTGTTGATATATGTACGGATTGTAGTTAGCTGATTTGGGGATTGGAATAAGCTTGATATGGGGGAGGGGAAGTTTAGTGTTCTTTGGAAACGGAAAGAGCTGCAATTTGGTTCAAATTGAGGCTTCTGCTGGGTGTTTTTTTTTTTTTTTCTAATTATTTGTTGGGTGTTTTGTGAATCTGTTGGTGAGAAATGCAACCCCAGCAGAGCGCAAGAATTGATTTGGGTGAATTGAAAGCACAGATTGTAAAGAAGCTTGGAGCCGATAAGTCAAAGAGGTACTTTTATTACTTGAACAGGTTTTTGAGTCAGAAGCTGAGCAAGACTGAGTTTGACAAGTTTTGTTTCCGAGTGCTTGGGAGGGAGAATCTTCCTTTGCACAACCATTTTATAAAGTCAATTTTGAAGAATGCCTGCCAAGCCAAGATCCCCCCACCAATCCATCCGTCAGGTCCCCAGAAGTTTGGAGAACATGCTTCAGACATATATCCTGGTAGAGAAGATGGGCACGAACAGAGTGTTGGCAGCTTCCACAATCAGAATCAGAAAGCTCCCGTTTGGTCAAATGGGATTTTGCCGGTATCCCCTAAGGTTAGGCCAGGAATGCGTGAGCGGAAGCTGAGAGATAGACCAAGCCCTCTTGGACCAAATGGGAAGGTTGATTCTGTTTCTCATCAATCCATGGGTACAGAAGATTCTGGTAGTAAGGTTGATATGGAGAATGGAATTCTTACTCCGTGTGATTATCAGAGACCAATGCAACATCTTCAAGCTGTTGCTGAGCTACCTGAGTATGAAAGGGGAGATGCTGATCGGCGACCTGTAGAGAAGCCAAGAATACATGGGAAAGGGCCAGCTGAAATGTCAATTGTCGAAGACGGGGAAGAAGTGGATCAGTTAAATCGCCTGGGTCTCTCTAGAAGTCCCTTGATAGCACCACTTGGGATTCCTTACTGCTCAGCAAGTGTAGGAGGAGCCCGCAAAGCATTGCCAGTGAGTAGTGCTGGCTATTTTGATAGTTGTTGTGACAGTGGCAGGTTGTGTGATACAGAAACACTCCGGAGGCGCATGGATCAGATTGCTGCAGTACAAGGTCTTGGAGCCATTTCTATGGAATGTGCAAACATGTTGAATAATATGTTGGATGTGTACCTGAAACGGTTGATCAGGTCTTGTGTTGATTTAGTTAGAGCTAGGTCTACAAATGAGCCGAGGAAGACCCCTGCCCCCAAACAGCAGATGCAGGGTAAGCTCATCAACGGCATGTGGCCAAATAATCATTTACACGCACAGTGTGATGGTGGGTCAGCAGAAGCTGTGTCAGACCATAGACCACCGTCGTTAGTTTCTTTGCATGATTTTAAAGTTGCCATGGAACTAAATCCACAGCAACTTGGAGAAGATTGGCCACTGTGGTTGGAAAAAATATCCATGCAATCGTTTGAAGAATAAAACCTTTATGAAAATTTGTCTTCTAGTTCTGATGGCTCAGCAATGGTTGATCAGTGGTCCTGTTCTGTGCCAGTATGAGCCAGACGGTGACAAATAGATTCTTCTAGCCATTTGAAGATGAAATATTGATTTTGAGCTTCAAAGTATCTTATCTCTGGATTCTCTGCTATTTGTAGGGCTCGGATAGGTCAGATTTATTTAACCGCAACCAAGGGTACCATGAAATCAAACCCAGGATTGGTTGCTCTGTTGTATCTTTTTAGCATTTATGCTGGCTGTATTTTCCATTGCTAGAGATCTCAAGGCCATTGTTTGCATTACAGCCAATGAGAAAGAAAGAACTAAGAAAGTTTTGCAGGGATACTGTTGTGTAGCTGGGTTCAAGGAACTATGACTTGTATAAGAGCTGCAGGGTCACTCTGTATGTATTTTTAAAATCTGAGGTTGATTGAAATTCAATATCAATAACACATTAACATCTATTGAAAATTTCCTGGTCATTTTTTTATGGTTGAAGCCCCTATGTCCAAATTCATCAAACCCAAAGTAGTGTTTTTGTTTTCTAGTCTTGTGTAGGTCTGTAACTTACCCTATGTTTTTAGTGCAAATTAATTTGGTGACTGTAATTTTTATTTTCAATAAAATGTGAGATTTATAAAATTTGACACATCTTTTCATCAGTTTAATGTACAGAGTATTTTTTCTTTTCATGAATGCCTATTCAGGTATCCTATCCGTTTGATGTTTCATTATCTCTGCTTTTTAGTCTGAATGAATGTTGTCATATTTGTCCTTGTATTAGTTGATCATTAACCAGTTTGATGAATTTGTTTAAAATTTGATCGATAAAAGTGGCCATTACATTTGTTGGTCTTAGTGGCATATGGGATTTGATATGTAATCTAAGGACTTTTGGAATTAAAAGCAGAATAGGCCTATAATGCATGAAAATTCTACATGAAAAGTTGAAGAAAATAATAGATTTCTATATTCAATTCTCTTATATGATTGGAATATTTCAACTCCTATATATATATATATATCTGTATATATGATATTATATTTTATTATACTGACACTCGTGATATTGAAAAGTGGTGGCATATTTAAGCAAAAGTTTTGCAGAGAATATGGTATGCCAGTAAGTTAGTTGTGCAAATTCAGGCAGATTGGAGGAGGTTACTTGCAAATGTTTGTTGCATGTCGGTTATGATTATGAATGCTGTGGAGGGACAAAAAAAAAAAAATAGACTTTTTAATCAGGATCTTGCCATATCTGGATTTTCTACTATTTGTTACAACTAGCTAAATATGCAATTTACACGATATATGAAACATAATTTCATGAATTTATAAAATCAGTAAACATTCACAGCTCAGTTCAGTGAAAAATAAAATTTTTCACCATGTTTTGAGCTGCAACATGCAACTGCAAATGCAATAGTAAACATGTATTAGTTGAATTTTCAAATGAATTCAACATTTCATAATTTTTAACTGTTTATATGCTGTTGATCACTAAAATTTCTTGACACATGTGCTTTTGGTAGCATTTTTTTTTGCTCCTGTTGGAATCACACTTGTTGGAGGAAATGCAGAAAATTACCTGAATTTTTCGGATTTTGTCACAAGGTACTGACTGTTTGATGGTTCATTTTTGACCGATGTTCCTTCTGATCTTGCGTTGAACACAGAACACAGTATTGTTTGATTGTACATTGGTGGCTAATTACTTATTTGATTGGATTTTTTTGTCTTATTACCATAACTTATATTTGTAGACACCGAGCTTCTTCAAGTGTTAATGCCATTGACAATAATCCAAAGTAAAGATCAAAAGGAGGACTGTTGTATGGTATGGTGCAATATGCAACCCTTATCAAGCTAAATTATGGAAATTGACTTGATCTCAATGCTAAAGGATCATTGAAGTTTCCTTGTTCATTATTACTGCTTGAATAGTTAGGAACATTTATCCTTTTCTTTCTTCTGGCTGTCATTATCATTAATTATACAACGTAAAACATTTTTCTGGACCAAAATGATACTGGAAGATTTGTGTTTAGAATATTGATGGAGGGTTTTATTTGCTCTGTTTCTTATAACTTTGAGCAGCTACGTGTGATCTGAGTGGCTGTTGTGCCTGGCATCTTTTCAATCTTCCGCAGGTTGGAGTTTCTCGTAAGATTCAGGTAACTGGTACAAGATTTGTCGGAGCCCTCAGTGCAGCATTGTAGAGACGATATTACATTGTTTTGTTTATAAGTTGGTAGAGTGTAAATGGATGGGAAATAAAGGGAAATTTAAAGGTGTTTTGTTGAAGAAAAATAAAGAAGAAAGAAGGAGAAAAATAAGTAGAAATAGTACATTGAGTCCTATCTTAAATTTTTTTTATCTACTCTGTCTCTCCAAACACAGTATTTTAATTCTATCTTCACCCATCCTCGCTACCAAAACTACTCTAAGAATATGTTTGGTAGAGATATGGAAACATGTAATATGGAAATAAATAGGTAGAGTGAATGTAGATGAAAAAATAAAGTGGAAATTAAATATGTTTGGTTGAAGAGATTAGAGAAGAGTATAAATAGAATAGTGAGTCTTACTATTTTGTTAAAATCATTATTCTCCTCTTTATCTCTCACCTAACACCCTATCTTAATTCTATCTTCACTCTTCCTCTCCCATCCTCACAACCAAAGGGTGAGAGCCTAGGTTTGGGAAAATTTGCGTACAACATATATATGGCTGGACTTTAAAAATATGAATAGCCCCTGCCACCTAATCTTAATTTTCTGTTGAGTGGCAACTCCTCGGTTTGTAGTTTTAAACTGTTAGAAGGATACAGGGGTGGCCGTCTACTAATTTATCAAAGCTGAGACAATGATTTCCAAAAGGCTAAAGTTGAAGTGGATAGCAGGCTACTATGTGTTTTCTCGAAGACCTTAGTGTACTATTCTACTATGTATTCTGTACTTGTTGACTGTTATGAATATTTATATTGATTACTGAATAAGGTGAGAACAAGCGTACTCTAAAGGTGCAAATGATTCTAGGTCTATTAGGTTCTCGGGTGAGTACTTACACAATACCTGGGGTTGTCAGATTCGGGAAAGTTAAGAATGTACAGGCTCTCTCATCTCTTTCTTTGGCTCTGGATATCACAAACAGCTTGGAGAAATTTGACTTTGCATATTCACACATACGCACATTTTTAAAATGGTAATCCAGTTGATTTCGAATTTATTTCTTTTAGTTACCATATATGTATAAATTTCTTTAGACATTTCGCTTTACTTCTGCTTGATATTTATTTATATATTGTCATTCAATTATTAAAGTTTGAATAGTCCAAGGCCAGTTGAGTAAGAAGTTAAACTTCTGTCATGGTGGTATGTCTTGATAAAACGTAGAATCAAGATGAACGAAAACATGCAATGCATTTGATGTTCTCCTAAATTATAGTGATTCTTAGTCTAGCCAGTAGCGGTAGGCCATGGTTACTACTATAAAATGTTTTCATTCTTGTTTCTTGCTACGTTAATTTAAATATCATGTGTTCATATAAAAAACAATTGTCTGTGATCACATACTCTTTGTTATCTATTGAATGTGACACTGCGCAGTTCAATGCTACTGGTTTAATGTCTGGTTCTTGGACATCTGTATAGTATTAATCATTTATTTTGTCAATCCATTTTCGTTGATTTTAGCAAACATACTAACACTTATGCTGCCAAAAAGGCAATATTTGCATCCCTGCTGCTGAATCATATTTCATAATCTTTCAAGGAAAATGTAAGTATGATTTGCAAGAAATCTTGAGCAACTGAAACTTTTGTACTGTTCTTACAATAATTCTATTCGGATACTGCCATTTGTCTTTCTGACCAGATGCATTTAGTTGCTTTATGAATGTCAGCGAATTTCACAGTAAGGAGGTTTTACACTGCTACTCCTTTACAATCAGTGCCAGGACATGGAAGCTGTGAACTTGACACATGACTTGGTAGATTGTCTCTGCAGCCGATGATTTGTCCATGTACATTATGTGTAATTTTAAGTATGCTAGAATTGATTTGTGTACAACATCACTTGGAGTAGTAATTTAGAGAGCATTTTCAATGAAAAATTAATTTGAGTTATTAATTATATTTTAATGGGCTCTTTTTGCCGCTTAAGATTTAAAAATACTCACTAATTTTCGATCTAATATATAATATAATATAACTTTAGTTTTAATTTATTTTTAATGGGTCTTGTTTTATCCTTTTCACTCAAGGAGGAACTCTAACCTAGAAAATGTTTTGTTTTGAGGACTAAGCAGCTTAATTTTTAGTTATTTTTTTAAGAGCTGGGTTTTATTTTAATATAAATTTTATAGATCGTCTAAAAGACAGTATAATTAGATCCTACTCAGACGGTCATATTAAGTCAGATAAAATAAAGAAATTATCTTCAGTTTATTTAAAATGGCGTTATATTTAGTCTCATTAAGTTAACTGTTAAGAGTTTTCACTAACCAATACACTTGTTTACAATGAGTATCCTTATATTTTTAGGTTATAACGAGTATTCTTACCTCTTTAGGTTACAATAGGTATTGACACTTCCCCGATTATATCTTCTTTATATCTTCTTAACCTTTCTTTGAGATTAAGAACTCTCAATAAAATAAACATCTTTAGAGAGCACAAAAAAAGCTTATAAGAATATAATTTCACAATGTGAAGAATTACAATAGTTTAATACTCAATAAAAAAGACACAATATGAAAAATTACAATGATTTAATACTCAACCCAAAAGACTAAGCCTTTTAATAACTTGACTAGACTATAACTCTTGTATTTTTAGCAAGATCACTTATATAACTTTTTGCTTGCCTTGCATTTATTCTTCACCTTGAATTCTTTTATATAGTTTTTCAAATATGTCCTTTGATATTTGAATTGGTAAAGTTTGAATTTTAAAAATCTTCAAATCTCTATCTTTTTGGTGATAGATGCTCAAAACAAAAAACCTTGGATTTATAATTTTTCAATTTATTTTTGCTTCCATTATGTTTAAGAAACTAATTCAAAAGTATTTGCAATATGTGTTAGTAAAATAAAAATAAAAATAATAAAAAAATCTTTTCATTCCAGATAATACATGATGCTAAAAACAGAGGGACATTCTCAATTATCAAATTCATTTATGTTTAAAAAAGATTTAAATATATTCACAATATATCACAACTCATAAAATATATTTAAGTAAGATAATTCTAAAAGATATCATAAAAATATTTTTGTTTCCTAAAAAAATGTTGCAAATATCCTTTTTTCCACCAAACTTGCAAATAAAATCTTTTATTTTCATAAATTATATTACTTTGATTAAGTGCATTTTTTTGCAAGTATGTGTATTATGAAGGTTTCATTTTTCAATTATTGTAAACAAATATGTTACACTTTAATTTGTTTCATCAAACTGTCTATCATGAATTGTTATAAACAAAATTTGTTCATTCAGAGTGTATGCTATATAATGCAGTTGTACAAACACTATTAGATAATGCAAATCACAAATGAATTCAATCTAAATTATGTTATGCAATTAACATGTTTTATCACACTATCTATCATGAACACATGTTGTAGATGTTCATAGAGTTTACTGTGTACTACAACTATATAAAACATTGTTAGAACATTAAAAAAGAAAACAATTTGGGTTATTTTTGTTATCATCAAAACATAAACTCCTTATATGATCTTCTGGTCATCAGATTATCTAGTAGGTCACAAATTGTTTAATGTCTCAACAAACTGTTTATAGGGTTTTAGACTATCTAAGGTCTCAACATATATAAGTAGAAATATACTAAACTATAGTTGAGATTGTTGTTGTTTTGAGTCATGATAATACTATTGTTGTTGATTCAAATGCATGGGAAAAGATGTTGGTGATGTAAAACATTGAAGATTAGTTTATTTTGCTTTGGGTGTTTTTGAGACATAATATTGCTCAAGCAGTATATCACCACTCAAGTAACGTCGTCCAAATATTGTAACACCATTAAAGCAAAGTACAAGTGGAGTGTCACTATTAAAGCAACATCTAAGTGGTGTGTCATCATTGAAGTGATGTCCAAACAATGTATATACACTCATTGTTGATTATGCATGCTTAAGTAATAACATGTATTACCCAAGCGATGACATGTGTAGCTTAAACGAAATTTGTAACTTAAGCGAAAGAGACTCAATCAACTCTCTCTCCTTAGTCACTCAACCGAGGTTTTTGGCAATATACATGAGTTATGCAAAACTTGAAGACTCATGCATACATATCAGGACATAACGGTGATTAGTTATTTAAATACCAAATAGAACAGTGGTTGAAGCTCTGAAACTTGTTAGAATAAATCCAATAGACACATGTCACTCAAGTGAATAACATTCAAATGTATATTAAAGAATTAGAAGAGAAAGAAAGAATTATTTTGATAAGTAGAATTATCTCATTTAAGTGAAAATCACCTATCTTACTCTAGATAGTAATATTTTTTTAAATTACTTTAACTTTAAGATTCAAGGTAAGTAATAATAGAATTAATAAAAAAAAACAAGTAGTTTAGTTTCCACAATTTTAGTAGATAATTTTTTTTTTTAGTGTAAGAAGGAGTCTTTATTTTTTATCTTTTTAAGTTGCAACGGGTTGGTTAACTTTATTTATGAATATTTACTGAAAAAAATATCAATATATATATATATATATATATATATATATATATATAAAATTGACTAGAACACAAATAAATAATTGGCTGAAAGTATAGGTTCTCTACTTTAAAAGAATAAAGTAGTTAATAAAAAAAAATTAAA
>Ga0209700_102234_pt1:0-32500 | contig 39603 bp, 17 predicted proteins | sample SiratroredBW_FD_187528 | JGI IMG/M metagenome (GOLD analysis project Ga0209700, IMG submission 187528) | Root nodule microbial communities of legume samples collected from California, USA - Siratro red BW (SPAdes) (version 2) | ecosystem: Host-associated > Plants > Roots > Nodule | place...
GTAGATTGCATTATAAGTTTCTTTAAAGAATTTGTATTCTCACATCGAAAAGAAAATTTTGAAAAGAATTAAAAAGAGTTCAATTCACCCCCCCCCCCCTCTTGAACTTGGGCCAAATACTTACTTTAACAGAAACCATTCATTATAAGAATTCCTTATGAAGAGATATGCATGTTATCTCCAAGAAGTTAGTAATGTATTACAAATTCGTTTCATGCAGTTTGGGTCATTTCGGTGTAAAATTGTTTGCCTGTGAAATTAAATCAAACCAGCATGATGTGCTTTTTCCACTGAAACTTCTGCCCTGTCTGTGTTAATAGGAAACTCCAGATTATGAAATGAAATATTGGCCACCCCAGTAACGTCAGTAATCAATATTCCTTTCTTCAACCCTAGATCTCTTTTAAAACATGAATTCAGTATTTTATTGGATTTTCTATTTGTTAAAAAAAGTGAATTAGGTTAGGAAGATTCACCGGGGTTAAAGGATACCTCAAGACTCAAATAACAATTACACGTTCACTTATGAATTGTCCTCCAACTAAATTCTTAAATTGGCGAGTATTCTAATCCAGATCCTCATGAGATGAGCCTCATTCTCTGCTATTTCACTGGGGAATTGACACACTGATCATTCTTTTGAGTTTTATGTCCTCTTGGTATTTGAATATGTTGACATGGTATTTGAATATCATGTTCGGTGCCTTTAAAAATATTGAAATATCTATTTTGTGCTTTCTCAGTGATTTTTCTTTTTAATCTCGTTGAATAATACTCCAACAAGTTCCGTTTGAGCTCTAAAAAGGTTAATAATTCCTTGTGTCAAGTAGTTATTCTGGGTTCTGTTGTCGAAATCTCAAACCTTTCTTGAACTCTGGGAGCAACGAGAAACCGAGGACAACAGGTAATTGGCGTAGTAGACTATATACCAAATGGTATTGTAAAGCTACAAGAATTAATTTATTTAGAAATCAATAGGCCGGACATCTAACCATAACTTACAAACCAAACCTGACGTTGAGAATCACCTCATATCTTTAACCAAGATCTGCTGTGCTCTTAATTTAAACAAATTTTAAAGAAATATTTGCTTACTTTTGTCAACTTCTGGGAGCTTTGAAAAATATAAAATTATTTCTCCAACTCCAATACCAAACAAGATAACAATTATTTGATGCAGCTAGCACAATTTATCGCTAACATTTTTCTGAAACCACCTAGTAAGTCCAACTTGTTCCACAGTTGCTTCCATGTTCCATCCTGCTTATGCAGCAGAAACAACCTGTAATTATAGAAAGCTAGAAGTGAAAAACAAAGCAAAAAGAGATGAAACAAAGTTCCTCCTTGTACACAATCCGAAAGGTAGGGGTTATGTAGTATACAACAGAAAATTACATTACCATTTTTTTTCCGCAGCAACGAGCAGGTTTAGGGAATTATCTAACAGAATGATACAATAAGATTCCCCCTCCTCACGCACCTCCTTTTCATCACAGTCCACTAACTCTTTTCCTCCTGGTCTTTCTTCTGGTGTAAACCTTCAAACTTTGGGGGCCACGAGACAATTGTTGAGCCCGTATTTCTTTCCTGCCCCGCAACCCACTTGAGGATCTAACAGGTTCACAGGTACAAATTCTCTACTCCGTTAGATGATAGGCTGTTTCCGCAACGTGAATCCATAATCACCATGTAAGAAAACAACATTACTACTGCATCAAGACTTAGTAAATCTTAAGTACAGAGCACCAAAAAATAAATAAAATAAAGATAATACCATTTTTATAAATTAATATTTGGACAATAATAAGATCTTTATTCCGATCAGTTGCAAGACAATGAATATTTAATTTCATGGATTATTTAACCTTAGCAATAAGAAAATTCAGTTACTCTGCAAGACAGTTGATACGAGGGATTTCTAACGTATCCAAAAACCGCATATTTTGATGTTAGAAAGGAGAAGAGATATCAAATATCAAACAAAAAAAACTAACGGGAAGACCCTCTGGCTTTCCAAATAACTCTCAAGAAAGTATATAAATACTAAAGAAATCAAATGTTGGAAGCAGATTTAACTATAGATGCTTATATCAGCAAATACGCAAGGTAAAATAACAATCAAAGGATACTAAACAAAAATAAATGCGTTTGTGTAGATTCTGGAGCCGAGAAAACTTGCCTGACTTTGCAGTTCTTTAGGCGACAAAGACAACTCGAAGATAACTCTTGGGCGTCAAATTACCATCTTTGCCTCCTCAAATCAACTAAGAAAATGTTGAATATTAAAAGACAAAAAAATATTTAAAAGTAAATGATGCAGAAACTACTTCCAAACTAAAGAAATGTGCATACAATTTTTGCAATATGCCTGAGAGAAGTCAGCTGAATCAATGGTTGAGCATTATGTAGCTTAAACCAACTGAGATGATAAAGCAGACCGACGATCAACCACCCTCCATCATTACCACAATATTTAGGAAAAAGTCCTTAATCAATTTCTTGGAAGTTGACATAACCAGGGCTCGAATGTCAAGGCATGACAAAGATATTACATTGTCCAACTTCAAGATCTTCCATTTGTCCTGCCAGCTGTCTGATCATCTTCCATGTATACTCTGCTTGACCAGAATGACGTCATTTTTTGGCATGCATAACGTTGCACTAGCCAGGAACCTGCTTAACAGAGAAATTTTACCAGAACATTCAGATTTAATTGAAGAATGCATAATTAAAAATAACTTGGAAGTAAAACACTCAGCTCAGAATCATATTAAATACTGCAATTCAAAGAACAACCCTAATTTATGAGAACCTCCATGCACACAATCTAAGTATAACATTCTACGAGGAATGTTTATAAATAACAAAGTAGAAGAGAAAACATTAAAATAAATCATTAGCATGTCATCTGGAGACTAAGAAGCTCAAATATATTTTCCATGAACAACTTGAATTAGCTTCTTTACTCATCATACTAGAATCACATTCAATCAATAGGTGATTCCTATAGTATTTGACTTTAGTAATTATTTATTACATTTTGAGAAGTTTAGAACACAGACTTGTTTAATATGTCATTAAGATTGAGAAATGAGATAGTTAGCCATGGAATAATGGTTACAATATTTCTTAGTATCCCACAATATATTAGATATATAGTACAGTTGAAATGTATAACGAAATAAAGAGTTATTTCATCGATAACAATCACATTCTCATCATCTATTTTATTGATAACAATCACATTCTCATCATCTCTGTTTGTAACAAAATAAAAATATGCTGAGATAAATAGGAAAATTCTAAGTATATTTTCTCCTAATCATTATGGAAATATTGATAATAATCCTGATAATATATTATTCACAACACTTTGCCTCAAGTTAGTAAATGAATATCAATTATTCTCAACTTGCTTATAAAATCTTGGAATCTATCCTAAGAAAGCTCCTCGGTGAAAAAGGTTTGTTGTTTGAAGTCTTGTAGGGACAAGGGTTGTAACCACAAGACCTTTGTTAAAAATATCTTTAATGAAGTGTCTGTCAATTTCAACATGTTTAGTTATATCATGTTGTACTGAATTATAAGATCTTCATGGTTGACTTGTTATCATAGTATCATTGCTTAGAAATGTCAACCTCTATTTTAAGGTATTCTTTTTTGAACAATAGCCCCTTTCTTGGGCTTAACTTCAAGTTGAACAATTTTGTTAAAGGCTTACATGTGTTCGTCTCTTCGATCATGCATATATTGGTTAACCACACCAATTGCAAAATAAGTTTTCTTACAATCTCTAGTATTGGGTAATTTCCATAGGAGAATTTTCTTCACTTCGAACTTTATTTTGTTCAATTGGAACTCTTGAGGTTTTACATCTCAACTTACTTGTTTCTTTGAAGAGATGAAGTACATATTTTCTTTAAGAGATGAAGATCCCTTTTTGAATAAGCAACTCTATTCCAAGGAAATATTTGATTTTATCTAGGTCTTTCTACCAAATTGGGTTGTCAATTTTTCAATTTCATCATTTCTTACAACAATCATATCATCCAAATAAACCAACAATAAAGTAAGTTTACCTACACAAAGTGTTTTATGAATAAAGTGTTTGCTCTTGAAGTTTTCTTTAGGAGACATACCATATTCCTTGCAGGATGAGTTTCAATTCCCGGAGAAATCTCCATGTACACTCCTTCTAAAGCTCCATGAAGAAAGACATTCTTCACATTCAACTAGTGTATGTCCCAACCAAAATGAGTTGTTAAGGCAAGAACAACTCATTGTATTCATTTTTTCTAATGCAACAAATGTTCATAGTCAATTCCACAAGTTTGAGTGTATCCCTTTGCAACCAATCTAGTTTGATATTTGTCTATTGTCTCATTTGTCTTATATTTCAATGTAAATATCTATCTGCACTCTACAACCCTTTGGCACTTAGTGTGTCAACAATCTCTCATGTTGAATTTCTTTATAATGCATTCATCTCCTCTCTTATTGCTTGAGTCCAATGTTCACTTCATGGCTTCTTGGATCGATGTAGAAATTTGTGACATCAATTGAAATAATAAAACTTTGATGTTTATTAACAAGATTTTCAATGCAAACATACTGATAAAGAAGATATTTAACACAATGTTTTTCCTTTAATCAATATTTTTAACCGGACATATCTAACTTAAGTCAACAAAATTGACTTATAAGGTGAGATTTGTACCTACTTATATAGTATAATTTACTCTTATCTTTAATCAATGTGGACTCCTCAACACACCCACTCATGTCAACCATTGAACATCTCGAGCATAGAACTAAGAGGAACCCGATAGTAGGTGACACAAGGCTCAACAAACTTGACTAGGATAGGCTCTAAATGGCTCTAATACCATATTAAGAAAGTAAACTTTTAATTCAACTGAACCCTACAAAGTCCGCTTATAAGATGAGGTTTGCACCTACTAATATAGTATAATTTAACCTTATCTCTAGCCGATGTGGTTTCTTCAAATATAATAGGTAAATTCTCAATAACACTTACCTCCGCATTGTTATCTTCAAGGGTCCCCGCCTCCGAGTTTAATAAATCTTCTTTCTCAGCATTTGGAGTCAAAGTGGGTTCTTTGGTATTTTTTGTCAAATAATTTGTCTTCTTCGGTTCAATCCTATTTGTGCTAGCTTCATCACTTAGATCTTCAGCATCCTATTAAGACATATATAATAATGACAAGAAGGAGATCTACTCCACTTAAAGAGTTTTCTCCCCCTACAGCAAAGGACTAACAAAAATAAGAAGATTGTTTCATGATTTGAACCCTTATTGATAACCAATAAATGCAAATTTAAGAGCTCTAGAATCTAATTTATTGCGATTAGGATTGAGAGTGAACAAAAACAACACATCCAAAACTCGATATAGTAGAGTTGATACTAGAGAAGAGGAAACAAAAGACAATGGAGACTCAATAGGATTAACGTTATTTAAGACACGACTAGGAAACTTAATGAAGAAGATACAACAGTTAACATAGCTTCTTCACAATAGGTTTTGGGAATAGACATAGGGTTCTAGCTACTTCTAAAAGACAACAATTCCACATTTTTGCAACCCTATTCTTCATAAACAATACCATTATGAAATAAAAATTTGGAGAATTCATGATTCACATTTAGTAACATTATCAAATCTAACTCTTTTGATGCTTTTTCCAAATTGAGTTTGGACAAGATGGAAAAAATTAATAAAGATTTGAAAGACCTTCGATTTATTTTCCACAATGTATGTTTATGTTGCATGAGTACTATCCTTAATATAAGTAAAACAACATTTTACTCTAGAAATAGATTCTAAAACAAGTCCCAAACATTAGAGTGAATTAAACCAAGTGGGATAGGATGGACAATGATGCTTTGACACTTAGCAAATATCACATTTAAAAGACTTAATCGACTCTTCGGTAAACAAACAAGGGAACAAAGATTTGATAAGGTTAAATGAGATATGTCCAAGTCTTTTATGATGAAATCCTATTTGGGAACTTGCCCATCTTTCTGATGTTTGCTGGCTTAAGACCTTTGTTTTGTTTTGGTCCTTGGACTCCAAAAATATAACTCACTCTACTCCTTAACAATTAAAATCGTCTTCACCGTCACAAGGTCTTGAAATATAGAATAGAAGGGAGAAGTGTTATTGAACTATTTAAATCTCTTATAAGTTTTTATTCCGATATAAGATTGTTGGCAAATTATGGGACATATAAAACATCTTTTAATACAATCGATGATTCTAAAGTTTTATTTTCAGATAAGCATATGGGTCCACTATCACCATTTGCAATTGAGTTGTTCTCAAGTCATTTTGAAGTATGAATTGAAGAGCACAAGAGACAAAGTCATGTGATTAGTTGTTCCTAAGTCAAGAATCCAAACACCCTAAAACACAAGGTCAACAATATTGAATGTACTCTTACCTCCTATGGACACGCTATACAATCGAAAGGACTTACTCGTTGATTCAATAATTCTTCTTAGACAATCAAGTTCCTTCCTATAAGCTTTCATACTAGCCATTGGAAAAAAAAATACAATAAATGTAACAAATAGAGCTTTGATTCACACTGCCAGCCAGTGAGGCACACTTATCTTGTGAGGTAACACTATAGAGAAGCCAAGTCCATGGTCTACACCGTTACCGAAAAGGGCGTACACCCACTCCCAAAATTTCATACTTGACACGAGTTAAGAATGTACAGATCTTGGGTAATCTAGTATTGCCAGGTTATCACGCTAGTAACAATGGGAAATCAAATACTAGCTTGCAAAGCAAATATATACATGTTAAAAACTATTGACCAGAATAAAATAAAACATGAGTGAATACTGGCTGTAATAAAGGCATACGAGATCTGGATTAAGATGAAGCAAAATTAAATTATAAACATTTTAATAATTCCCACCAATCATTGGTGACTTGAACTATACCTTTAGACAAAATAACATTTCAGTCTTCACGTAGTGAGAATCTATGATGTATCAAGACTTGGAATGATTTTTGGAAGCAGTCTGTAAGGTGGTCTTGAACTTGACTCACCATCACTACTTAGGAATTTGACTTCATTTTCAAGAACAGAGTAGGCTTCTGAAAATGCCTGCACCAAAATTATAACTTCTGAGAAATACGACCAGAAAAGCCAAATTCGTCAAAGCACAATTCTTAAATAAGACCCATGCAATCAATACAAACAAATAATTTCAAGAATAATGGATGAAACCATAAATTGTCAATAATATGCAATGATTTCGATAAACTTCATCAAGTTAAAACACTTAGTACTCATAAAAATATCATAAATGCAACCACTGGAGTCCAACAAATACAAGCCACCTAAATTGTGGTTATCATGTGCTTAATGGGTCCAAGCTACTTGCCACTTCTGTCACACCTTGTGGGTACACTGCAGCTTAATCTTTTAATGTCAATTATGTTGTGCCCTTGGCCCGCCATAGACAACTTTTAGGGTGTCTTTAGGTTCACATCAACTAAAGACATGACTTACATCCAGCTTACGAAGTTTATACAATTCTCACCTAACAAACTAACTTTGTATAATAAATTTACAAACTTTGTATAATAAATTTACAAAGCTCCTCAACCAAATTTGTCCATCAACCGCAGCTTTCAAGAATCATTTATACGTTTCCTCTAATAACAAACTGACACATGCCACATGGTTTTTTATTCAGAGTATATTCGTCATCCTCAGGCCTTTCAGGCACATCATTGCAGAAAAATTTGTAGACAGCTTGATGAGTTAATAAAGACGCTATAAACTGCTTTACTGCCAAAAAATGCATGAAAGATTTACTTTAACAGCTTGTGGATAATATCAATCACGGGTTTCTTTCTCCTTTCATCATGGCATAGCAAGGCCAAGTAAGAGAACTGAAATATGGAAAAGTTAATCAATACCTTAATACATTGATGAATTCGGAAGCAATTCCTCCCCACATTATTAGTTGGGAAAAGAGGATCATCTATGTGAATTGGATCAATGCTGCAAATAAGGTAATTTTTATTTGGCTGTAGGAAAAGGAATGATAATCACACTGTAGATAGAAAGTTTGGTTTCTATATTACCTACAACCTCTTTCTCTCTTTATATAAAGTCCGCTTCCCTGAACGGATATTCGCATTTGCCGAGGATCAAACACATTCCTAAAAGAAAAAACCATTGAATTGAATTCTAAAAAAAATACAAGTCATCTCTAGACGCAACTATAAATATATATTTATGTCTAGTTCTCTCACCCAAAAAAGTAGAGAAAATCCATCAGAAGGCTTCCATAATTCTGCCAGAAAATGCAAGTTTATTTAGTAGCAGTAAAATATCCGAAAAAGGACCTGAGGAAGTAAGAATAACAGCCTCCATAGCCAGCTTGGATATTTTATACTAAATCCTTATTGATTAAAAGAAAAATAAAGAGTAAACTATGATTTTTCAATCCCTTTAAATTGTGGCATTCTATTTTACCCTAGTTTCAGAATAGTTCAGATGATGATAGAAAAATATACTATTAGTCCTCCAAGTCTATCCACAGTTACAAACTTGAATAGTAAGAATGATTAGAGTTTACTTGGTTGATTGGACGGCCAAGATGATGCTCATGCTGAAGAAATCGTATAATTAGTAAGACCTGCATGCAAAATAAAAATAAATGTTGTTTTAGCAGATCCAGACTACAATTTTTCAAGAAAGTTAGTTGCCAAAAGAAATTGTTTAAGAGGAAGGGAATTAAATATGTTAAACTGTTTTCTACACAACTCTCAATTTCAAAAGGAAAATGAATCTAAAGCACAGATTCCCACAGAAACTGTGTAAAAACTTTTTTTTTTTTTTTTCACTTTTTCCACCTGATCCACTAGACTACTGAGGACAAGATTATATGAAACAATTATCATGTCAGTTGCCGATAGATCTGAGAATGTAACAAAATAAAAAATCTTCATTGGCTATATAAAAAGCTACGACAATTTTTGCTACTACAGTACAAAAGGGACTTGGATAATTCATTGAGAAATGAAAAGTGGCTGTAAGGAAGTAATCATGCATACCAAACAGTAGGAACTTAAGCCACCAGAGTAGGATTGATCAAGGCTCCGATCAGCCAAAAATTGTTTTAGTACCAGAGCAAGAGGTGTAGCAGCAGGAAATTGCTCTGTCAACTCCTTAACCTACAGGAAGCAAAATTAAAGACCACATGATACATTTGACCTCAAGTACATTATCAAAGCTGAATATAGAACCCCGACTCATTCCCTAAAAAAGTTTATTTTGTTGATAGACCATTGGATCTCAACAATTCATACCATTGGACTTATTCAGATCTGATACTCTTCATCCAATTTATTGTCATATATCAAGATGAATTATTTAAAATATATATATATATATATTTCCAGGGAGGAAATACAAGACAAAAACATATGATATACATTAAGACCCTGTATAAATATGGCAACAACCTTCTTTGCAGTACTTTTTGTAACATTTTTCCTCATTAAAAAGGTTAAAATAACTTGAACACTTCACTGGTAGGTATCTAGTTCTGCATTCTACTTATGTAACAGAGCAATCCTGACAACCCACTCTAAGTATCCTCTTGGGATTAATATATAAATGTAAGTAAAAATAAAATTTAATAAAAAAAACATGTATTATTGAAACAAACTAGCATGTTTGAGTCAATTAGCTTCAAAGAAAATATTCAAGCTTCCTAATTGAAGCTTCGTAAATAAAATAAAAAAGCAATTATTGACCAAACAAATAAATTTCTTCAAGATTTAGAATTAGACAAATGAGTGTGTTACTTTCTTATTGAACTAAAGCATACATGTGCGTGTGCACGCATGGATATGGTGCGCATATGATTGCATGTCCTTTCAACCAAAAGATTGATAGTGTTCCGATAGGAAAATATATATATATATATATAACCACTGAAACAAGATTAATTTATGTAACTAAAATCCATATAGACATTAGGAAATCACCATTTCTGTAGTCTGGAGTCCAGTATGCGAAGGGGTCTTAAAGCTAATGTCCAGACGAACTGATTTCGATTTCAAAGCATCAAATTTCATTTGGGAGCCTTTTGGCAAAGCCAAATCTTCCAACTGGATGGTATCAGAATTATTGTCATTACCATGTTCACCTGGAGTACAATGCCGGTCTTCATTTAATGACTGTATCATAGGAGCTGACGAGGTAATAACGTCCTGAGGTACTTCCACCACAAGCATAATAATAGGTATCTGATAGAAAAAAGATACAGAATGTTACCTGGCCAGATATCAAAAGAGTACACTTATTAAGTATAGATAGTAACAATTAACAGCTTAAGAAAGAAGAGAGTTATTACAGCTGTATTTTCCACTGTCTTCAGAGAATCATTTTTCACCCAATACTGATTGGCAAGATACCTAGCTGCATGCTGGCATATAAATATAATAGCATCAATTGTCTGATATACTGAATATCTTTGTTCTTGGTATTACTATTGCTAAAATATACATATAAACTAGAAAGCAGAAATACCTATTTCATTTCGTCATAAAGAAAGAAGAAAGAATAAAGGTTTAAATCCACTTTTTATCGCCATAGTTTAACCAATGCATAATTTTGGTCCCTATAAGAATTTAATAGCACATTTGGTCCTCCAGTTTGCCAAAGTTAAGCAATTATAGTCCAACATTATTATATCATCTGATTGCTGACAAAATGCTAACATGTTTTCAGTGATACGATATGTTAAAGCTTATTATTAAACATTGCAATTATTATTTTGCGAGAAAAAGTAACTAACATCGTTATCACTGACAGGCTTGTTAACATTTTTTCCTAAATATTGGATAATGTATTAGCAATGGACCATAATTACTTAATTTTTAAAAACTGGAGCACTAAACGAACAATTAAATATAGGGATCAAAATTGTACATTGATAAAACTATTGAAACCAAAAGTCAATTTGAGCCAAGAATAAACAACACAGTAAGAAATTACTTATAAATGCGATCAAATAAATATCATCCAAACAGAATCAGAAAGATCAATTCAAAAGCTTATAACACACATAAGGCAGGAAGATTGAGAGGAAAGCAACACATGTCTCAATTCCAAAATATAAAGGTCCTAACCACCAACTACTATCATAACAATATGTTTATTTTCAATCATCTCATGTTATTTCTAGTTTCTCCAAATAAAATAAACCAGTTTGCAAAATTTGAAAGAGAAAAAAAAGACAAGACAATGAACAGGCAATAGCAGATTATTTTAAATTAAAGTCCACTTCATATATTCATGGCAAGTGTCAAAACTCAAAATTCTAAATTAGTCTCATTAATGTAGATGTGCACACACAACAGGCTAAAGAAAAAATGCCAGGTAGTGGAATACGGCCAAAATTACACCGTATGGCAGCTAGGAAAAACCCAGCACCATTTCGCTATGTCCATTTTAATCACATTGACATCAAGTAGATGGAGAGTAAAAAATGTAGGTAGCAAGAATGGTCCCATTTATTGCAATATACCTGAAGACATGTTTCTTTAATCCCATTACGACCTTCCAGTATTCCAGCTTCTTTAATAGGTTCCTGGATTTTTTTTATTAAAAAAGTTAAACAAAGAGAATGTTAATCTGTCAGAATAATGAGATGCCAAGTAGACAAACAGGTAAAAAGGTATAAATTTACCAGGTTTCTCACTGGAGGTAGACAAACCACAAGGTCAACATCACTTGTTGGAAGGGACATACCAGTTGCATTTGAACCAAATATGTTTGTCCGGGATCTGGGCCATAGAACCTGCAGAAATCGGGTCACTCTCTTGACAGCCCAACTAATGTAAGGCTTCCTGGCCATATTTTCTGCAGCAACCTGGATTCCATTATAAAAATTATAAGCCACATAATTAGCTTCTTTTGTCTTCTGGTGATGATATCAAGAAATACAAGGTTTCTACAGATTCAATAGCAATTCTATTTGTCAAGATTTCAACAAAGGACTGCAATGCAAATAAAAAACTGATAAAAAAACTAAGGATAAAGATACTAAAACAAGCTATGTGAAGTTCAAAGTATGGATCACGCAGGAGGAAAAAGGCTATAATGGACAGAATGTTATTCACTAGCAGCGGAGTATAAGAAGTGAGAAAGTATGTTTAATAACATTATCAACAAAATAAGCCCAGTACCTGTTTACAGAAAGAGTCAATCTCATCATGGAGAATGCCATGCATCCCAGATAAAGTTGCACTCTGTGCAGAAGAGCTTTGTAACTCAGGAGGTTGCAAAGGAAAGGTGACATCTGGCTGCATAATTGAAAACCCACAGTCAACACCAACATATACACACTAAGTCAGACTTAGGTAAGCATCTTTCTTACATGTTCCTGGTCACGTGCTATCTGTGACAATGCAATCAAGCGGTCCTGCAGCAAAGCAGCAGGTAAAGGCTGAATCAAAGGTCGTACTGCAAGATTATTACTTCTCCAAGGCCACACAACTTCAGCACCGTCCATTCTCAAACATGCTTCCTCCAAATTACTCCCATCATGATACCAGCCTCTCATCCCCCAGTGCCTTGGGCTGGAACTACCAGATCTAACCGTTGGAAAACCCCTGTGTTTCCTGGAGTCACTCGCAGGAGAAGGAGGGGGTGGACGTGGTGCTCGTGGTACACAAAGCACTACAGGTGATGGTGGCCGCTTTATGCGAGGTTGCTCCCGCCTGGTGGGAGGAACACAGGGACTTTTATGATCAAACCTTTCCCTTGACAAGTTAGGAATAATTATTGGCCGTAGAATGGGATATGGATGTGAATCGCCTGCCTTTCCTTCAACTTCTCCAGTTAAACTATTACCCAAAGAACCAGAAGAATCTTCATCCACTGCTGGGTCAGTAACTGAAGAAGAATGCAATATCTTTCCAGGTACTTCATTACCTGACATCATGTAACCAACAGTCTGGGTCCCAGTTCCTACAGGATCAAAAGGAGAACAAAATGCAGCAGCAGTGGGTGATGTTAAACCATTCGTACTATACGAAGATGTGCAAGCAACCATATCATCCACAGTCCGATTCATGTCAGCTTCACGCAAAGCCCATAAACTGTCATCAGAGCTAAGTGAGGGAGGCCTGGAGAAACCTTTTCCCGGATAATCAGAAGGGTTCCAGTACATTATGCCTCCACCAAAATATTGATTATAATCTATACCAGAAACAGCATGAACCTCATACTCTTCCTCAGATAAACAGTGATTGTCAAATTCATCTGCTAGCTCCATTGTGTTTGTTAGTTCAGGTAAATCCCATGCATCCCCAGAATATTTTCTTTCATCATCAGGAACAGTTGCATCAACCTGCATGCTGTGAACAGCCAATCCTTTGGAAAAGGTGCATTGCTTCCTAGACATAAAACCAGAGTCATAGTTATAGTTTGGTGATGGCGTCATGCCTCCTCGGAAGACTGGGGGCCAGTCGAAACTCATAGGAATAGGACGAGAAAGGATCGGGTTGCATCCACCTTCAATAGAAGGATTTCGTGCCTGCTGTAATGTGGGAACAAATGGATGGCAGAAGTGATTGTGCCAATTGCGCCCAACATCCAGATGTAATCTATCTGTGGCAGGAGGGAGGTGTGAGTTAAAAGATGGAAAATAAATAGAAGGTACACCAGGCCACTCATATGGACTGCACTTTGAGAAAGCTGAATTTCTACTTTCAAATAGACATCTATCATGCTCATTCAACAGCCCAAATTCTTTTACATTAGCCTCTCTAATTGGTTTGTCAGGAGCAGTCGACTTTATATCAGCTTTGGCAACACGCAATGAGTTCAAATGACAAGTATCTTCCTTGCTGAAGAAGCTACCTTTTTTCAATGCAGGTACAGGAGGAGTTATAGCAGCATTACAATCTAAATCACAAGTAAAAGTACCTACTCCAGAACATAAAGTTTTCCTTTCATCAGATGAGAAGCAACACTGAGGCCCTAAACTATTGCCAGTTTCAGCAAGATCTTCAGTCTCTCCTTCAACTTTCCCAGTAGAACTGTTCTCCTTAGTAAGCCCACTAAGATTACTACAAAGGCTTGAATTTGAAGTAATGATGTCATTACCAATTGAACTGTCATTTTTGACATTCTGAATGGTAGAACTATTCAAAAACCTATCACATATTGCCACCTCACCTTCAGAAACAACAGTGGTAGAGGCAGCATGCATAATTGATTTATGAGAATTTCCACCTGCACTATCAACGACAATGTTTTTACTTTTATTTTTCTCTTTTCTGTTTCTTTTTGAAGTGCTCCGTACTTTTACTGTGCCAACATCCAATCCTTGAGTGTGATCCTGATGATAAGTGCCTCGTTAAAAATTATTTATACATATAAGAAATGTAAATTAGATTAAAGAAAAAAGATTTGCAACCATTTTTACAGTTGATGATGAGCAGTCCATGGAAATCTCCTTCCCCATACAAACAGCAGGAATTTCCTTGACTCCCACTAAATCAGTCTTATTTTTATTATCCCCTTTACAATCAGTGTCCTGAAATATCAAATGGAACAAAACACAATTGCAAATGGTAGCATAAATGTGATAAAACTATTCAAGCCATCTCTTTTAAGTAAGTATTAGTACCTTAAGTGGATTTTCATGTGAAATATCATCTGTGCATGTCTTTGAGACAGGATTTTGCCTTTTAGTATTGCGATTTCGTCCCTTCTTTTTCCGGTTAGAAACACTAAGCTTTTCTTTAGGTTTACCTGATGAAGACTTGTCAAGTGCCTCTCCTAATAGTTCAAGTTTTGTGCAGTCAAGTGAAATAACCATAAAAAATCCTCGCATTTTTCTTAATATACAATCAGATATGGTACAGACAGAACCCAACGAACTAAAGAAAAGCTTTCCTATGTCATATTCACTATTAAGATTTGATGTTACCATCATATTAACTTCATGAAGTACTAATAAAGAATTGAAGGCTCTCGCTAAAGCAGCTGGTTTTTTACAAAAAGTGACTGGTGAAATAACTGTTCCAAATTCCATATCGGCAGGAAGAGCTGAGACAGTCCGTTGAGCTGACATAGGACGATTGTGTTGCATTAATTTATCCACTCCCACACTGTATAGCCAAATCTCATCATCAGAGGCACTACTTGACACTTCCAAAACATCACGAGTCTGAAAACTTGTGAAAATAAGTCAGCCTATTACTTAGAGAAGGCCACAAAATATATTAACATAGATCATAACATGTAAAATATACTATAACTTACAATAAGCCCTAGTATTGAACTGAGAAGTCATAAAAACAGAAAGTAGAAAAGTATCTATCACATAGATTAGATATTGCAAAGGAGATGTAATATGATGATAATATGGAAGTAGTTAGCAACATTAAAATTTGGTAGAACCAAGTTTTATCCAATTTGTTACACAATGTTGTGAAAACCGGTGCGGTTATTCACCTAGTCAAAGCATTGGGTTAATGGGTCAATAGTCTAACCATTGAATTACTGATTGACCTGGTCAACATTACAAAAATAAAAAGATATTACACATGTCTAACATAACTTACAAATCTAAAGTTAAAATCTTTACATAATAAAGTACTAATATATGAAAAAATAAATAATGTTTGAGAGTATGTGATTCCGTAGTTCAAATTTCAAAACATTATCATAGTAAAATAACTAATAACAACATAAATCCACATACAAAAACTGAAAAACACAACTCCATAAACAAATTTAAAAGACAAATATTATATCTTTAAAAAAATTTAATAACTTAAAATTTTGGATTGGGCCAGCCAGGTTATCAATTGGCCCCATCTCGATTGAAATTTCGGTCTGAACATTAACCCGACCTAGTCTACCCACCAAGTCCTGACCAGGTTAGTCCAGTTTTAACAACTTTTACACTATTTAGAGATTCATTTTAAAATCATAGAATATCTGCAGTCATTTAAAAAATAGAAAGAGAGAGAGAGAGAGAGAGAGAGATAGGAGTTTCTTGGTCTTCTGTATCATTATATGCTTCTCTTTATTACACATACTAATATAATTCCTATACTTCTATTACAGTCAATATTATTTTTGATAAAACACAGATTCCTAATTATCAAGTGCTATATAAAACTCTAAAAGACAAATCTAAGTATTCCTTGAGAAATTAGTATATTATTTTGAATCTATCCATAATACCATCCATCAATATGCAAAGTATATCTTTAATCGTATTAGATTATTACAGAAAATTCAACGTGTCACAATAAACATGTCCAGCTAAAAAATGAAATAAGTCCAATTTCAAAAAGAAAGGTATAGGTGATTTTTATGAGGGCCTCTTCTTTTCCTCCAGCCCCCTTCCCCCAAAGAACAGCATTCCCTCTCGACCCAAAAATGAAAGACTAATTAGTCTTATGTAGCTAAAAATGACTATAAAAGAATGTACTTTATAATTAACAATTAGCATCCTCATTACCGGTAAACACCACCACTACCTTCAATATTCACAAATCAATTAGGCTTATAATGAAAAGAAAAAGGAAACTATTGTGATCCCAAAACCACAGGTGCACATATCAAAGATCACAACAAAATATATTAGTGTTTTATATTAAGCTTTCCCTTGACATTGCAAAAGTTCCCTTTTAAGGAACGAAGATATCTTGTAGAATCATAATTATTTTCTAATATAATTGTTAAAGAATGAATGATTGCATGTTACTTTGAATAACTAGTCACAATTTTTAGATTTTATTTGTAATGTAATATGGCATAAAAAAAAAAATTGCACTCCTCAAACCACTGCTCCAAACTATTTCAGGAAGTCAAATTTGCACAAATATAAAATATAGTTTATCCAATTAAATCAGCAGTAGTTAAGCACGACATTAGCAGTACTCAATATATATGCCACAACAAAATGAATTCATGTTCACCATCCTAGTGGGTTTATCAAAGAAACAATAAACACATATTTCCCCAAAAACTACAATGCATGCATTAGGAACATTAACTGTTACCATCTCATATAAAAGCATTCCACTTTCGAATCCTTTTTGCTTAACATCCCACCAACATATGTTTTCCATTATCAATTTTTATTAACTCTCCCACAAATTTCACAACATAAGTAGTATCTAGTCAATTTTTTCGAGTTTACTTAAAAGAAAAAAGTTATGTGAAACACATTTGGAAAAAACATTAAAAAAATTAAGAAGCTTAATTTTTACAAAATATAAACATGAGAATAAAAGATTTAATAAAGAAACAAAGCTAACTGATACAACTTATAAAAAGGTTACACACCCTAACTTCTCTCTTCTTCTCATTCTCAACTAATCAATGTATAACACGGAAATGGAAACTTATAAGTTCCTGTTTCTATACTTCACTTTTAAACTGCCTATACGTTACCTAACAAAACTGTCAATTGTTTTTTTTCAAAATGGAAATAAGTTAAACAGTTATCATAACTATGCAATTCATACATCACACTAAAAGTTCCACTAACTATGCAATTCAAACATCACACTAAAAGTTCAACAAGTTCACATGGAAGTACCAAGGGTTTTGCAGCTTTCATAATGAAGGTAGTAAAGACCTTCCTCCGGGTCCCAGCGTCCAAGTTCCCCCACCAATCCACGCACCCCTTCTTCCTCCAAAACACATTCACACCAACACCCGCAGCACTCATCTTCTCCTTCAACTTCACACCCCTCTTCCTCCCTCCACAGACATTCAACCAAGCCAACCTCATCGAAACCTCCATCCTATTCGCAATAAACGCCTCAATCCCATAATACCCCTTCGCTTTGAGCCAATGCAGCTCCACCCAATCCTCACCAAGCTCGGTCTCCTCCCCGCGGAGGAACCCGCCACCGGAGATCCTGTCCATGGCCTCCACAAACCGGTCCACATCCCCAACAAACCCCTCGGCAAGCGTCAGCGCGTCGAGCCGCCTAGCCGAGGGCGGCAGTGAATTCGCGGCCGCCTCGCCCTCCCGCGACTCGAACAACCGCGCGGACTCGAATACCGCGCGCCCGGCGGTTTCGGACTCCGCTACGCGCGCGATGAGGCCGCGTGACTTCTTGAAGCAGAGAGTGGGGAGGTTGTTGGGCGAGGGGAGGTCGGGGAGGAGAATGAAGGAGCCGTGGCCGTGCGATCGGAGTTTGGCGAGCATCTGGAGGAGGATCTGGACGAAATTGGCGTCGACGACGGTTAGGTAGGCCTGGCGCTGGTGAATTGAAAGAGAAGAGAACCATTTGAGAATGGAGGATCGAGGGTTGGGATTAGGGTTAGGGTTAGGGTTTGGGGATTGGGAGTGGTAGAGGGAGATGTGCGAGGTGAGCGAGTCAATGAGTTGGTGGTGAGCCATCGGAACGAGTTTGGTTTTGTTTTTGGTGTTTGCTTAACAAGTTGCAGGGATGATCATGGTCTCTTGTTGAGGATTTTACTTTGGCATGCAGTACAATTTTGTGTGTATTTCAGGTTATTGTATTTATTACACTCCATTCTTTTCTGAACTGTGGAAATTGTTTGGACAGAGTTCAAAAACAGAGAGTGGAATTAAAGTGAGGAGTAAATGACTCTTTTACCTGTGTTCTGTTTTTTGGGTTGGTTATATTTTTTAGAAATATTTTTCGTACACAAACTTCCAAACCTATTTTTCAAACACAACAAGTTCTAAACTTTGACTCCGACGATTCAAATTCAACGCTAATATTAACTTTTACTTTACAAGTCTGTCTCTACAATCTGGAAAAGAAAAATGTACATCTGGTCTCTAAAACTGTTTTTAATTCAAAATATTTCTATATTAAAACACAACCGAAATTACACATCCATCGTACGTATTTTGTGCATCCTAGTATTCAATAAATATATATTTCAAATACATATGTTTTTTCTCATTCAGTTACAATTTTAGAAGAAAATAAATCTTAATTAGGAGTGTTAAAGTGAACAAACTCAACTCATGGATTGAGTTAAAAACAAGTCAATTTGATTTTATTTACTATAAATCAAAAAATTTATAATTTGCTTTTTCAATTTAATTTATGTATTTATTTGTAGGACAATCAAAATATGTTACCTCTTTATAGTCGTAAAATAAGAGGATTAACCTATTTCACTAACATTAATTACTTATTTTATTTTTATTTTACAAGTTTGTCTCTGAATTTTGGAAAAGAAATGCACATTTAAAAAATATGTCATGGTGACTTAGTTATAGATTTCATTGTTATTCTTGTAGAGATTGTTGATGATTGAAATTAAATTGTTGGATTGTGATTTGATTTTGAGAATATAGAGATAGAAAAGGTTGATAAATTTGGTATATACGTTATTGTTATGATGTTAAAGAACTACTTTGATGATATTTGATGATAGTTTTTGAAGTAGATAAATGACCAGGTCTTGAGAAAATCTTATGTTTTTGAGTTTTGTGCCTAGCATTTAAGGTGACCCATGTTGGGTGCAACCATAGTGCCGTCGGGCACCATTATGCAATTTCAAGGGAGGGTGCTATCGAGTTGGCCTATGTCAGGCGCAGTTAAGCTGGCATCGTGTGCATTCCTCTCGAGTTTTGCTGGGTCGAGTGCCAATCCCTTGGCACTGATGACCCATAACTTTTATATTCTCTTCTCTTTTACTTTTACATGAATCTAGTCCTTGATTTCTTAAGTTTTATACTTCTTATCTATGTATAATTGATAAAAGATATTGTTTTGAGTTTCTGTGTGATGGATTGCGTGGAATTCAAATGAAAGTTTATGAATAGGTATGTATTTATATATATGATCTTAGGTTAATGGAAATGAATGTTATGTATGATATGTGACATATGTTTATGTATGATATTGAATGTGTTTAAGACATAATATCTTCAGGAAATGAGATATTTGTGTTGAGATTGTTTAGGATGTGCATTGTTTAGGAATTTGATAAATAAGGAGGCAGATGATACTTAATTATTTTTACCACTTTTCGATTACATAATGATAACAATAAAGATAAATCAATTGGTAATTATTAGGGTTTTATATTATTTTGCTATAATTAGACCAATTAGGTTTCAGTTAAAAGTTTGTTATTATTTTGACACCATTCTCATAATTTTAACAGATTTGAGTGTGTTTCATATTTTATCCATAACTTTTGTCACATAATTCAAATTTACTTGATTCTTGTTTTGTTTTGCAGTTAAGTTAAAGATTTACAAATATTATTCAAGGGCCAAGAGCAAATTCGAACATGAAAGTAGTTAAAATTGCACTTGAAGTTAGTACACAAAGGTTGAACAACAAGGCGACACTTGGATATTTTGAGCAGATTTTTTTTATAGAGGGTTATTTAGTCATTTCATTTTTTAGGTTAATTTTTCTTTTTAAATACAACTCTCTTGGTAGAGTCGAGACATCATCATCACAGTAGATAATTAAATACATTTTTTTTCTTTTTCCTTTCTTTCTCTTTTGTGCATTTTTTCATTTATCTTTCTGCCTTGTTGTGTCAATCATGATTATGAGTGGTTGATTGTTTTGTTCAATCCGATCTCCAAGTGTTCTCCCGTTTCTTAATTTTGAAAATCGTGTTTTGTAAATATTTTAATGATTACATGCTTAATTGCTATTTTAATTTGATTATTAGATTTAATAATTAGATTAGTTTAGTAATTGAATCGATATCGTTTGGATTGTGTTGTGGAATTTCCAAATTGATGTTCAAGTCGGAATAATATTGTTATTCATAGTGAGCCGATTGTAGCTATTTAGCATATTGTGTATTCGGCGTGATGCTCCATGATTGTGAGGTGTTCGGAATGTTAAATAGATGCAGAGATTGATAGCTGTTAATTATAGGTTGGATTTAGGAAGATTTGGTTGATTTGGTTTTCAATTCTGTTTTAGTTTGAGATTTTATTTGACTAATTTGGTTTTAATTTGAGGTTTGTTAGATATTTCGTTTTTAATTAGTTTTATGTTGCAAAAAGCGGATTTTGTGGAAAATTAGTTCAAACTAAAAGAAAAAAGAGAATGGGTGCAGAATTAAAGGAAAAGGGGTGTAAGTGACTTTTCGCTGGAGCGAGGGAGATAGCCTGGGCTAAAATCCACTTAAAGTTGTTACTAATTTCAAAGGCAGCAGTTAGAGTGCAAATCATGAGATAACGGCTCAAAGTAACCAACTCAATGGGCGAACATTATAAAAAGAGGGATAGGGTAACAAAAAGGGGCATCCATCACCTATCATCTCTCATTTGTGGGAACGCTCTCCTAGCCGTCGTGATCAAGATCTTTCTTTTTCTCTTTTTTTGTATTTTCATGGCTACCATGAGTAGCTAATTTTCTTCTTCTTGGGATTGAATGTAATTTCTCCACTTCAAATGTACCCTTGATATTTATTTGATATTGTTTTATTCAATTTATCTTTGTTTAATGTTTTATATTAAATTGTCATACTTTAAATTTCTCTTTGTGACTGAAAATCACTTTTTGGAATTAGAACCAAACGTTAATGCATTACATTTATAAGTTCAGGAATGAATTATAGAGTAATGACTGCATATAACAACTGATCTTAATGCTAATTAAATTATTTTAATAACTAGACATAGAAGTTAGAAAATTTAGTTTATGAAATTCAATGCTAGAGAAATTAGGTTGAAAAGACTTTTATTTACGCAGATTGATAATTGGAAAAGACAATATTGAATTCAGTTAAGAGTATATGAGAATGGAGAATATTATTATTCAATCCTAAGGTTTTTATTACTATAAATTTTATCTCTTTTAACTGTTTTCTTGTTACAATTTCAGCAACAAACTCATCATTATTAATTGCTTTTATTCACTATCTATTGATATATATTTGGTTTTCAATTAAACTCTGTTCCCTGTGGAAACGATACTCATCTTATTTATTATACTACTTGAGGACTCAGTACACTTGCTGATAATCCGTTAACAGAGATCTTGATCTATTAAACCCACACATGTAATTCAAATTTTCTTGAAGAGCCAGTGAGGGATTTGAGAGAGTTGAAGAGAAGTCGGGTTGGTTTTTATTACTTGCATTTATCTAATTTGTTTAAAATTCTGTTTTGAATTCTGAGGTAGTCTCCCTTGCTAAAGAGATCTTTTTGGTTTCTCACTTTCACAAGACCAAGAATTAAAATTGAGTAGCTTCAAACATCAAGAGATAAACCATGAGCCTTTACTTTTTCAAATAAAGCCTTCCCTTTCTCAATTTCACCAGCTTTGAAAAGACAATCCATGTAATTATTAAGGATCATCAAATCAGGAGAACAACCTCTATACATTATCTCTTTATAGATTTTTTAACCATCGTCCTTCCAATGACACTTGAAGAAATTCGTAATAGGAGAGTTATAGATCACTGCAATTAGAGTCTAGTAAGAATCTTACAACTTTTCATAAAGAAAATAAGCATCATTCATCATACCATGTCTAACTAAGCCATGAATAAGTGAACAAAAATGTTATTGTGTCAGTGGTGCAAACTTGATGCTCCAATTGTAAAAATAAGGAGCAAGCTTCATCAAGTCCTTAAGCTTTACACAATTAATGAATCACAATATCAACTATCCCATTGTTACAGTTTTGGTAACAATTTAAATCTTTTAAACCTATAACAGTGTTGTACCAAGTTATAAATAAATTCTGTAAATGTAGTTTAGTGACATAAGGTGTAGTAGCATATCATAAGCTGTCAAACATTTAAGTGGAAGTGAGAAAAGATAATATGATAGAACCCACTTTGATAATAAGTTCAAAACTAAAATATTTTGATGGAAAATTAAAATATTGTCAACTGTTGTCAACCTCTTTGAGTGTGTAATAGAGAATTCATTTGTCATTTTGAACTTGTTTATTTTGTATTAAATTTGTCCCTAAGTTGAATTTCTATGTGGTTAATTCATTTCAAATAAATTGAAAAACCATGTTCTCAGTTCTTGAAACCTAAAATTCCTTCCTTTGCACCTCTAGAGCGTGTAAAGAAACCATGCAATTGATTAACATAGATAATTTAGCGCAATTTAAAAGTAAAATAATCCAATTACCAACAAATGTCATGGAAATCATAGGTGATAGTTCCTCCTGGAATGAAACCTTTTTGCTAGGGAGAGATGAAGTTCCCTAATAACCAAACCTAATCTACCTGTAAGAATCTTACAAATCATCTTATATTTGAAATTAGCCAATGTTATTGGTCTAAAATAATATTTATATTTAGACCGAGATCTTTAGGAATTACCATAATGTTATTGGAATTATAATTAGTAAGCATTCATTAGCCCTTGAAAAACTACAAAACAGAAATAAGAATCATAGAGTTTCTATTGTAATTTGTCTAATCACACATTCTTCAACTTTGCAGATGCTTCTTCAAGTTTCTTGTATACATTGTGAAAAACATTCACATTCCAAAATTTAATCCTAGTCTTAACTTTTCTAAGCTTTTGATGAGATAGACATGAGAAAATCAGTGCATCACATATTGCAGACTTCTTCAATAACTCTTCTGCTTTCATGATGTTTTCTTACAGCTCTTCAATCAATCACAGAGTAGGATTGATTACCTTTAAAAAAAGCACAAAATAGTACACTAAGAGCAAACATCTTCAAACAAAGTTCCTGCCAAAGTAAAGGACAATTTTTTTTGGAAATCATTTTATGTTGTTGACAAATTTTAAGAGCACTTCCCGTCATTCTTTTCTTTTCTCTCATATTGTTTTAGTATCACATGTAAATCCTCCTCCAATTCATCGTGATCAGCTTTGCTTAGAATAAGCTAGATAGCTTTTTTGCACAACAACTTCCATGGAAATTGTACAACCTTGCTCATCATTACCATCTGTTGAAATACATGCTACAATAATCTATATTAATAGAATCAGCTCAATGCTCTTGTTTAAAGCCAACCTTATGCAAACAATAGTTTCCCTTTTTAGTTTTTTAGTTTGTAATATAACATATGAACCACATTTTTAGCATATGCAATGTTGAATGCCGTTTTCCTCTACTTACTGTTTCGTGTGAGCTTCAAAGGTTATAGAATATAAGAACCAAATGTAACATGAAAATGAAGTACTTGTAATGAACCAAATCTATGACTTTTTCTCTCTTCGCAAGTTTGGATTTAAAGGTATAAAACCTTAGATTTGAGATAAAGTTTACTTCTATTTTATTTCCTATGTGATAAGTGTCAAATATTAATATATTTTGATCTTATTTTCTTACTTGTATTTGAACATTTATAGTTCTTTTTTGTTACCTTTTAAATAGGTTAGTGGCACTCATATAAAAATATTTGTTTACTTTGATTTCTTAGTTCTTTTCTTTAGTCCTTGTGCCATTAGTGATCCTAAGGACTAAGAAAACTAAATTGATGTATGTAATTATTTGACATGACTAACTAAACTAAATTGAATGTGTAAAGGCATGAATTGAGAGAAAACACTTGGGAGTGAATCTCTAAGTGAATTTGGATGAATAATTCCAAAGGAACAGGAAATCCAGCTCTTGGACTATCACCCTACCTCCAGCCTGCATAGTATGGTCATAGGTTTAGGCTTAGTGTAACTTTCTTAATTGGATGTAGTAAGTTTACTTTATCACTCTGCAATTTAAATGATCAAAATACATTTGTTTGAATTGTATATGGTTTTAATTTTGTAATAAAATTAATATGTCTTACTTAACGTGAGATTCTTTGTATATATGATTTATAGAGGAAGGTTACATGGAGGTCTGAGGATGAAGAAAAAGTTAAGAAGAATTTTAATACCAGAGCTTCTCATAGACTATCAAAGATGTTTCAACTTGTTAGACAAGACGATAAGAAGTCCAAATGGATTGTAAATAATGTCTGGAACAACCTCATAGAAAAATGGAATATGCATGTCTATGGTACTAAGTGTCAAATAGGCTTGAAAAATCATCTATCCGATAAAGGTGACAATTTGCACATGGGAGAATCGATTAGTGTGCACAAACACGTCATATGTATGGTATGAATTCTTGAATATTTGTTGTTATTCAATTATGATGCAATAATTACTTACTAATTATTTACTTTGTAATCTTTTTTTTTCTTTTCAAACAAAGGAGTTAGGTTGCTCAGTGCAAGTAGATGAAGTCTTCTAACAAACACATATAAGAAAGAACACTACAGCCATCGTCAATGAATGATCTAGGCAGACACATGTGAGTTTCTTTCATGACATCTGACTAAATTTTTTTACTACTTATAGTAACAAGGTTTGGGCTTTCTCTCCTGGCTCAGGTCATTTCTTACTTTAGAGAGGAGTTACGTCTTTTGATGAACATAAGGTGAAAGTTCACTCTCCTTAGTGACTAAAGAAACAGTTCTTGTGTTCTCTTCTAAGCTATCACGGGTCCATACATTTTGGTAATACTTCTACTTTAGGCTTTGGGATCCTTTTCTAAAGCTTTTGAGGATTGGTTATTTTTTGACAACTTTTTAGCACAGTGCATCCTTTATTCTCATGTTCTTTTCTTTAATGGTAGTATTTATATAGTCCCTAGAAGAAGGTAGCCATTAAAAGGCCATTTATATCTGTTAAGCATCTTCAATTATTCTTTTGTGTCTTCCTTGCATCTATGAGCTCCAACTTGACCATTCATTTAATGCACCTTATGAAGCTTTAAATGTTATTCTTCTTTATGAAATATCTTGGATGATTGATAATACATACTTTTCTCAGTAGCAAAGCCTTCAGTACTATCGCATAGTAAAAGTGCACGTCGTACAGGATAAGTAGTTAGGCCAATAATTGAAAGTAGTTGTGCCAATAATTGAAAGTAGTTGTGTCAGGAAAGTTGGTGGTCCTTGCAACTTTAGCTCATATCCCAAGAGATATTTGAACCTTGATGTTTAGTATGAGTCTTAAGACAGATGTTAGGAGACATTCTTGTAAAATAGACTCAAGCTTTAAGAATATTTTTGATATTGTGTAGCTTGGAGTTTGCATTGAACTTATCATTTGATACTTATTCACTTCTTTATCAAACGTTCTAATTAATTTTTGTGATGTTTCTTCGTTTGACATTCATCAAAACTTATTAAATGAAGTGAAATATTTGCTCAATGTTCTTTCATTTGTACTTCAATCTTCAACTAACATATGTGGTGCTTGATCAATAATTTCTTATTGTCTGATAAGTGATGCACTGATATGATATGATCTGATCTTCGTCTTATTAAACAAAACTACATATTTTGTTTGTTTAAACACTTAATCAAAATTACATAGTGTCAAACTTTTACCTTAAGAGTAATAATTTACTATGAGAATATAATATCTTTTATTGCTATTAAATGTAATTCTTGTTAGACAAATAAATCAATAAATATTAGTTCAAGATATTCCTTGAAGAAACAAAATTCTTGTTGAAAAACATATCTTAACTTACTTTCTTACTTTACAATACATTATTTTGAATGATAGATTGAATAATCCTATTACAATATTTAATTTTTACAACTTTGAAATTAATTTGAAACTTTTAATAAAATTTTTAGGTGTTTAGATGACTAACTTTTATATATAATTTTGCTTGTGATTAATTTTAAGATAATTGAATCTAAATTATATTGTTATAATAAAAATAGTCAAAAAAAGATTCCAAATAGAATGTTTGTGTTATACTTAAAACACTATAAGAAAAATTATTTTTAGAAAATAATTTATTGGTCTCTAAAATGATGGTCACTAATTTAATTAGTGACTAATTTAGAGTCATAGTAATAAGTGACTAAAATCTTGACAGCTTATTTTAGATACCAATTTAGATCCTAATTTACAAATCAATTTAGTTATCATAATTAAAACCAATTTAGTTACCAATTTTTATTGAAACCGGTGATCAATTTCATTGAAACCAATTTAGTGACCAAATATATAAATACCAAAAAATGGTCACTATATTAGTCTCTGAATAAAAATATTATATTTTTCAATAATTGAAGTTGTGACATTATATCTTTTCTTGTTAAATTAATTTAGAATAAAAATAAATAAAATTATTTTTTAATTTGATAGGATAAATAAAATATGAAGAAATAGTCATTATATCAAAATGATAGTTTGATACCTAATCTTGGTCTAAGTAGGAGAAACTAGTTTTATTTTATTTTGATATCAAAATTATATAAGTAGGTCTCGCCACTAAGTCCATGATGGAAGGTGCCTGAGGTTAGTGACCAAGTAACACTTCACTCAACTCCCTCACTAGTCAAAATACTTTGTAAGTAGTCGTTTTTCGAAACCTTGACAACTAGTTTTGATACCAATTGATAAGCATACAAGTACATGGGAAACCTACCCATGAAAACTAGTTTTTAAATGGGAGAACCAAACACTTAAATACAACCATTTTTGACAAAGTCTACGGTACCTTCTCCTTCATAATGTCCCATTTCAAAGAATTTTCACCTTTATTTGATTGCTGCAATCTTCCGAAAATCATTTCAACCACATTTATCTAGGAAGTAACCTGTAAAAAATATTGTAACTAAATGCAATGATCACAAAAATGTATATAAATAAATCAATGCAATGATAATTTGTCACTTTTATTAATATGATTGGAGTGCACAGAAAATGGAGGGAATTAATTATGATGATAATTTCTATTCCAGAGAAAGTTATCATTACGACATTGATCTAGGCCATGCAAATATCAATTTTGAGTTTCATAGATAATTGTTTGCATGCATATAAACATCAAAACATCAAGAGTTAATCGTAGAATTGATAAGATTTTGTTTTAGGTGTAAGCCAAACATTGTTTTTATCATCAAATTCCAAATTTTTCATCATAGTGTTTGTATTTTTATGTTTTTATTTTTCTTTAAAGAAAACGAAACATAAGTTTTATTAATAGAATAAGTTATCGTATTCATGAGTACATATTTGTATTATTATAATTTATGTTATAACAATGTTACAAAATTTGAAATATAGCCTTGTATTGTTATAAATTTTATTTATTATTTTGGGATATTGAGAACATATAATTTAATTAGAGTATGAACTTATCAAATTATATTGGCTATATAGTTTTTAATTATTTTTAATATATACCGGACTAAAGGTTTCAACTAGTGGTCATTATCTTATTGGCCAAATCTTGGATTTTGGTTTGGTTTTCACAATCAATGTTGTTGCAACTTGCAAATATAGTCAAATTTATAGTCCCTTCTTTGACTATTTCAATACTTTCAGTTAATGGCCACCAAAGGGAAGTTGACACTAATTATTGCTACATTTCAATACTTCAATTATTATCTTTTGTCCGAGGTACCAGCGTTCAATATTGAATGGTATACGATGTCGTTTTCGGATTTATTTTAATATAACATACCATTTTAAAGCTTTGAGATATGTAAGACTAAGTTAAATGTAATGTTGGGAAAGGATTCACGTAAAGAAAACATTACATTATAAAACTGAAACTACATTAAAATACGGGTTTTATTATAAAAAAATTTATTAAAAATATTCTTAGTGCAGAGACTAATCCTTTAATCTAGTTTAACTCAAGGAATAATAAATGTTACTAGTTTTTACAATTGTACAGGTATAAATATCTTAAATAAATTTTAAATGTTTTAACTTTTACAATAATGTTATGACACTATATTAATATCACGATATATTTTTATTCTAAAACAATAATCTTTCAAATAAAAATAAAAAACTAAAAGGTTTATTATTTTGAACCAAGAAAAGTAAAACTAAAAATTGTCAAAGTGGACGGTTATGCTTTTCACACTCTTCGGTTTTTAATATATATATATATATATATATATATATATATATTATATAAAAATAAAGTAAACGGACTTAATATAATTTACACCAATTATTATACTTTTTAATAATTTTAATTGAATAAATTATTTTTAAAATTTCACTTTTAAATTTTCCACACAGATCATATTAATATATATATATATATATATATATATATATATATTAAAATTTACATAAATATAAATTTATTATCTTTATTTATTTTTTAAAATTTAGCATAAAGATAATATATAATCCTAATTCTACCATTTAATTAATTAAAATTACATTTTATATAATATTATTAATTGATAACGTAGTAATTACTGTAACTTATACCTATGTTATTTAATATCTGTTATATATATATATATATATATATATATATATATATATATATATATATATATATAGTTTTTAGAACCAGTTAGAGAGAGGATTCTTGCCCCCGTTTAAGTGTATGTTATCATTATATATCATTTTTAAAATTCTTTATTAAAACATTCAGGTCTTACAAGATTATATTTGTATAATATTTTATTTATATTTAATTTTTACAGTTTTAAAAATTAATTTAATTGTTATAAATAGATGTTATTTTATTTTTAATACCAAGTCCGTAATATCCTATAAAATAACTGCAGAATAAAAATCAACCTAAAATTTAACTTTAAGATAATACATGAATATTTTTTTTAAGAGAAGAAAATTAAGCAAATAGGAAAATCATTTATTCAGTTTTTATTTTTATAATAACAACTACCAACTCTCTCTAACAAGATATTCTTTTTTTCTTTTATAAAACTACTAACTCTATCAAAAGTTGTTCTTTCTTCTTTCTTTGTTTTCTTTCTAAAATTTCGTCTTTTTTTCCTTATCAAAAGGTCACTCTCATAGATTCTTAGTGTTAAGTAGAATATGAGTGTTCGATCAAAATCTTAAATTGAGTTAGGCTATCTCTGAGATTCCCAAGTTTTTGAAGCTCTTTGTGAATTCAGGTCAGGGAAGCTAGTTTGAATGTTTTTAATAGATATTGTAATTATTTGTTTTATTAAGTATGAATTGGATGAATTTGAATTAAATTAAATGAATGTTTATGTATGGTATGATGTAGTATCAATGTTTGTGAATGATATGCAATAGTGATCGAGATATTGTATCTTCAGGAATGAGATACCGTGTTGAGATTGTTAAGATGTGTATTGTTTGGGAATTTGATTTAAGGAGGTATCCTGACTCTACTGGTACATTGGATTCAACTATATGAAGATTACTAGACGGTGAGAGTCGAAGGAGGTTCATATGACTATGTTCGACGTTTGAAATATGAGTTGATCGGAATAGGACACATGGATTAACCCTGAGCATATGGGAATTGTACTTGAGGGTTAAAATATGACTTGATCAAAATAGACTGTATCCGATGTTTGAAATAAGAAATGATCGAAATAGATGAGTGGTATAACAGAAGTAGAGAGTCTAGTGTCCTTGTATATCTTATATATGAGTTAGTATATGTATGATATGAGGTGAATTATGAAAGCTTGATTTGTTGTAGTTTGGTTGAGATAAAAATTTAATTTATGAAAATATATATTTTTTAAACTCTTTAGCTTACCCTTCTTTTTTGTGTAATGTTTGTTTTGTTTTTAAATCTGCGATGATTGTGCATTAAACGTGAGCAGAAGATTTGACAGGTGGTTTAACTCCTCAGTGAGTTGATAGAGAAATTTTATTTTGTACTTATAACAAAATATTTCTATTAAATTCTCTTCGGAAAAATTTATTTTGAAATACTATGATGAATGTATGGATATTTATGTTTAGGCATATTATAAAGTTTTTGTATGATATAGTTACTATTATATAAAAATATGAGATGTTACAAAATCTTAAAATTAAGATTTTTATCAAATAAGTAAAAAAGAAAAAAAACCTAAACTCTAAAAATTATATTATAAAGTATTAATGTAAAATGTATGGATATTTATGTTTAGGCATATTATAAAATTTTTTATGAGATAGGTACTATTATATGAAAATATGAAATGTTACAAAATCTTAAAATTAAGATTTTTATCAAATAAGTAAAAAAAATCTAAACTCTAAACTCTAAAAAGTATATTATAAAGTATTAATGTAAGAGATAGTTAAATGATAAAAGTTTATTGGTGACATATTATAAGATTAAAAATATGAAAGAGAATGTGAAGTTAACATCTAAATTAATAATTTATCTACATCTAATTAAAATATTGATAAAATAGTTAAGAGAGATCAATTAGGAGACATTAGAATTTTCTTCTATGACATCTATATGTATAAAAAAAAATATTGAAATAAATACGAAAACATCACTTATGATATCATATCAAGAGAGAAAGAAATAAAATAATTAATTAAGTCAAGAGAAGTTGTTTACAGAAAAAAGAAAACTACGTATAATAACAAACATAATAAGTTGAAAAAAGCAAAACAATATAGTAACTATAATATTTAATTATATTTAATTCTAATAAATTAAGTGGTCATTTTTTATTAAAGTTATGAAGATGAATAATCTTCTTCAAAAGTCACTTTCCTCTTTCATCCTTCATAGTGTTCTCCAATAAATGTAAAAATTAACTTCCCTTATACAAATTAAATTGTGTCTATACTACCAAAGCTTCTAAACAATTCTAAAAACTAAAAACAATCCAGATAAACTCTTAAAATCAAACCTATACCATCATCTGCTCTTAACAAATCATTAAATCATTTAGAGAAGAAATAATTGACGTCTTAGCAAGAAAACTTAAATTTGGTTGTTTCATAACAATATCTAAACTTTTAAGTTATTGGAAAATTTAAACTCACACAACATCAATATTCAAAATGTTATCTAAATTTAGAGAAAATTCAAAGAAAAAAGGTTGCAGTTAAATTTTAGAATAAAATAAAAAAGATAAAAATCTAATTTTATTTATAAATTTTCAAATTTGTTTTATTTAAATTTATCTCAATTAAAATCCAAATCTTACATTTAATATTTTTCATTTAATAAATAATACATTTTTAAAAAGAAATCTTATAAGAGAATTTTTATCTATTTAGAAAGAAAGTTAAACGATAATTCAAAATGAGTTGTTATTTTTTATTATCTATAGTATCTTTTGAATTGTCTAAATATATGTTTTACTACTTGATAACTTGTAGCATATTCTAAGCTATAAATTTTTACTACTTTCTAGTCACGGAAGCTTTTTCGCTCTCTAGGCTAGTCCAAATAGAAGTTATCTTCATTACCAAGAACCATCTTGTTTTATAATATCATCGTCATCATTTCAAATAACTTTATTTCACTACTGAATATTAATTGATTATAATTTAATGATGAGTATCCCACTAAATATTAGAATGTTAGTAATTTAATTTTACATCTAAGTTGTTATTCGTGATATTTTATATATATATATATATATATATATATATATATATATATATATATATATATATATATATATATATATATATATTATGGGGTTGGTTTTAATAATAATAACAAATTATTGTTATCGTTCCTGTAATGGGCTACTGGCCCCTG
>Ga0209700_102234_pt1:35000-39603 | contig 39603 bp, 17 predicted proteins | sample SiratroredBW_FD_187528 | JGI IMG/M metagenome (GOLD analysis project Ga0209700, IMG submission 187528) | Root nodule microbial communities of legume samples collected from California, USA - Siratro red BW (SPAdes) (version 2) | ecosystem: Host-associated > Plants > Roots > Nodule...
AATTCTATATAAATATAATATTACTTTGAAACAAACAATAATAATTGAATCAATAATTATATAAATAAAAAAGAATAATATGATACTAAGAAAAATATATTTGAGTGAGCAATTTGAATTTATTGAGTTACATACTACAAGAAATTTTAGTCATTAAAAATAAATAAAGTTACAACACAAGTTTATTCAAAATAGTTAGTTACAACACAAGTTCATTCATCCATTTCGTCCTCCTCTTCAACATTATCTTGAGGTTCAACCTGAAATTAAATATTAATACAACATGTAAAAGTCTTTCTTTATCATACAATGGTGTGTCTAAGGTACGAAGACAAGATGAGGAATAAAGTGAAGATTGAGTACAAGAATAGGAAATATTATTTTGAATTAACAATATAGATACCATAATAAGGATTTTGTCAATAGTTAGACGATTCAGTGTAAGAGTTCCAGTTTTGTCACTATAGAGCACATTCATACTTGCTATCTCTTTAATTGTTGTCATTCTTTTTGTGATAGCTCCCTTACAAATGAAGTAAAAATACAAAATGCTAGTTAATGTACAGGGAGATTCCACTAGTAGAAAAAACACATTCCACGACTGGATATCACTGCGGTTAAGAGGGAACCGTATTAAAAAAAATGCGGTGGCATTTTTGAAATTAAGTGTAACGATACCACCATGGTTGTCTACAACAACCACATTCGTATTGTCCACAAGGCACACACAAGAGATACTACCGCGGTTGGTGACAGAACCGTGGTGGTAAGGCACAAAAATAATTTTTAAATCAATGCTGTTGGGAGATACCATCGCGGTTCTGGAAACAGCTGCGGTGGTAGGCACATAAATAATTTTAAGATGCTACACATCTTAGGGTTCATGGCATTCTCTGCGTTCGTGGTAATATTGAGTTATTAAATCTCTAATCTGTTGAACCATTCCGAATTGTGTGTTTTGAAGTGTGTTTTTTTCTTCTTTTCGTCCCTAGGGTTAGTTACACAATTTGTTCATGTAGGTATTTTGGTCTGTTGCTATATTTTCTTCATATTCAAATCCAATACGCGAAGGCTTTTGAGGTTCCCGAGGGAGTCGGGTATGGGGCCCACAAGATTGTAGCCGCTGAGCCAGAGCGTTTCGAGGTTGATGTTGAAGAGAAGGCGGAACGACATTATCGAGGAGGTTGAATATGAGGGAGAGGGTTTAGAGGTTTTGGAAGGTTCCGAAAGAGAGGGGAACAAGGCTGGAGAAGTTGTTGCCGATGAGGTCGAGGTAGCAGAGGCTGGGGAGGAGGGGGAGAGGGTGTCGATGAGGAGGTTCTGGGAGAGGTTGAGGTGGAGGAGAGGGGTGCAAAGGGATATTTTGAGAGGGAGGGTTTGGTTGATGGAGTTATTGAAGAGGATGATGGAGTGAGTTTGGGGAGGCGGCAGAGGAAGGTGGCTATATCTTATGCTTCTTTCTTCCATTGTCACCTATATGCCATGAATTTGATGAGATAAGATAACGTCACAAAGCTTTTTTTTACTTTGTCTTCTTTTAGGATTATTATTATTATTATCAGGAAGCTGGAAGATCTTGGCTACCACAGAAATGCCAAGAAGTGTAAAGAGAAGTTCGAGAATGTTTTCAAGTACCATAAGAGAACCAAAGAAGGGTGAAGTGGGAAATTAGAAGGCAAAACTTATCGTTTCTTTGATCAATTACAAGCTCTTGAAAACAACTTTGATATCCATGGTATCCAATCCCCAACAAGAGTGTGTGGCGAGGGAAGAAGTGTGGAGAATGCAAGAGATGCAAAGGATTAACAGGGAAAGGGAGATTCTGGCACAAGAGAGGTTCATTGTTGCGGCAAAGACGCTGCTGGTATGACATTTTTGCATAAGATGGCCGAACACATCAATAAGAAAAAAATAATCTTAAGCCAACATTGAATACCAGCAACAACAAGAGTTTATCCATAAGCACCATTTACTATTGCGGTTGTTGTTAACAACCGCGATGGTATATCCAATACCACCACATACCACCGCGGTTTTTACTATAACCGCGATGTTATGTTTTTTTTTTTTTTGCTATTTTTTGCCCATTTTGGGCATTTCTTACCGCGGTTTCTTAACAACTGCGGTAGTATGTTATACTTTCCAATGTGGTTATACAATCGCGGTGGTAACTTTAGTACTTTTTATCGCAGTTGGATCTACTGCAGTTCCAGAACCGAGATTGTAAACATTGTAGAACCGCGATTAAATATGTTTTTTCTCTAGTGTTTCTTATCTTAAAAAAATTGATACGCTTCCACTATGCTCTCTTAATATATTGAATTAAATTGAAGTACGACATTTACTTTATTTTAACTTGTGTAATCAAACCCATGAATCAATTTTAGTGTAAAACACAGGGTAAAGTCAATTATTTTGGGGAAGGAAGTAAATAAAATATTTGGATAAATTCATGGGATGAGGAAACTGAACCAAAAACATTCTTTGGGTGTGACGAGTGATAAATTAATACTTGAATATGCATGCAGCAAAGTGGTAGAACCAAGAATGAGTTCTAAGTGTTTGTTGCGAGATGCACTTCTACTTTCTTTTGATTTTACTTTACTAGATGCACTTATCTTCACTTCCATCATGCCTCACTATTAACGCTAAGCTTCACTTGTCAATACCAACTCATTCGGCCTCTGTAATCCTCCACACCTACACTATTCAATTACGTATAAAATATTGATAATTATTTAGAGAAGAAACTACAAAAAAATGGTTTGAAAACTTGCAAATAACGATACTATATCACTTTTTCATTCTATCACTTTTGATCTTCAAATTAATCCAAACAGAGGACTATGAAGAAGAGAGAGAGGTAATTTAACTTGAACTTATTATTCATTATTGAAAAGAGTAATTTCACTTTCCCAGTTGTAAAAGGATTATTGTGAAGGAGAGAGGAATTACTTTAGGTGAAAAAGGGATCAAATAAATGTAAGTGAATGATAAACCGAATTGGCATAGTTTAAGATTTGATCTTCTTTCTCATTTAATCGTAAACAATTTTTTATCCATACCACAGTCATCTTACAAGTTGTTAAGTTGTCACTATTTTCCTTTAGTGCTACATAATTGATCATCCAAGTACATTTACCAGAACACTATATACATTCATCAGAACACTATAGTTTCATCAAATCATACCTTACACCATGAGTACCATCAAAAGTACAGAAACCAATTTGAGAGCAGATCCTGCCAAAGCCTATGAAATAGATAATTTAAAAGCTAGTTAAAATTGGAAGGCAAATATATGGATGGAACGCATGAATGCAATGTTTGTAAGGCTCAAGAAATGCAAATTAATAATAATACCTTACTTATCAGCTTATACAATATGGTTTTTCCATAGAGTAATGTTAGGTTGACACTCACACGTGTCATACTTCCAGTTGACACCGCTGACATGGCAAAAAATAATAATTTTTTAAGTCAGTATGGAAAGTTTTACTTTTTCAGAATTTCAAAAGTCCTGCCTTCTCCATTCCCACTCTCTCACTCTGGAGCTCTCTCAATCTCTTCACTCTCGAGCTCTTCACTTTCACTCTCGCTCTCTCGTTCACTAGAGGTATCTCTTGCTCTCTCTTTGTCCACTGTCTGGATCTCTCGATCTGTCTACGTCTCTACGCTCTTAAGGTCTCTGTGCTCTTCGTCGTTGCGCTCTTCGTCTTTGCGCTATTTGTCTCAGCAAAAGGTTGGTTTTTTATTTCGTTTATGTTGGAAAAGCGTGTAAAGATTGCTCTTTTAAGTGACTTTTCATGCATAAGGATGTTTTTTTTGTTTGTAGAATGATTTGCATGTAAAGCTTGGGTTTTTATGCGATTTTTGATAGAAAAATGTGTAAAGGTTGCTCTTTTAAGTGATTTTTCATGCAAAAGGATGTTTTCTTTTTGTTTGTGGTTTGATTTCCATATAAAGTTTGAGTTTTTATGCGGTTTTTGATGGAAAAACGTGTAAAGGTTACTCTTTTAAGTGATTTTTCATGCAAAAGGATTTTTTTTTGTTTGTGGTTTGATTTTCGTGTAAAGTTTGGGTTTTTATGCAATTTTTGATGGAAAATGAAGTCTTTTTGGTCGTTTAACTGTTCTGTTCTTGGTCGATGCTGGATCTGAAAAGGTTTTTACGTTTGTAGTTTGATTTTCGTTGGTTGTTGAAGTAAATTTTGATCTTTTATGTCATTTACATGTTCCTTCTTGGTTTTTGGTGGAGAAAAGATTGTTTTTTCTAAGTGTTTTGGGTTTGTAAGGGTTGAATCTGTTTGTTCTGGCAACTAATGAACACGTTTGTGTTGAGTCACCATAACATGAACTAAGGTGTCCGATCGTTAACAAAAGAGTAACCACAGGTGTTTTGTAAATCAATAAGTGGTTCTGAGTTTACAGTGGTTACCCATGTCTTAACGAGGGGACACCTCAGTACAAGTTTTGGTGACTGAGGAACAGATGTGTATTATTTTACAAAACATTACTGGTTACCCTTTCATTAATGAGGGAACACCTTAATTATAGTTTTGGCGACACACGTCAGTTATGTTCATTTGTTCATGTGTTTAGTC
>Ga0209700_102235_pt1 | contig 39590 bp, 26 predicted proteins | sample SiratroredBW_FD_187528 | JGI IMG/M metagenome (GOLD analysis project Ga0209700, IMG submission 187528) | Root nodule microbial communities of legume samples collected from California, USA - Siratro red BW (SPAdes) (version 2) | ecosystem: Host-associated > Plants > Roots > Nodule | place: USA...
TTCCCGTACCATATTTTTCATGAATTTTATTTTATTAATTTAAATTTATTTTGTTAACCTATGCAAAGTTTCTTTTTCTTAATTATATTAAAATGGCAATAAAATAAAACAATAAAGCTAGAAAAATTTTTTTATATTATTTATTATTTAAATTATTTACTTGCCCGGACGAAATTGGGTGTTGACAGCTAAACCCTAAACGCTAAACCCTAAACTCTAAACCCTAAACCCTAAAACCTAAACCCTAAACTCGAAACAACAACAAAATGATCGAAAATTATGTACAAAAGATTTGGGTGCAAAATGTAGTTATCTGGGGTTGGTTTCTATTTTTTACAGGTTTTCATATTTAGGGTCCTGTTCTTTTGTGTAAAATAAGGTTTAGACGGAGTTCAAGAGGGGGGTGAATTGAACTTTCAAAATCTTTTCGCAAATATGTATTGTTCTTGAAATAGATAATGAAAATTCTTAATCCAATCAATTAACTCGTGTAATTCTGGACTGTCCAGTAAACAATCAATTGTGCACAATGAAAATTATTAGAGATAAACCAAGAAAATAGTTTACAGTATAGAAATGTGTTAATCCAGATTCAAGATGATTAAGCACAATCCAATAGATTAGAAATGACCCAGAAACACAATTGATTCAATTATATGTAAACAGATTCAGTGAACAGTTTATTAATCGAAAGCAAGTAGATAATAAAAAGATCAAGAAGAGAGAAGAAGAAATCAAGAACGCAAAGATTTATCTTGGTTCACCCTTCCTCAAGGGCTACGTCCAACCTTTGCAAACTAGTAAAGATTTCCACTAAAAGATCACAAGGTCAGTTTACAACCCTTACTCTCAGCAAGTTACAAACTGCTCCCAACAGTAAACCCACACCTCACTGAACCCCTCAGCTAGTGTGCAACCAGTGCAGAAACCCACTGCACCAACTCAATTACAAACCCAGTAATTGAAAACATCAAACAGATTACAAAACAACAAGATTAGCAATTGATCACATAGTACTTCTACACATAACAGATTACAAAGAATGAAGATCAGGTGTAGAAGACTTAGCTTTGGTCCATAACCAAAGTAGCACGAACCTCACTCAAGGATGCTTTAAAGATTCAAGTTCTTAGAGGTTTCTTGTTTTGAAAAGCTTTTTCAAAGGATGATCGCACAAAAAGGGCGATATATCTCACTTACAAAATCTCAAAGAATGTTTTTCAAAAGTCTTAGATGTTTGAAAATGATAGTGCCCATTCCTTTAAATAGGCAATTCAGTTTTAAAAAGAGCTTAGCTATCATAGTTCAATTAATTGAACAAACCATTCAATCAATTGAATTGACCGTTAGTTGACCCATTCAAAGATTCCAGTAGTAACAGAAATAGCTGTCACATTCAATCGATTGTTTTAGAAATTCAATTGATTGAAAAACCTTTTCCAGCAAAAATCAGTTTGGGTTATTTTTCTTAAAACCAGTTTTAATAAAAATATTTGAGAATCTCTTTAGCACCTCAGGAATGATAAACTATACCACTAATGATTAAGGACTAAGTCAATCACCAACACACAAATGTTAGCACCAAGGCTGAGCATGTGATTTGATGAAGTCAATAAAGACTAAGTTTCTGATGGATTGGATTGGGACTATGTTAGATAAATGCCTAGCACGTGAGTTGATGAAGACTGCCTCATGAAGAATCTGTTGGAACCAACCTGGACCAAAATTATTTAAGTGAAGACTTTGAGCCAACTTGAAGATTGTCGGGTGATTTGGTCTTGGTCCTTAGTTGGGTTTGTGTGTTGGTGTTGGCTTAGTCCTTAATCATTAGTGTCATGGTTTATCATTCGTGAGGTGCTAAAGAGATTCACAAATATTTTTAAAATTGGTTTTAAGAAAAATAGCCCAAACTGATTTTTGCTGGAAAAGGTTTTTCAATCAATTGAATTTCTAAAACAATCGATTGAATGAGACAGTTATTTCTGTTACTACTGGAATCTTTGACTGGGTCAACTAACGGTCAATTCAATCGATTGAATGGTTTGTTCAATTAATTGAACTGTGACAACTAAACTGTTTTTAAAACTGATTTGGGTATTTAAAGGAATGGGCACTATCATTTTCAGACATATAAGATTTTCGAAAAGCATTCCTTGAGATTTTCTAAGTGAGATATAGCGCCCCTTTTGTGCGATCATCTTTTGACAAAGCTTTTCAAAACAAGAAACCTCCAAGAACGTGAATCTTTAAGCATCCTTGAGTGAGGTTTTTGGGACTTTGGTTCTGGATAAAAGCTAAGTCTTCTACACCTGATCTTCATTCTTTGTAATCTGTTTTGTGTAGAAGTACTAAGTGATCAATTGCTGATCTTGTTGTTTTGTAATCTGTTTGTTGTTTTCAATTATTGGGTTTGTAATTGAGTTGGTGCAGTGAGTTTCTACATTGGTCTAACATCTGCTGAGGGGTTTAGTAGAGTGTGAGTACTGCGGGGAGCAGTGTTGCTTGCGGATTGCAAGTGTTGTGGTGCAGTGGGTTTCTGCACTAGTTACACACTAGCTGAGGGGTTCAGTGAAGTGTGGGTTTACTGTTGGAAGCAATTTGTAACTTGCTGGGAGCAAGGGTTGTAAACTGATCTTGTTTATAAATGACTGGACGTAACCCTTGAGGAAGGATGAATAGGATAAATCTTTGCATTATTGATTTCTTCTTCTTTCTTCTTGATCTTTTTATTATCTGCTTGCTTTCGATTAATAAACTGTTAACTGAATCTAATCAAGCAAAACCAAAACTAAAACCAAAATCTAAAAATTTAAACCTTATAATTTAAAATTCTAATTCTTGAACCCGTAATCTTAAAATTTAAATCTCAAATCCCAAATATCAACTAACACTAATCCTATATCAAACTAACTTCAATCTAAACTCTAAACTATAAATCATAAACTTCAAACCTTAAATTATTAATTCTAAATTTCAATCTCTAAACCTTTAGTATTTTTAAAACTAGTTATGATAAAATTAAAAAATATTTAAGAAAATATGTTTTGAAATTCATAAATTGAAAACACTAAATAAGATTATTTTTTTAATATTTTCATTCATTTTTTTAAATTTTGAGAAAAAGTTAACATTAAACTATTTTTTTAAAACAAACAGATATTGATTTGATTTAATTCAAATTTTATATTAAGATAAACTATTTTTTATTCGCGGTTATGATAAAAATTAATTATTATAAAATGAAAAATATTAACCGTATAAAATTTGTGAATGTTTTAAAGTTAAAGAATCTTAATGAAAATATTAAATTTCTAAATTCATTTACCCATTATGCCCTCATGTTTTGACCGAGCTTGTGTTTATCCACGAATCTGTGTTTTTATTTTTATGTTTTTCGTTTTTTAATAAATGATTTGTTATTTTATTTATGAAGACTTGGCACGGTATTTTGATTGGAAGGTAAAAAGTCGGAACCACCGGGAGAGCAGGGTTTCACACATAGAATTGCGCGGTCGCAGCAGTCAACGTCCCCGGGATTCCGAAGTCCAGACCAACCAGAAGAGGCGGAGAGAGTTTACTCCTTCAGCGAGAAGGACAACGCCATTTGGTTCTGTCTTGGAATACGTTATCGACTGGGAGTAGTAATATTTCATAGCTCTTTTGTCCTCTTCCGGCCCTCGCAGTTTAGCGAAAATCTAATAATTCCAGGGTTTTTATCATTGGAAGATCAATCAACTGGGCTTTGAGATGGTGAAGGAGACCGAATACTATGACGTGCTGGGAGTCATCCCTACGGCATCCGAAGCAGAGATTAAGAAAGCCTATTACATGAAGGTTACAGTCTAATTTTTCGATCTTTATTCTTGTTTGCGTATTTGTTCTCTCTTCATATCCAATAATGCAACTAATAAATAGATTATTTGACCCGATTATACGGTATTATGGTCAGCCACGTAACTATTTTGCTTTGCGAGCTATCTTAAACCTCAATAGATCCGTCTAATCCCATTTAGCAGTTTAAATAGACAGAAAATAGCAGATACGTATGTCCTATGGCTGGATCTGTCCAATTTGTTGAATTCAAAATGAGATGTTCACTCGCGATGATTGCTTGCTGTATATAATACTAGCTAATCTTATGTACGATGAAGTTGAAATGCTTGTACATCCAATGACAGTCTGGCTTTGGAAATCGGAATATAACTTCATACTGTTTTGATGGTTATCATCTATTACCAAAATTTAAAACAAAACCAAGTGGTTTGATTATGTTATTTATACCTTTTGTTCAATACCTTATGTGCAGGCAAGGCAGGTGCATCCAGATAAAAACCCAAATGACCCTCTTGCTGCACAAAATTTTCAGGCAAGAATATTGTATTTCAGTTTAGGACTTTAAATTTTAAGCGCACTGAATGCCATCCGACCTGGATTGTCTAGTTAATTGATGAAAATAACTTTTCTCTCTATAATTATTTAATGATCTAAATATACCAGACTTGCACCTGGAGTAAGTGAATCCTCAGCTAACTAAATTAACAACATGAACTTATTTTTCTTCACAATATGGTCATTAAATCAACAGCCACATTTCTCGATATCATGTCATGTTAAACATCACATAACTTGCATTCTGCTATTCTAGTACCAGCAACCTACAAGTCATATCTCGGAATTCAACTATTGGAATCTGCCTTGTTGAATATGAACATATGCATCACCTAATGCTTATAATTTTTATGGAGTTTTATATTGTTCTGCTGTCTCTTATTGTCAATTTTCCCATTGCATATGTGTCAAACATGTCTTCAACAAAATAGGTAATACCAGGATGTGTTAATAAAATTGTTCATAATTCCTCTATTTTTATTATAGATTATGTAGAATTAGAATTTTAATATTGTCAAATAGTTATTCCCTATATGTTTGATACTCTGGTTTTAGGTTTTAGGTGAGGCTTACCAAGTTCTGAGTGATCCAGCTCAAAGGCAAGCTTATGATGCTCATGGAAAATCAGGAATTTCAACGTCAGTTTCCTTTTTTAAATTAAGATATTGCTTTATAGTTGAATATCAAGCATGATAGGATGTGGAAATTTGTAATCTTGTTAATGGATTTTATAGCATTTTTTTTATAAAATCATTTCTCTTGTGCTGATTTATGTCTTTTACTCATTCTTTTCAGAGAAGCAATTATTGATCCTGCAGCGATCTTTGCAATGCTATTCGGTAGTGAGCTTTTTGAGGAATATATAGGCCAGTTAGCCATGGCATCAATGGCTTCGATGGACATTTTTACTGAAGGAGAACAATTTGATACTAAAAAGTTGCAAGAGAAAATGAGGGTATAATGATATAGTCTTTCTTTTAACTGCATTCTCTTCTAACTACTTTTTCTATATATGTACGTATCTTGTTAGAAATATAAGAAATATCTATATAAAAAACTGCATTCTTGAAATATCTAAAAATCTTAGAATATTTTTAACATATATAAAAACTACATTCCCTTATGACACTTATTTATTGTTATGTATACACATCACCTCTCACTAGTTATCATAGGATTCTTAATGTGACCATGCATGTTTTAACTAGTTATCACACCCACTAATAGTCTAGTCTTGCCTAATTGTTTTTTGTTTTGAAAATGGTTCTTATGAGGATAATTACTAGCTAGTTGCTACTGATATGCAAACTTCTCAAAACAATCTCTCCCAATTTCAATGTCTGGGTTTTTGTTTCAACAATATTGCTAGGGGGATTAACACTACTATAAAAAATTAAGAATAGGAATTACTAACTCTACGCTGCTAGTTTTCTTTCCTTTATAATTATAATGAGATATTAGTACTTGTATTAGAAAGACAGGACCAACTTAATAATACATAATAATCTGGTAACTATTTTAACATTTCAAGCTAGAGTGTAGATATTAGCTAGTAACGATGTTGTATTTTTGTTTGGTATCTGTGAAGATGGGCACAAGTTGTTCTCTGTTTCGCATATATCCAGTAACAAGAAGACCCTGTTGAATTCTCGTGCCCAAAATGACAATCAGCCTTCATATGCTTCTTTGGTGAAAATTAGGATTAGAGGCACTATGAATATCATGTAGCGAGTGTTGTAAATCAATTCTCAAACTCTCCTTTTCAAACCATTGGGATGTAGTTGTACGGATCCTAAAGTATATTAAGAAGGCTCCTAGGAAAGGCCTCATTTATGAGGATAATGAAATACTCAAATTGTTGGGTATTATGACACTGACTGGGTAGGGAAACCAAGAGATAAACACTCCATTTCATGGTATTGTATTCTTGTTGTAGGTAATTTAATATTGTAGAAAAGTAAGAACAAAATGTGGTTAAAAGATTAGTTGCAGAAGCAAGACACTTGGCAATGACATTAGTCACTCGTGGTGAGCTCATATGGCTAAAGCAACTCCTCGAAAAGCTAAATATGTAGAAAAATCCCAAATGCACTCTGTATGTTACAACCAGCTGCGTTACACGTTTGTAATCTTAACTTTCATGAGAGGACCAATCATATTAAAGTGGATTATCATTTCATCAGAGAAAAACTGGAGTGTGAAGACATCACCACTAGATTTGTCAACTCTAGTGGTCAGTTGGCTAACATATTCACCATGTCTCTAAAAGGACCAAGGATCAAACATATTTGCAACAAGTTGGGCACATACAACTTATGTGTTCTAACTTGAGGGGAGTGTTTCGGATACCCAATTTCAACATCTCTTGCACTTAATTTAATTTTCGCTTTCAACAACAAAATTTTTATGAGAGCAATAGCTAGTTCATCTTTGTTTTATTTCCAAATGTTCGTCATCTTGAGGGAATTAAATATTTATGCTCTCTTAGGTGCAGTACTTTTTTCATTGCTGTTTTGTCAGATTTGTTCTTCCTACAGGTTGTTCAAAAGGAAAGAGAAGAAAAGCTTGCAGAGATATTGAAAAATAGACTCAACCAATATCTCCAAGGAAACAAAGAGGAGTTTTTTAATCATGCAGAAGCTGAGGTAGCCCGGCTATCCAATGCAGGTACATTTCCCTAAGAATAATTTCAGGCATGCAGACTTGAGGATGAAAACATTATATAGCTGCAAAATTACATTACCAATTCATGGTTACATCTCATTTTGATGCTTTTTTGGTTACACGTCAATCTGTGGTTGTAAAAGTGATTGAAATTAATTGCTTTATTGTTTACAAATCATGATATGGTTAAAAAATTGACTTTACATCATTTGTCTAATCTCAAGTATTTTGAATATCAAAATAACACTACTGGGACCGTTGCGATGCTTTTTCTGAATTATTGAGTTTTGTTATTATACAGCTTATGGGATTGATATGTTGAATACCATTGGCTACATATACGCAAGGCAGGCAGCAAAAGAGCTAGGGAAGAAAGCAATTTATTTGGGTGTGCCTTTTATTGCTGAGTGGTTTAGAAACAAAGGGCATTCTATTAAATCTCAAGTTACAGCAGCAACAGGTGAGCAACTTTTACTTTAAAGCCTCTACTGGATGTGACACGGTTCTTGGTGCTAATCATGTGATTAACTTCATATCATATCTGTATTTCACTCTCTGATTCTGGATGTTGGGTATTTCTTTAGGTTTGGTGGATTGAATTGACCACCCATAAAGGCTTTGGTAAAACAGTGAATCTATGCTTGTGTCAAAGTACAATTCATGTAAAAAATGAAAAACGAAGTATTCTGGATGTGCTTGTGTGAGTTTTATCAATCAAATGGATGATCTATTGATATTACATTTCACAACCAACGTGTACTATTCTTTACAGTTTGTTAGACTTCCACCTGATTTTGCTGCAAATCAAAATCAGATTTATCGGGACCCACTACTCCCACCAGGGACAGTCCAAAAGCAGTTGTTGCATCTCTTAACTTTACATGCTTTTGGATCATCTTCCACTTCTAATAGGGATTCTTGCCCTTGTCTCACAATTATTCTATTGCGGAGGGTGTGGTGGTTGTGAACGTGGTCTCCATTGCAACCTCTCTAAGAATATGGGACATGTTGAAGCAAAGTATCAAGTCAAAGCTAGGGAGCAGTCCGGTTCAGTCAATGTGGCCCAAGTCACCGCTCAATCTTAGATATTACTATCTCTACCGCTAAATATCATGAGCTTCTCCAGCTTTGTGCAAGCAATGAGGTTGCCTCACTTTTTATTTCTATGGCACAGTCCTTCATCATAATGTCCCACAACATATTTGGGGGATGTCATTCGTACTACCTGCCATTTGATTAACTACATGCCCTACTCATTTCTAAATAATCAGAATTTTAATTCTATCTTGGATATTAAATAGACCTTCATCCTATTCCCTTGTGAGTCTTTAATAATACATGTTTTTTTCATGATCTCACTCAAGGTAGAAATAAACTATCTGCAAAATCCTTGAAATGTATTTTCTTGGTTAATTTGGTATCCAGTAGAGCTAGAAATGTTTCTCTATGTAAACTTAATGATACCTAGTCTATGACTTTCTTCTAGCATTGAAGATGTTTTAGAGGTTTGACATGAACTTCCAACTCCACTTGTTACTCTTGTTCAAGCATCACTTGTTATTCCTCAACCTCCTACACTACTCATATAACAAGTACAAACTCAATCGACACCACCTCTAACAAATCCTCCAACATCATCAGTTGTTCAAAATGTCCTTCCACCATTGTTGCCTGCATTTGAACTTCCTTTAGTACTTAACAAAGGTATTTGGTCCACTTGTAATAGTAATCCTAAATATGCTTTAAATCTTAGTTGTAATGGTGTATGTCCCTCTTATTACTCCTTTATCTCATTTTGGATTATGTCTCTATTCCTAAGTCTAAGGAGATACCATGATTGACACCAATTGGCAACAAGAGATGCTAGTAGAAATTGTTTTGTTGTAAGCCAACATCATGTGGGAGCTTGTCCCCGAGTCTCCTAACAAATTCACAATTAGGTGTCAATTAGTCTATATAATCAAGATAGCACCAGTCAGCACTATTAATCGATAGAAATATCACTTGGTAATTAAAGGTTATACTCAAATTTTTGAACTTTGATTATGGTGACACCTTTTTCACCGATGGCCGAAATCACCTATGTTTGTCTTTTTCTTACTATGGTAGTCATTTGTCATTGTTGTCTTCATCACTTGGACATAAAAAGTGCATTCCTTCTATATCTTTTTGGATTAGAGAAAGCTTCTCCTTGTTCTGGCATTAATTTCTAATTTGATTCATAGGACAATCCAATGGTTTACAATCAATCTTGGCTGCCTCTTTTAGGATGTCAAGAGCATATTTCTTTTGAGAATTACAATTCCTTCCTTTGATTGGGAAACTTCTATCTCCAAAAAATATTTGAGACTTCCAAGATCTTTGGTCTAAAAATGATTGTATAAATGTTCCTTTAACGGAGATATTTTAGCAGTATCGTTTCTCGAAATGACTATATCATCAACATGCACTGTCTAGTACACACATTTTCTAAGGGAGGTGTGACAATAGAAAACAATGTTCTAGCTCACTATGTTTCAACCCAAATGCTTGAACAATTTGGCTGAACTTTCCAAACCAACCATGTGGAGATTACTTGAGACCATAGAGAGAGCGACACAGTTTACAAACTAGATCACACTCTCCATGAGCATCAAACCTAAGAGGCTGCTCCATGTGGACTTCTTCCTAAAGATCACCATGTAGGAAAACATTCTTACAATCTAATTGATTAAGAGACCAATAACAAATGGTTGCCATGGCAAGGAAAAGTCTGATAGTAGTCATTTTGGTCACTGGAGAGAAATATCGTTGTAGTTGAGCATATAGATATGAGTATATCCTTTTGCTACCAATTGAGCTTTGAGGCAATCAACTTCACTATTAGGTCCAACTTTTATGGAATAAACCCAACGATAGTCAACTGTCTTACTTTCAGATGGAAGAGAAACTAACTCCCGTGTACCATTTTGTTCAAGGGTTTGCATTTCCACAATTATGGCTTGTCACCATCTAGGATGATCAAGCACCTCTTTCACATCTTTAGAAATGGTAATAGAAGATACAAAAGAGATAAAAGAATAATAGGAAGAAGACAAATGATGATAGCTTAGAAAATTGTAAATAGGATGATAGTTGTGTGTAGAGCAAGTACCTTTGCAATGGCAATAGGCCAACTAGAATCCTCATTACTAGGAGTTGTAGTGTGGGACGATGATGGTGAAGGACTTTGGTGAACATGACTCATCACATGGTATTGGACTAGTAGTAATTTGAGTTTGGGGTGATGACCTAGGTGAACTGGGTTGATGAGAAAACATTGGATTATTGGGAGAAGTTGGAATAGTGTTTGGAATTGGATACACAAAGAGCTCAACTAAAGGCAGAAGCAAGACCTGTTCGATAGAGTTAACATCTTGTGTTTGACGAAGAGAAGAAAAGAAATTCTTCAAAAAAGGTGACACTTACAGGCATGTAATATTTTTTTAGTGTCAGGGGAATAACATCGATACCCTTTTTAAAGACGAGAATATCCTGAGAAGAAACATTTAATATCTCGAGCTGAAAGTTTGCCCAAAGCTAGAGACACATCACGTACAAAACACACAGCCAAAGACTTAAGGAGAAATGGAAAAGAGAGGTTCATTTGGAAACACAATGGAATATGGAACTTGATTATCCAAAGAAGAGGGCGTTATATTAATAAGATAATAGGTAGTAAGAATGACATCATCCTAATGATGGATAGTTAGATTGGCACCAAACAATATGGTATGCAGTTTCAACTAAGTTTCTATTCTTTATTCTGCTATACGTAATTCACATGACTCACATTCAAAGACTTGGAGTTTGCTAAGTTCAACAATCGTTTTTTTTAATTTTGATAGTGGATGGCCCAAGTGATCATGCAAAAGCTTAGGAGATGGAGAAGCTAAACAAGACATTGGTAGTCTAGTACCAAGATAGTAGAGTCCTCTAGATTCATGTCCTTCACCATCAATCGACCTATACCATGCTCTTGTATAACATTTGCATCAAAGGTTCTGGAACAATTTAAAGATTTGTTAATTGACTCGAGGAAATTAGGTTAAAAGGACAATTAGGGACAAGGAGAACATGCTTTAGGTATAAGGAGGGACATAGGGAGATTTGACCAAATTCCTGAAAAGTAACTTTGGATCCATTGGCTAAAGTAATAACATGAGAATTTTTAGGGTGAGAATAGAAGAAAATAAGGAAGCATTACGAGAAATGTGATCAGTAGTACCTGAATCAATTATTTATGAACTTTGACGCTCCAAGGCTTGAGAAATGCAAGCTTTTGACAAAATAGAATGCGTGAAAGACTGTGTTTGGCTAACAGACTTTAACCTGAGATATTTATGATATTTTTCATTAGAGAACTTTGGCTCATAAACTTCAGATTTGGAAATATTGGCTTCCTTGTCAAAAAAGTCATGTAAAGAGTAACAATTCTCTTGGGTGTAGCCCATTCTTTTACAATATGTGCATTGAGGACGCCCTCTACCATAACCCTCTCCTCTAGTGCCACGACCTCCTTTTTCATGAGTAGAAATCATACGAAGGAGATAGCCCCTGAAGACATATTGAAACAAGGTACAAGCAGGGCACAATCTCGTAATGCAACAAAGAAAGAACATAGGATAACCCTAGTGTTTTAAGAGAGAGAAACAGTGAGCAACTCTAGACAACCCACCAAATGGTATTGGAATGAACAACAGAGGGCAAAAATGAGCTCAGTAGATTCTGGCAAGTCAAATCGTGGTGGTCCGAAAGGATTCCGACCACTAGAAGGTGGTGTATGAGCCACAAGCTCCTAGGGTAGCTACTACGGGGTTTCGTCACACTTCTCTAGGACCAAGCTTCAGCATACGGCGGCGAGCGGCAGATGGCTACGGACAATGTCTAAATAGCAATTTCTTGCCGAACAAAGACAAGCAAAGCGGGATTGATCCGCTCCGATACCAACTTAAGAAAAATACAGAAGAGTACAGAATGAATTTTAGAGGATGTATTTTCCTCTTAGGATCTCATATTTATAGTAACTTTGGAGACATCAGATACAATGTATGAGAGGAAGAAAAAAGAATATGAAAAGATATATCTAAGAACAAGGCACAACCCAAAGCACACAACAACGCACACAACAACGTCACATTTGCAGTTAGTGTGGTTCTTGAAGGATCCATTTGATAGTCATTGGAAAGTTGTCACTCCTTCAATACTGCAAAAAATGCACCAAGCCATGGATTAATATATGAGGCCAAATGCAATTGCAAATTTGACGTTAATTGGGTAGGCTCACCATCAAACAGGAAGTCCATTTCTGGCTATTGTGTTCAATAAGAGGAAACTTGATCCCCTAGTGAGATTACATTCTTAAGCAACTCCTCTAACAATTAAAATTTGAAAGCACTCAAGAAACTCGTATGCAACAGTCAAGCTTCTATTCACATTGCATAAGATCCACCCTTTCCATGAATGGACCTAACACAGAAATTGTCTGTGCCAGTGACCAACTTGTAGACATGTTCACTAAATCCCTTAGGGAATACTGTATTGATAACAAGTTTGACTTAAATGACATATATATGCTCCATCCTAATGGAGAGTGTTAGAGATGTAATTTGGCTACATTAAATAGAGAGATATGGTATGATTTGATAAGGAAATATCTTGCAAAATATTTCTCTTTATTTGATTTTGTTGGTTATTGTTGTATCTTTTCTTCATTATAAAATAAGAGTACTCGTGTGCAAGCCTCTCTATATTATCTGTTAGAAATTATTAATCTCTTTCATGATTCTTCCTTCTGATCCTGGTAGCTGGACGTTATATTCTTCCACTTTTAACTAGAGATTCTTTTTCCTTTTTTTTTATTGGTACTGGTATAACTTTTTTCTCCCCAATAAGCCCCTTATCAAGGTTGTTATTTGGCCTGTGATAACTGAATGATTGGTATTTGTCTCTAACTACTTATCTATTTTGTTTTGACTCTCGGGCTGGCAAACGTGAATTGCTAACGTGAAAACATTACGCAGGAGGTTGATAATGTTTTTTTCTTTGCTGTGGTTGTAGGGGCAATTGCTTTAATCCAATTGCAGGAGGATATGAAAAAGCAACTCAGTTCAGAAGGGAACTATACTGAAGATGAGCTTGAAGAATACATGCAATCTCACAAGAAAATAATGATTGACTCTTTGTGGAAGCTTAATGTGGCGGACATTGAAGCCACTCTTTCCCGTGTTTGTCAAATGGTTGTTTTTTCTAGACCAATGTCACTTAATTGCATAAAGTAGATTTAAGGGCCGGCTATGTTTAATTTAGATCGTGTGTGCTTCGCTTTAGGTTCTTCAAGACAACAGTGTCAAGAAAGAGGAACTCCGTGCTCGAGCTAAAGGGTTGAAAACTCTTGGTAAAATCTTCCAGGTTGTATTTCTTTCTCTACTCTTCATATACTTTTAGCAATATTGTATACTGATTATAAACTGATTTTCAATTCACGATTCCAAATTAGAGGGTTAAGTCAGCCAATGGAAACGAGAATGAAAGTGTACCAAATAAGGCAGTGCACAAGTTGAATGGAAGTGAAACTAGCAATGATGCTTGTTCTCCTTGTACATCACCCAAATCTTCAAGTCCTGATTTTTCGAGTGATGCTTCGTTTGCATCCCAGGTGCAACTTTTCATACTGATCCTTCAATTCTTTCTTTTCATTTGGCTAGATTACTATGTTATTTTATTTTTTTCTATACAATTTAGGCTAATATTTCTTTCTATTTCATTTTTTTGAATGTATTTTTATAGTGACATGTTATATTTGTTTTGATACAAATGAATGTAGAGCCCCTACGTGGAGGCCCCGCACTTCGCTGGCATGCAATTTGATTATAACTTTCCTAGGCCAACCGCCCCACCGGGTGCCCAGAGACCTACTCCAACCAGCAAGGATTGAATCTGAAATCCCGTGTGCAGTTTAATTTTTTTTGGTTGGGGGGGGGGGGAGGTGAGGGTATGTATCTCTCGTGTCGAATGTGCTGTATCGGGGTGTGTTATTGTATGTATCACTCTTGTCGAATGTGCCTTTATGTGCTGGAGATCGCATCTTTTCGGCGGGGACCGCATTGTGCAGTGTGGTTTTGCATGTTTAATAATTCTATACATAGATGAGGGGAATATATTTTATAGTAGTGTTATCACTGCCAGCTGGCCGTGATTGGCTGCCATGTATTTTGAATAGTGTATTTTGTTGGGGTGCTTGCACTTAGGTTACATTAAGTTTCTTTTTTCATAAGAGGTAGTGAGTCCATTTTAGAAGGGATACCTGTGTAATAACTAAATTCAACAGACATGATATATACGTACCCCTCCGATGCTCGAGTGCGAAGTATGATCTTCGTTTTGATTAGATATTGTGTACGAGATCTTTAATAGTAAGCTTGCTTAAAGTTTTTCTGCAAAACAAGTAGCCACTGAAACTGTACGGCGATGGCTACGGTTGGGAGGGCATATGATCTCCCACCATGGGGAAAACTGTTAGATTAAATCATTTTAAACTAATGGCTTAGAGGGGATATATTCTCTCGCCGAGGATGGAGCTTCAGAAAATTTACAAGGTTAGAGTAAATTATAATGCATTAAATAATATTTAATATACTCTTAAATTGACTTTTTTTATGATAATGCAAATTATTTATCTTGTTTCAGTTAGGCTATTTTTTTTACTTTGAACAGCAGATTAACTTGTGGTAAAGAATATGATTTTTTCCGTACTTTTCTGTTTAGAGAGAATAGAAAACAAATTATTTAATGTAATTTTCATCAAATGACAAGATAGAATATGCAGATGACGAACTCATGGAAACAAGAAGATAAGTAGAAAACATTATTCGAATACATCATCAAATTGTCTTGTGTAAATAGATTTGTGAGTGTATACTAAAGATAATTCTGTCACAACTGGTTTCCTTACGATGAAAGTATGTAAAATTCCTATGCTCAAAAAGGACAATCTTGTATGAGAAAAGGATGACACAAAGGAATGTGAGTTTTATTTTTATCTTTTCAAACAATTAATTTTGAATTATGCTGTTAACTTTATTTAACTGTGAATGCATTAAGTCACATTGTTCTCTCTTTCAAGTATGAAAAAGTAGAGAATGTTTATCTCATAGAAAAACTTTTTTCTTTTGCTTGAATAATATATTTTTCTTGAAGTTGTTTCATTCCTTACATTAGTTTTATCATGAGTTTTATTATGGAGAGGTTAAAGAATTCATGAAGTATTTTGATTCTTATATAGTTCGATCATCACTTCAACATTAGATCTTAATATCTAAAGAAAAGAGAAGAATAATAATACACAGGATCTTACAATATCTCTTGTCTTATTATTATGATTGAAATTTTCTTTTGATAAGCTGAAATTTATTTTCTTTAAAAATAAATTATTATTTTTTCTTCTTTTTGGTTTCACTTTTATTTGGTCTTTATTTTCATATATGGAAAAAATTTCGTAAATTCAAGACACTCAAAATTATCACAAGAGTTTATTTTATTGAATTTTGAGTGTGAATACATGAAGGGAACCTCTTATTTAGGAGTGGCAAGGTTGGTCTTGACCCACGGTTTGAGTTAATGTTTTCAACTCACTAGCCTACTTTGTCCATCTTGCTAAATTAACATTGACAGAATATCCAACTTTTTTATTTCTCAAAAGATTAAAATATATAATAGTGTTTTCCTAAACTTTCTCCTACAGATCCGTTCAAATTTGTTCAAAATCCACTAATATAATCAGTACTTACCCAATATAATCAATCATATCTCATGGAATATTACTAAATTAAAACAAATATACAATAAAGATATCCAATAATCACAATACCCCCCTCAAGGTTGGAGCATGAAGATCTCGAATGTCCAACTTACAAAGTAATATTGTTGTTTTCCCAATGCCTTGGTAAAAATATCTGCAAGTTGCTCCTTGGTGGGAACAAAACTGGGACTAATATCCCCGAGAAAATGACATCACTAACAAAATGACCATCTACTTCAATGTGCTTGGTTCTATCATGAAAAACTGGATTATGAGATATGTGTAGAGTAGTTTGACTATCACAATGCAGTAACATGGGTATAGTGTGTAATACGTTAAGACTAGATAAAGTTCCCTTCAACCATTTTAATTCACAAGTAGTCATAGCCATTGAGCGATACTCAGCTTCAGCAGATAATCTGGACACAGTATGTTGCTTTTTCGTCTTCCAGGAGATAGGAGAATCACCAAGAAATATTATCCAACCCGTAAGTGATCTCCGAGTCAGCAGGCAACCAGCCCAATCGGCATCACACCATCCATGTAGGCGTAGGTCACATTTACTACTCAACAAGATACCTTGTCCTGGATTCTGTTTTAGATAACGAACAACTTGCAGTGTTGCGTGCCAATGATCCTCCTTTGGTTGTTGCATGAATTGAGACAAAACATGAACACAATAGGACAGTTCGGGCCGTGTGAAGCATAGATAAATCAATCAACCAATCAAGCGACGGTACGACTCTAGGTCAGCAAGTAGTGTACTAGTGGACAAAGCCAAACGATGATTTTGTTTCATAGGAACAAGAGCAGGTTTAGCACCCAACAAACCAACTTCAGAAATTATATCGAGTGCATATTTCCTTTGACACAAGTAAAATTCATCTAGACTTCGTGCAATTTCAACACCAAGGAAATACTTCAAGACACCCAAATCTTTCATATGAAAACAAACACTTAAATAGGCTTTAAATCTCAGGATAGTTGCACTATCATTCCTTGTAACAATTAGATCATCAACATACACAAGCACACTGAGATGAATGTTACCGTTGTTCATGCAGAATAAAAAATAATCTGAGTATGATTGTTGAAACTCATATCCCTTCAATGCAGCTGAGAGTTTAGCAAACCAACATCGAGGAGCCTGCTTAAGCCCATAGAGTGACTTTTTCAACTTACAAACCTTGCCAGAAACCGAGACTTGGAAACCAGGTGATAACTTCAAATAAACTTCCTCTTGAAGATCACCATGAAGAAAGGCGTTGTGAACATCCATTTGAGGAACCTCCCAATTCTTTGCAGCAGCTACTGTAAGAAATACTCGCATTGTAGTCATCTTAGCAACTGAAGCAAAAGTCTCAGTGTAGTCAATCCCTGCAACTTGGAGATTCCCAAATATTACAAGCCTAGCTTTGAATCTCTCCACTATGCCGTCAGAGTGATACTTGATTCTGTTTTAGATAACGAACAACTTACAGTGTTGCATGCCAATGATCCTCCTTTGGTTGTTGCATGAATTGAGACAAAACATGAACACAATAGGACAGTTCGGGCCGTGTGAAGCATAGATAAATCAATTAACCAATCAAGCGACGGTACGACTCTAGGTCAGCAAGTAGTGTACTAGTGGACAAAGCCAAACGATGATTTTGTTTCATAGGAACAAGAGCAGATTTAGCACCCAACAAACCAACTTCAGAAATTATATCGAGTGCATATTTCCTTTGACACAAGTAAAATTCATCTAGACTTCGTGCAATTTCAACACCAAGGAAATACTTCAAGACACCCAAATCTTTCATGTGAAAACAAGCACTTAAATATGCTTTGAATCTCTGGATAGTTGCACTACCATTCCCTGTAACAATTAGATCATCAACATACACAAGCACACTGAGATGAATGTTACCGTTGTTCATGCAGAATAAAAAATAATCTGAGTATGATTGTTGAAACTCATATCCCTTCAATGCAGCTGGGAGTTTAGCAAACCAACACCGAGGTGCCTGCTTAAGCCCATAGAGTGACTTTTTCAACTTACACACCTTGCCAGAAACCGAGACTTGGAAACCAGGTGATAACTTCATATAAACTTCCTCTTGAAGATCACCATGAAGAAATGCATTGTGAACATCCATTTGAGGAACCTCCCAATTCTTTGCAGCAGCTACTGCAAGAAATACCCGCATTGTAGTCATCTTAGCAACTGGAGCAAAAGTCTCAGTGTAGTCAATCCCTACAACTTGGTGATTCCCAAATATTACAAGTCTAGCTTTGAATCTCTCCACTGTGCCGTCAGAGTGATACTTGATTCTGTTTTAGATAACGAACAACTTGCAGTGTTGCGTGCCAATGATCCTCCTTTGGTTGTTGCATGAATTGAGACAAAACATGAACACAATAGGACAGTTCGGGCCGTCTGAAGCATAGATAAATCAATCAACCAATCAAGCGACGGTACAACTCTAGGTCAGCAAGTAGTGTACTAGTGGACAAAGTCAAACGATGATTTTGTTTCATAGGAACAAGAGCAGGTTTAGCACCTAACAAACCAACTTCACAAATTATATCAAGTGCACATTTCCTTTGACACAAGTAAAATTCATCTAGACTTCGTGCAATTTCAACACCAAGGAATTACTTCAAGACACCCAAATCTTTCATGTGAAAACAAGCACTTAAATAGACTTTAAATCTCTGGATAGTTGCACTATCATTCCTTGTAACAATTAGATCATCAACATACACAAGCACACTGAGATAAATGCTACCGTTGTTCATGCAGAATAAAAAATAATCTGAGTATGATTGTTGAAACTCATATCCCTTCAATGTAGCTGAGAGTTTAGCAAACCAACACCGAGGAGCCTGCTTAAGCCCATAGAGTGACTTTTTCAACTTACACACCTTGCCAGAAACCGAGACTTGGAAACCAGGTGATAACTTCATATAAACTTCCTCTTGAAGATCACCGTGAAGAAAGGCGTTGTGAACATCCATTTATGGAACCTCCCAATTCTTTGCAACAGCTACTGCAAGAAATACTCGCATTGTAGTCATCTTAGCAACTGGAGCAAATGTCTTAGTGTAGTCAATCCCTGCAACTTGGTGATTCCCAAAGATTACAAGTCTAGCTTTGAATCTTTCCACTGTGTCGTCAGAGTGATACTTGATTTTGTAGACCCATTTGCAACCTAGTGCCTTCTTGTTTGGTGGTAGGTCATCTATCTCCCACGTATCATTTTTTTCCAACGCTTGTATTTCAATTTGCATTGCATCTCGTCATCGCTCATCTTTTACTGCCTTAAAATATGTCACAGGTTCACGGTCTACATGTATTGCTACAATAAACATTTTATGTCGCAAAGAACAATTATTACAATTCACATAATATGCAATGGGATAGGAATTACATAAGGAATGTTGCGGTTTAGGTGTCAGTGGGAATGGACTCAATTTCTGTATTGTATGAGTGACATAGTCATGCAACAAAACTGATGGTTTTTTCTACCTGTGACCTTGAGCCAACAATTCCTCATGAAATTCTTGATCATCTTGCTCATTTGGTTTCTGTACAGAAGTATTATTTATTGGCGGAATAACATCAACTTCATATTGCACTGGTATTGTACCAGGCACATCATGATCATCATGTCTTGCTCCATCTTTTTTTCTCAAGTCATTAAACTCCTCCAAATCAACATCAGGCCCACCCAAACCAGAAATTGTAGGTGAGTCTTCTTTAGGAGGATAAGCATAAGGAAAATCTGTTTCTAAGAACTTGACATCTCGAGAGACAAAATATTCATTGGTTTCTATATCATACAAACACCATCCCTTTTTCCCATATGGATATCCCACAAAAATACATCTCCTACTTCGGGAATCAAATTTATTGCCTAACCTTCCTTGTTTATGAGCATAACATAATGATCCAAACACTCATAGATGATCATAGGTAGGGTCACAACCAAAAAGCATTCTATAAGGAGTCTTTCTGTTCAAAACTGAGAAAGGGGTTCTATTTCTCAAGTAACAAACCGTGAGAACACATTCTACCTAAAAATCAACAGGTAAACATCCTTGAAATCTCAAAGCTTGAGCTACATTTAATATATGTTGATGCTTACGTTCAACACGCTCATTTTGTTGTGGTGTCCCTGTACAAGATGTTTGAAAAATTATTCCATTTTCAAGAAAATAATTTTCCATGCAAGTAAATTCTATTCTAGTACCAGTCCTTATAATTTTAACTTGTTTATTAAACTGACGCTCCACCAGGGAGAAAAACATTTTCAAAGTACTTGACACTTCTTTCTTATCAATCAACAAATAAATCCACACAGCTCTAGAGTAATCATCAACAATAGTAAAAAAAATAGGATGCTCCACATGAAGAGACATTTCTATAAAGGCCCCATAAATCACAGTGTATTAATTCAAAAGCATCAAATGCTCTAAAATCACTTCGGGAAATTTATTTTTCGTTTGTTTTGCTCTTTGACAAGCATCACTACATTTATTCAAATTTTTAGTACCTTTCTCAAGGTCTACACCTGAAACTATCTTAATAACTTGCATAGACGGATGTCCCAATCGTTGATGCCAAAGATCCAAAGACCTCCTTTTGTCAACTTATAGCATAGTTAAAATCTTAAATTAGACAGGCCATAAGAATATTCAATAAAAGTCTATATATTGATCATGATTTAAGAATGAATTACAAGTGAGTAGTGATATTTTTTTTAAGTATTTATAATAATTTTATCCAAACAATTTTAAAAACGATTAAAATAAAGTTTACAAAGTTGTAACATGGAATGTTTCAAGTTGAATAATGTATTCATGAGAAAGAGAATAAATGATTTTAAAATATTTATATTTTAAAATAAAGACAAAAATGTTCTATTAAGGTAAAAGAATAAGAGATTCAGAGAGACGGAGAAATCTAGAAATTGTACAAACAAATTGGTGTTCTTCATTTAGTTCTTCATGTAGGTTGGAATTCAAACCTCAAAACTAAAATTTTTAACCTAAATAGACAAAAATGGTATCCTTCTTTCTATGACTCGAGTGCCCCCAACAAATCTATCAAACAAAACTTCATATCAGAATCTCACCACCAATTCGCTGACCCAAACAGTCACCACCAACATAAAACCTCACTTTTACACATACAACACCGCCAACTTTTCACAAGACCACTGAACAACACTACAACAACTACCATAAAAAGAATACACACTATTGATGAGACCACCGATAATTGAAATTTTCTATATAACTTTTTGAATGTAACATCTACGTAGATTGTAAGACTACTTTTAGATTTTTATTCTTTCTATTATATCACCATATTAGAAGGAATATACTAATCATATAAGTTAAGTTTTAATGCATTTACTTTTATACAAGAAATAATGTTTCTAAACTTCGTCTCTCTTTCTAGATTCTTAAACTTTATTTGTTTTCTTCAAGAAATTGATACTTTATTTGTTAAAATCCAAATATATATAGTCTTTAATTTATCATTTAATCCAACACCATGTTTATCTCTATTATTATTATTTATTATATTATTATCATCATTACTTACAACCTTTTATAAAAGTAGTTGTGATCTCTTTTTTCTAAAAAACAAATAAAACATAATTATCATCGAGTCCTTTAACACAGGTAATATATAATTTTTTATAAATTGAATATAAACTATAATATTAAAATTGAAAATTTAAAAAATCACAAAAACATTACAACAAAAACCAATCATTAAGTTTTAAAACTTGTTGTAAAATAAATTATTTGATATTAGTAAAAACATAAAAAAAATTCTCAAAATATATCATTTTGAAATAAATTATCCAAAAAAATTTATCCCACTTTAATTCTCAAACTTAGCATATTAAAATAATTAAATCACAATTCGACCAAATTACAGCCGATTTTTTTTTTCAGTATAGATATATTGAGAATTCAACTCTTTAAGACGATCAAATACCATTTATGAATAATCAATCTGTAAAATAAGGTTTAGACCGAGTTCAAGAGGGGGATGAATTGAACTTTCAAAAACTTTTCGCAAATCTGAATTGTTCTTTAAGTAGAGAATGAAAATTCTTTATTCAATCGATTGACTATGTAATTCTGGACTGTCAGGTAAACAATCGATTGTGCATAGCGGAAGATATCAGAGTTAAATCCAGAAATCAGTTAAACCCATAAAACAGTTAAACCCAGAAAATAGTTTACAATGTAAAAATGTTTTAACCCAGATTTAAGATGTTAAACACAATCCAGTAGATTAAACACAATCCAGAATCACATTTGATTATGAAAACAGATGTTCAGAGTATGATCAACAGTATGAACAGATTTTAATCCAGTCAATTTTAAAGAAGACAGCAGTGAATAAAAGCAATCAAGAAGAGTAGGGAGAAAAGCAAGAACACAGAATTTTTATCCTGGTTCACCCTTCCACAAGGGCTACATCCAGTCCTTTGCAAACTAGCAAAGATTTCCACTAAAACAGATCACAAGATCAGTTTACAACCCTTGCTCCCAGCAAGTTACAAACTGCTCCCAGCAGTAAACCCACACCTCACTGAACCCCTCAGCTTGTGTGTAACCAGTGCAGAAACCCACTGCACCACAACACTTGCAGTCCGCAAGCAACACTGCTCCCAGCAGCACTCACCCTCTACTGAACCCTTCAGCAGATGCGAGACCAGTGCAGAACCCACTGCACCAACTCAATTACAAACCCAGTAATTGAAAACAGCAAACAGATTGCAAATCAACAGGATCAGAGAAGATAACAGAATGCTTCTACACAAAACAGATTACACAGAATGAAGATCAGGTGTAGAAGACTTAGCTTTGGTCCAGAACCAAAGTAGCAAGAACCTCACTTCAAGGATGCTTCAAAGATTCACGTTCTTGGAGGTTTCTTGATTTGAAAAGCTTTGTCAAAATGATGATCGCACAAAAGGGGCAATATCTCTCTTAGAAAATCTCAAGGAATGCTTTTCGAAAGCTTTTGTTTTGATAATTCTGAAAGTGATGATTCTCATTCCTTTAAATACCCAAAATCAGTTTTTAAAAACTGCTTAGCTGTCAAAATTCAATTAATTAAACAAACCATTCAGTCGATTGAATTTGACCGTTAGTTTGACCCAGTCAAAGTTTTCAGTTATAACAACCATAACTGTATTTCAGTTGTAACAGAAATAACTGTCACATTCAATCGATTGAAAAACCTTTTTTCAGCAAAAATATTTTGGGTTATTTTTATTAAAAACAGTTTTAATAAAAATATTTGTGAATCTTTTTAGCACCTCAGAAGTGATGAATCATACCACTAGTGATTAAGGACTAAGCCAATCACCAACACACAAATCCAACTAAGGACCAAGACCTAATCACCCAACTATCTTCATGTTGGCACAAAGTCTTCACTTGAACAATTCTGGTCCAAGTTGATTCCAACAGATTCTTCATGAGGCAGTCTTCATCAGCTTCACATGCTAAGCCTTGGTACTCACAATATCGACTTTATCAAATCACTTGCTTAGCCTTGGTGCTAACACAGTCAGGAATTTGATCATTAAGAAATCAAATTTAAACCTAATCTTTTAATATATTTTTTAAAAATTAAGAAAATAAGAGAATAGAGACAAAAGAGATTATTTCAAGTAAAGAATTCATTTCATTGAAGTCTAATTCTCAACATAAATCCTAAACAATAAATATATCTAATTAAAGTAGAAATGAATAAATTTATTTGAGTAATTTTTAAAATTGATTTATTTTGAGAAAAAAATAAAATCCTATCTATTTAGTCTATTTTTTATGTTAATACAAAATATTTATAATCGAATAATTCATTAAAATTATAAAACAATGTACATCCAAAATAATGATAACAATAAATTTTTTATTATTATATTTACATAATAGAAGTATATGTAATTTTTTATGGTGATCTTATTATAAGAATAAAAAAATTTACATTATTAAATAATTTTATAGATAACAAATAAAAAAAGGGCATATGATGATTCCATACATGTGCTTACATGTGTTAAAAAAATGAAAGAAAAATGCGTTTCGAAAGGAAATTATTTACTTAATTTTCCAATTTAGTTAGGACGTATTAGGAGACAATCATGTGAAGGAGGAGGCAGGAAGGAAGTGTTGAGGGAGGAGAGAGACATAGGCGCAGGCAGAGCTGCAATTACCAGAGCGGAAGCGCGAAACGGTCCTCCCCGGCTTTCCTTTATTTTCTTCTGATATAATTTTAGTCCATCCCAGTCGCACGATTAAAGCGAGGTTGACATTGAATTTAAATTTGGAAAAGCGAACTTATGCCACTGTACATTTACAGATCTTGTAGTAGTGTATTTCCTCAGATCTAGTGTCCGTTAAGCGGTTACCATTTCACCACTCAATACTCTTCTCTTTCTCGTATATACATAGAAATTGTATTGATCGGAATTGCTTTTGGTGCCCTCTGAAATAGAAGATGGAAAGCGAAAAGAAATCGTCATCGATATCTGATGTGGGAGCATGGGCTATGAACGTTGTCAGCTCCGTTGGGATTATTATGGCCAACAAACAGCTTATGTCCAACAATGGCTATGCTTTCAGCTTTGGTCAGCCTTTCTCTTAACTATTATTTCTCCATGTTTGGATCTGAGACTGAGACTAATAGATCTCTAACTTCCATGTCATTTGTTATCTCTTGTATGTTCTGTTTCCCCTTACTACGATACGCCCATTTTTATGGTTCTGTATCTCCTCTGTCGGTCACGATCCAAATATCCATTTTCTGATTATTTTGTTTTTTGAAATATTTCCCAATTTAGAAAAACTAGTTGATACTTGATACTGACTGTTGTTTAATTTATTGGAGCTTCAAATTATTCTTGTTAGTTTTATCGTTAATAGTAATATGGGAGATTACTGACATGACTATTAAACTCTATAAGTATTATGTGCAAACTTTTAATATTATTGCATACAGAAGTTTCTGCTCGTGACTTGTTGAGATCCTGTCCTCTAATCTACTCTTTTCTTAAATTTTTTCAGCCAGTTCGTTAACTGGGTTCCACTTTGCCGTAACTGCTCTCGTCGGTCTCGTGTCAAATGCTACTGGTTACTCAGCGTCAAAGCATGTTCCTATGTGGGAGCTCATTTGGTTCTCTCTGGTTGCGAATATGTCTATCACGGGGATGAACTTTAGCCTCATGCTCAACTCCGTTGGATTCTACCAAGTATGGTTTTATGACGAACTTTACTGTGAATAGGGATATCATATATCATGTTCATGGCTTGGACAGTAGAACTTATATTTTCTTTATTGACAACAATTTCATCCAATAGTCATTTTAGGATCCTCATCCTTCTTCCCTGCTTCCTTGTTAACATAAACAATGCATTCATAAAACTCAGACCATCATGCATCATAGTCATTCCTTTTTGCCAAGCATGCACCAGGGCAATTATTTGAAGCCTTTCATTCTAGAAGGTGTAATGTCTAATCTATGGTTCAGTCAGATGTTCGCAATGGTGAATTGAATATGTGCAATATATGTAAGTTGTTGCATTGTGAAATTAAGGAGCTTTTGATGAGTAAAATGGAAAACTAAATACAACTACAAACTTTGGGTTAATTAATCCATTTTAAAAACCGGCCTAAAGAATCTGATGCTGTGAATTGAAGCATATAATTGCTAGTAGAGTTATGTTTTGAATTTTGAATGCCGACACGGTTAATTGAAAAGTTATAATGATTTAGCTGATGGTCGTTGGTTTTACATATTTATGATTTAACTAACTGCAGCTGTGAGTAGTAATGTGAACCCTAGAAGTATTAGTATATAAAGAGATACTTACTGTTACATGTAGTAATGAAAGTTTGGCAAGGCAGAAGTTATGATGGCCTGAACATATTTTAGTCTTTAAGTGCTCTTTTAGACGTAGACCTGTTGTGTTTATGTATTCCTGGAATCTGCAAAGAAGAGATGGGACAATTAACTACCAGGCTCCACTCCAATGTCTAAGTTTACATCGAGAATAATAAAGATAATTCTAGGAAGAGGAGTGAATAAATGAAGCTTTCATTGGAACAGCCTATGATATAAAGCTGTTATCTACGGTATTTGTTACAGTATGGTGTCAGGTCGATTATTTATTTTAGGATGCGAGGGAAAGGGAGGCTAAGATATGCAACTTTTTTTATGAGCTTATTTAGATTTTTATTTTAAAATTCTTCTCTCCACCTTGTTTTTTTATAAAAAAAATAAACTCCTTAATATTTTAAGAGCTTTTCTCTGTATATTTGATCCAACTTAACTTTTAAAGGGAAAGAAAAAAGTAGAAAAAGTTTGGCTAGGTACCTTAGATTGTACTTACTTGTCATTTTAGAGAAGCAAGTTTGAGTTACTATGATGACATCTCAATTCTTGTACATTAGGAGGTGCTGTGTCGTGTTGTTTTTCGACTCATTTACCCATATTCTCATGACTCACCTTTGATGTATCATAAATCATAGCCACCTTGTCATTCTCATGTTTTCACTTTGAATTTTCACTACTGCCTTTTAGTTGTTAATTTTCTTGTGTTATGTGTGGTCACAGATATCAAAACTGAGCATGATTCCTGTGGTTTGCGTGATGGAATGGATACTTCACAATAAGCACTACTCAAGGGAAGTGAAAATGTCAGTGGTGGTTGTGGTTATTGGTGTTGGTGTTTGCACTGTAACTGACGTAAAAGTTAATTTGAAAGGTTTCTTGTGTGCCTGTTTAGCAGTTCTGTCAACATCTTTACAGCAAATTGTGAGTATTATTCAATATTTCTTCTTTAATATGCTGGCCATATAAAATTGAGTGCTATTTCTGTTGTGATTTCCTTCTCAACCGTCATTTTATTTATATGAACTGGTGCAATTTTGGGTCATCTCTGGACAGAACTTCATTAGATTTAAGTGATAAGTTTCTTAATATGATTTAACTTGAAATGGTAATAAAAAATTTATTTGTGTTTAATTTCTTAGTATGAACAAAACAAGGACAAGATTCTCTAGGAAGCTTACTACTGAACTCAAATTTAATCCTAATGGATTATATAAGTGAGAGTCTGAGAGAAACTTTAAGTTGTAATCTCTGGTTATAGTGAATTCTGTTGTGGATGTAAATTGAAATTTGTTAATACTTCAATTGAACCACATTACTTCTGTGTGTGATTCTTTCTTGTTCTTCTCTTGTTTATCTTTTACATGTTTCATTTGCGGATTCTCTGTTATCTTCCTATTTGTGTGGTAGACACTGCTGCAGTAAATTTGATTTGAGTTATTCCACAACACTCACAATATCTTATATTCCAAAGTAAAGTTAAATATGTAACTGATGGCTATTTATAGCCTTTGAGTTCGAATTTGCTATGCCTAATGACACTCAAACGTGTTTCTAATTACATGGAAATGAGGGATCTAAAACCAACTCATGCATAGCTGAAATTTTGAAAACAAAAGGAGGGAAATTTTGAAATTAAAAAAAAAAAAAAAATGAAACAGGAATTTTCGTATTGACCAAATTAAGGAGTCACACTTCTCTTGCTTAGTCATGCTTCTCACACTCCTTTGGTCATGTTTGTTACCCTTATTTTGATTATAGTCGGCTGAGATTCTCATCTTAGAATTGGGCTCCAATTTGAGCTTGATCTTGATGTTTCCTTCTTACACTTTTTATTTTAATCTTGACCATCTTTCTTTTATTTTCTTGGGCTTTGAGATGTTATTTATACTATTTATACTATTTATACCTCTGCAATTAAGAAATAAAATCCTACATTTAACAAGTTCAAGAAATACACAAGAGAGAGAGAATATTTTTGTTAGCGAAAATAACTTGTCTAGTCATGTTTCTTATTATTCTTCTAGAGATAGTTTGTTCTTGCTCATTTTCTTCTTGTCCATTCATGAACTCATCATTAAGTGTCATGACTAAGCGCGGTTCTGCCCTTCTAATGGCCTGTCTCTCACCTGTAAATGGTCAAGTATTAGATCAGATTAGTTTTATAGTTAAATGATGAGTACGACCGAAGACAACGCTATTTGTGCTACTAAAGTTACTTGTGGTAGATGCTATTATTTATGCGTGATGTTTGTGGAATTTATTCATTTTTATAACTGATTCTTTTTTTTCACCTTTTCTGTAACAGTCAATAGGCTCTCTTCAAAAGAAATATTCAATTGGATCTTTTGAATTGCTAAGTAAAACTGCTCCCATTCAAGCGCTTTTTCTTCTTATTCTTGGTCCATTTGTTGATTACTACCTTAGTGGCAAATTGATAACCAACTATAAGGTGTCTTCTGGTGCCATTGTAAGTTCCTTTTCCCCTATTGACACTAATCTGTCATATATATTTATCTTCAAATATACAAATACTGTTGGATTATTCTTTTAAATTTTTTCTTTAACTTCTGCAGTTATGCATTATTCTTTCATGCTCGCTAGCTGTATTTTGCAATGTGAGCCAATACCTATGCATTGGACGCTTTTCAGCCGTTTCCTTCCAGGTTTTAGGCCACATGAAAACAGTATGCGTTCTGACGTTGGGATGGCTGCTATTTGATTCGGAGCTAACTTTCAAGAATATCATGGGAATGATTATCGCAGTTCTTGGTATGGTAATATATAGTTGGGCCGTAGAGGCTGAAAAGCAGTCAAATTCAAAGACATTACCTCACCACGCCAAAAACAGCATGACGGAAGAAGAAATTAGACTATTGAAGGATGGATTAGAAAAGATTCCTCTGAAAGATGTTGAACTTGGTGAGGCTGAAGGATAGATTGACTTAAATTTGGTGGTGAATTGATGATAAATGATGCAGCCAATTATATTGTGTATTGCTTTAATCTGCTTTGTGCCTTTTTTTCTAGTCCACATAGTAGTAAAACTTCGTTTCTATTTGCTTACACTGGCATGTTTTAGATGTTATGTTCCCATTCATCAGTTTCTTTATTAGTTTTATTTGTTACTTTGTTATGTTGAGGTTATTTATTTGATGTGCCAAGAAATTGCTAGATGAACAATATGATGGCACCATTAAGATTATAATGTGTACGCTAATGAAAAGCGATATCAGTCCCCTCTTGCACTTTTCTATTTGTTACATGAGTTCGGTTCGTGCCATCTTTTAGCCCTGTCTGTTTCTGGCGTTCCACTGTTGGCGTGGACGGATTTGTGTAGAGGGAGGTCATTTGCTCTGGGTGGTGGGCTTGGAAAGCACAAAACTTAAGAGGGGTAACAAATTTTCCCGCAAGAATAATAAAAAGGTAGGAAATTTTACATAATCGATTGCAACAATATCTAATTGATTATTTAATGTTTTTTATTTTTTTCACATTTAAAATAACTACGTATTTCATTCTTTAATGATTGACTGCGTCCATTTTTTTAGTTTCGAATATTTTTTAAATATCATCAATAAAATAATAATAATAATAATAATAATAATAATATTGAGATAATAAAAATATTTTGTTCTCATCTTTTATTTCTTCTAATTTAAACAATTTTCATATTTTCGTTCATTCTTTTTCTTTATTTTTTTGCCACTGTTTGATTTTTCATATTTTCAATACAAACAAAACATATTTGATTGCTATTACGATATATGCATTTCTCATAATTGACACTTGTTTACGTCATTTTTTAATTCTTAATTTTATTGTTTTTAAAATTTATTTTCATTAAAATTTCTTTTTCATCTTAAACATTTTATCATTTAAAACTTGTTTTATGTCGCTTTTTAGAGTTTTTTTTTTATAAATAAATATTGATTCTAAGAGAATCAGGGCCTGGTTATTTTTAGAGAATGTTCTCTTCACTTTTAATTACGAAGTTGTTTCTCTGATTTCATTCATATCACATAACAATAAAAATGACTTTTTTTTTGGGATAAAGGTTAAAAATAAACATGTTAGATATAGAAATAGTGAATTGAGGTTTAAAATGTTTTTAAGATGATGATAAAAGAGTAAGTGGTGATGGATTTAATAGTTGGAAAAGAGTTTCAAAAAGTTTTTCTTAAATAAATTTACGATAATTAAAATTAATACAAGCCTAAACACCAAAATATAAGTCTTTAAATATTTATATTTATTCACCCAAATAAAGTCTCTTATACAAATTTTTAATAGTTTCAGTAAATAAATGATTGCCACTTATGAGTTAGAATACATATGATTCTTATAAATATTCTTTTTTGATGAAGTTACTTTGGATTTTTTTCGAGTATTCTTTAACTATTGCTTTTGATTTATAAAAAAGAGTTATTATAAGATCACAAGGATAAAAAGAGGATATATAAATAATAATTCAATGTGAGAGAAATACTACACACACATTTATATGATCTATCATGGCATAGGTGCATATACAATATATTTATTTTCACATAGAATAGTTAGTTGATTTTTCATAAGAAATCTTGTATTTACCAACATCTTAAATGAGAGTACATAACTTGTTTAACTTTTTTGATGTGTTGTAACAAGAATTAATAATTAATAGTTTTCTAAGTGTATATACTCTTATGATAACTTTAGTTTTAAACATGTTTTACTTGTCCTCACAACATTATTTTAAGCATACAACAACACAAATTTTGTCTCCTATCTCAATTTTTAGGAAGAAAGTGAAATTAATATTTTAATGGTTTCACAAGACATTATAATATATTTAAATATTATCTTCATTTTGTTATAAAACTTTGTTATGCATCTTACGTTTTCTATGACTTTCACGATAATATCATTTATAGAAATGAGACGGTTTAATGACATAATATAGTTCAAGATTTTTAAAAAGACGGCCTTGTAAATTTTTTTAGTGAACATAAACAGATATATTAGTTCACCAAAATTATTTTTTATAAGAAAAACTAAGTATAATTTAAATTATTTTTGTTTATAAAGACTATTCTCATAACATAAGCATGCGAGATGAAATTATTAGATTAAATTGTTTTATAATTAGATTATCTATGTTAACAAATATTTGAAAACTTTAAACATATTTATATAAAATAAAAAAATTGACCATGAAAATAACTCCAAATTAGTAAAAAAAAAAAAATCTATATTTACTTTTTTTTAATCAGATGTTTATACTATTTATTAAACTAGTTATTTACATTTTCTAATAATTTTAAATATTTTTTAAGCTTCCTGTTAACTTTAGCTATTCATTTCTCCATATGTCTCATTATTATTTTCTCTATGTTTATCATAATTTTAAATTTTAGTATTTATACAAAATATTTTTCATGTTTCAGCTTGTGCGGTTAATTTTGTGATTGTCACAGTTTGTGTGGCAATGATGTGATAACAACATGATAAATGTTATTGACATAATGTTGAATATTTTACCTCAACTAAAGATAAGGTTAATTCATAATATATATGTGGGTACAAACCTCTTACAAATTATTTATATAAGATTGAGGTAGGCTTAAAGTTCACTTTTTAATATAGTATCAAAGTCTATCTTAGCAAAATTTGATGGGTTTATCGTTCCACCCACTATAGGGTCGCTATCAGACCATCCATAAATATCTAGTCTCATACATGAGTTGAACAACTTTAGTGCGAAGGGGGTGTTGGAGATTCCACATTAACCATAAATAAGGTCAATTCGTAATATATAAATGGGTGCAAACCTCACCTTACAAGTCAATTTCATAAGATTGACTTAGATTTGAAGTCCACTTTTTAAGACATAGTAATAATATGAAAAAAAAAATCTTAAAATTGATTTTTGTAATTTATACTTAGAAAATAGATTAACTTCTATCGATATAATTTCTTTATAAATTAATGAAAGATGGATTCTTTATTTACCTATATTAATAGTATTCATATCTATTACTAAACATTTATCTAGTCCAATGTTGATATTTTATATAAATTTGTTTTCATACACCTTTGTTTTTAAAAATTCTAATGACTTAAACTGACATCATGTTTGTGAAGTATTTTTTATTTCTTTATTAATATTATATATATATATTTTATTGTGCGTACGTGAATTTGTGTGTATGTTTGAATTCAAGATAAAAACAAAATATAAGAAGTTTGAACTGATTGAAATAAAAAATCAATTGAATTTATGTAATAGAAAAAAATTAAATTCAATTGGCAAAAATGATTATGAATCCATGAAATATCATTAGAATGACACCATAAAAAATACAAAAAATAAAAGATAAAAAAGATGAAGAGCATGCTACCTTCTTAAGAGAAAGATAAATGTAAAGAAAATTCACTATTTAAATTTGGAGAATTCAAGATAATATTTATGAAAAAATGTGCATACCTCCAAAGAACTCATATAAATAGGGAGAACTTCTCTTCAATCTTCAATTTCATTCATTACAACTAAGGACATGCTCATAAACTGGCTATGAAATATGGAGAGTTTAAGATTTGTTTGGCTAGGGCATACATTTTTCTAAATAATTCTATTGCATGGGATATGAAGACTTCAGGATTTGTTTGGTTGGTGCATATAATTTGTCAATCAAAGTTCTTATTTTCAAAGTCATCCTTAATTATAGTGTCTTACATTTCTATTTTAAAAAAGAAACATATTTTCTATATTTTTAAAGTCAAAAAAAGGGAGAGAAGAGCCCATGCAACCCAAAAGGCTTTTAAAGAGACTGTAACAAAATGCAAGATTAAAGATTTAGAGAGAGATTTTCATTAAGCCAATAAGACTCTTTCTTAAAAAGATAAAAATAAATATGTAAAAGAAATAAGTAATTCTCATTTGTACATAAATATGACTTTGCATAGGAAGATTCTCTTTAGGTTTATTTTGTTTGGGTATTATGTTATCCTAGGTTATAATAGCTAACACTAAGCACCTATGTGTTAGAAGGGGTTCCACACCTTCTTTTAGGGAAGGCCTGATGTGACTCACAACTCTATATAAAAATTTTATCATTCATGTACAAATCATCTTTGAATAAGAAATCAAAATTTAGAGCTTCGAAGTCTTTTTGTGTTTCTTTTTGTGAGAGTGTTATTTGTTTAGTTGAGTTTGTCTATGTGGTATGTCCTTCTTTTTCTGTTCTTAGAACACCAAGAAAGAGTTTTAAGAGACCTTCAAAAGTTGTTTCCAAACTAAAGATTGTGTATATTTGGCAAGGTAATAAGCACCCTATTTTACCTTATACTCTATTTAAATACCTTTTCTATTTCCCTATTATTTATTATCAATTTTCATTTCATTTTTTGCATATATTCTGTGTTCTTGTTAAGCTTTCATCTTTTATCTTTTCGCCACTCAAAGCTTTTCAAAAGTCACCTAAAACTTGTTAAGCTTTCATCTTTTGTCTTTTCGCCACTCAAAACTTTTCAAAAGTCACCTAAAACTACATAGTATAATTTGGACAAACTCATCTTCCCACACCAAGACCAAAATTCCTTCAAGAAACATTCCAATAAAGACATCAACCCTCATTTTCTAGCGTCGATAGCTCTAAGTTATCCTTCAAGAAACACCTAAGAAAATTTCTATAACTTTTGTCAATTAATTCATAACATCCCAAGCCATACTCACATTTAATCAAAGTCATATGATACCTAAAAACCAACCAAAGATCACCAAGAACCAATAATACCCCCAACCTTGCTTCCATCAACCACAATTGAGCTTCTCTGCTAGAAAATCATAAAGAACCCTACCAAGATAATCTCAACATTTTCCCTCACTCATCATAGCCCTAACAAGACCATACACACCCATAAAAAACCTAGCATCAAGCCAAGAAATCCAATCTTGAAAGTTTAACTTGTTTTGAATGTGTGAAACCATAAGACCATCCCAAAATGTTACTTCCTTAAACAATGTGTTGGTGAAACAAATCATCTAGTATTTGTGTCATGATGTTTTGGGATAACAAAATATCTTCTTAAAGAATATTAATAATATATTCCTCCATGTGATTTCTCATAAAGACTAAAATTAAATACATTAGTAATTATTTATCACAAATGCAAATAAATGGTTGTACTAAAATACATCAAATTGTTATAAAAATGTGTCACAATAAGACTTTATTATAAAAAGTTTATATATTCAAATTCATTTATCCTTCACCCGCTTAAATAAATTACTTAGATTTTGAGTTGAGACTTGTATACTTACTCATATTTGATATACATTGATCAATTTAATAGTTCGGGATTCAAAATATTTTTTGTTGTTGTTGAGATTAGTTTATAAAGGCTCAAAAGTTTATAAATATAGACCACTATATTATTCAATCACTTATTACTAGGTCAAAAATTATGTATACCTAACATTTTTTATTGGACAATTGATTTTATGCAATAATTTCCTCCTCAGTCATTTTCTCCCTATGAATTAAACTTACGACTTTAACCCATATACAAATTGTTTGTTAGATCAAACGCTTATTCTTAAATCAAAAGTTACCTAATTAAGACAAATACTTTTTACTTAAGATTGTAATCCAACTCATCTATTTCCTATTATGAAATAATTCATGTGACTTATAAAAAATATTCATATAATTTTTTATATCCTTTTATCATTAGTATTGTAAATGTTCTTATTCACTTTAAGTTTTAAATAATTTTTTGCATTTCGAATAATTTTTTACATGTGAACATCAAGTTGGTAATCAGGTATTTGAATTCAGAGTTCATCCTTAAAGTACACAAGCTTTGGTATGAGACTTTTGTTTACACAAGCTTTGCTATGAGACTATGTTCTTCCAGAATTCATCCCACAACGATACCTAAAATTGGAACAAAATTATTTACTTAAAAGAATAAGTAGATTAAAAAAATCTTTAAAAAATAATTTTAATATTTTTTATCTTTTTATCAATTTTTAATTTTTTATGTACTCGATTTTGAACTCCTAGCAAAGTTGACTTGTTATATTTGTACGGACTTAATATAAATAATTATTTCATAACAAAAACATAAATTTGTACGATTCATTTAATAAGAAAAGAAATAAAAAAAAAAGGAAGAATGAAAATAATGATGTGAGTCACACAGTAGAGAAAAATAAGAATATTTAATTTAAGAGAAACAAAAATAATTAATGTGACATAACTAATGAAGCCCGAAATTTTTTATTTTATTTTATGTATCAGAGACAGTTACATTTTCAACATAAAAAAAAAAAAAAACTTACAATTTTATTTATCATATATCTATTTTTTCTTCATCCTATCTTTCCTTCCCAGAGGTGGGTTTTTTTTGTCTTTAAAAGAAAAAAACGTAGAAAGTTGATGATGGTTTTCACGCATACAGAATGGGGGTAGGGCTAAGGATATAAAGGGAAGTTAATTTAGGAAGATTCTGAAATCGGAGGCGAGGAGATGGCTTCGGATGATATGGATTCTCTGTTTGAAGGGATGGTACTGTTTAACCCTGCTGCCGAAATTGAAATTGGAGTTGAAGAAGAGGTCCGACATGACAATTACAATGGCAGTGATGCGCTCACAACATCGCAGCCCCTTGACGAGAATCTCTTCTCTGACCTCACGCTTGTGGTGGATCCCCTCCAAAACTCAGAAGTAGCTGAAGCCGACCACGATCTCCAATCTCCGCAGCAGCTATCTGTATCTGTATCTGCTACCGCCCCAACTTCCTCTTCTTCTTCTACTCAGGGTCAGGGTCAGGGTCAGGCCCCTCGAAGGAGAAAAAGATCTGGCTTGAGGATTGGATATGGCAGAGATGCCCTTCATTCCAACGACATGCCTCATACTCTTTCTCCGCTCCCCCAACCAATTTCTGATAGTGACAGCCTGGGCGGTGCTGATACTGTTCTGGTCGGAGACACCCTTCCCTCCATTATCACTGACTCAGCCGCAGCCGCAGCCACAGCCACTGCCACTGATGATACTCATGATGTTACTCCTTCCCAACCATCTACTGAATCTTCCTCCAAATCAGAGAATGAGAATCGGGAATATCAACATGCTTCAGCTTTTTCTGAGGAAGAACCATCTGCTGCGTCTTCCTCCAAATCAGAGAATGAGAATGGGAAAGGGAAACAACACCATGTTTCGTCTTTTTCTGAGGCAGGAACATCATCTACTGAATCTTCCTCCAAATCAGAGAATGAGAATTTGAACCAACAACATCCTTCGGCTTTTCCTGAGGCAGAGTTTCGGCAAATCAAGGCCACCATAGGTGAGAAGCTTAACCATGCCACTCAACAGGTCAAAAATGCCTCTTCTGCTCGAAAGGATTCCATCAGAAATAGAAGAAAAATCGTTGAGAATGCCAATCTTGCTTCCCTCAAATACATGGAACTCGAAAAGCAATTGGAAGAAGCCTGCGAAGCTGAAGATTTCGAAAGGGCCGAAAAGGTTAGCGAAAACCTTTCTGTTGCAGAGAAGGAGAAACAGGCTTACATCTATTCTTTGAGAGAAGCTGATGCCTTTGTCGACGCTTTAGATTTAAAATTGCAGCATGCCCTTGACTCTCAGTTGGTTGCCGAAGAACAATGCGCAATCCTGCTCGAGCAGTATGCAAAGGTTAGTTAAACATACATCCACGGGAAACTTAATTGCACCCTTTTACTCTTAATCTAAAACATACTGCCGTTGCATAACTATCATTTCTTTCCTCACTTAATATTTTCTTCCCTTACATCGCTTATATAAGTTCAGGCGGGATGTTGGCCAAGCGTAAGTGAAATGAAATTTGTCTAGTTTACAGCTTTTGCATTTCCTTGTAACTTCACATAAATCCATCAATGAAACTAAATGTTACAGATTCTAAAGTTTCATCCCCTTACAAATCAGTTTTGGTTAAAATTTCTGATCTGACTATATTCGTTTTTCTAGAATGCTTTAAATAATGCAGATTCTACCCTGAAGACAGCAACATCAGTTTTTTCAAAAGAAATGGACCAATGGCTTTCATCGTCTGAAGCCTTGGAGGTTAAAAAGATGGAATTGGAGATTGAATCGCAATTTATGAATGAAGCTCGTTTAGAATTGAATAATACGATTGAGCATTCAATCCAGGATGACAAAAGAGAAAAGGAGATCCTTTGTAAAAGAAAGGATGTGTTAATGGGTGAATTGGATCAACTTCTTGCTTTAGTTAAACAGAAAGAAAAGGAGATAGCAGACAATGACTCTAATTTGGAAGCTGTAGAAAATAAGATAAATAAAGTTGTCTCTGGTTTTAAAGAGATGCAGTCAAGCATTAATGTCAAGTATGACAAATTGCAGTCTGTCCTTGCGCAAGTGAAATTAGAAACTGAAACCTTGGCTCTAAAGAAGGGGGAAATTGATAACTTCCTCACTCAGGAAGAAGAAATGGGTGCAAGACTCAGGAAATGTGCTAGGATTTCTACGGAGGAGGCTGAAGGATACCGTGAAATAGTTAAATTGAGAAGAAATTTGATGTCATCTATATTGAAGTCCAGGGAGGACAAACTGACACTTGCAGAGAACGAGGAAAAGCTTTCTGGAGATGTGAAATTGTTTCAACAGGAGGTTTCTGCCGCAAGAGCTTACTTGCAGGTTAATACTGATTTTTGTGTTTAAAATTGTGTATATATATGGCTGAAATGTGATGGATGATCAAAGACTCCCACTGTAAGCCTGCCTCCTGCGCACTACCTAATAACCTTAAATTTGAAGTTATGCACAGGTTAAGTTGCTTCAATATGTTTTAGGTTGAGAATACTATAAATAGTCCCACTCCGTATGTAATCAAACCCAAAAACTAAACAAGCAAGTCACTTATTTTCCCGCAAAAGAAAATTATTTTGGTAGTTATTTGTTCACAAATGTCATTACACTGTTTTTAGGAACTATCTTCAAGAAAGTCAAGCATACAGCAAGAGATAGCATCCTTCAAGCAGAGGATTATTTTTATTGATAAAAGAGTCCCAGAACTAGAAGCAGAAAAGAAAGTTGCTACTGCTGCAAGAAATTTCAAGGAGGCGGCACGAATAGCTACTGAGGCAAAGTCACTATGTGTTGAAAAAGAGAGCATCCAGATAGAGATGAACACGTCTACATTAAATCTTGAGAAGCTTGAAGAAGAAATCAAAGACACCCTTAATAAAATACAGGAGACTGTGGGAGTGATTTTATTAAAGGAGAAAGAGTTGGCAATGGTCAGATACCAGAAGCTACTTTTGGCATCTGCTACTGCTAGAGCTGAAAAGGCTGGCGCACTAGAAATGGGTGACATGGAAGAAGCGAATCTCCTGTCTATTGAAGCTGAGGCAGCAGACCGTGAAGCTGAGAAACTACAATCGACATACAAATTTGAGGCGAAGGACTTCGTCGATCTAGGAAAACATTTAATTTCAATGGATCATGTATCGTATCTTGATCAGAAGCAACTGGGAGAACTAGTTGTGTCACTTCATCAGTTGTCTGGATAATTGTTGAAAGAGGATTTGGTAATTGATAATCCAAGATACGAAAGCTTAGTTACTGGAAGTACCTACTGAGAATGTGATTATGCACTTTTCCCTTTTTTTTCTTTTTCAATTTTTGAGGGGTTCGGGTTGGTTGCTGAGTGTGAGATCTGTGCATTTATCTTTTCATTTTTTGTGGGGGCGGGGATTATAGCAGGACAACAAAAGTGGTATAAGCTGTGAGGATTGTGTTATTTTTCACTGCTACTGTTGTATGATTCAAGCAAAAACTCCTGGAAATTTACAATAGCTAGTAAAGCAAAAAACCTATTAAGAGAACAACAGCGTATCAACCATAACAAGTTAATTGTATTTTGCATCCCATGGTTCTTTGGAGAGGGTTTTGGAAAAGTTGAAAACGCAAGACATTAGATTTTATGATTCTGTAATTTATATATTTTCAGATCTAAAAGTATATTCTGATTACATAATTTGTTATATTTTCAGATATGAAAATATATTTAGATTGCGTAACGTAAACATTTATTTCGGATAACATATTCTAGAATAATTTTCAAATTGAGAAATACATGCTGGATTTCTATATTAAATAATCTATAATGTCTTCGAGTAATCCAGAATCATATTTTTTATTATACAATCCAAAATAAGTTTTCAAATTGTATTATCATTTTACGTTCAGAAACACATTTGAATTGTAGAATCTAAAATGTTTTCATTTATATGTATTATTATATGTAATATAAATATACATTTACAGATTATAGAATTTATTAACATAAATTTTAAGCTTGTGCAATCTCACATGTCTATGTTTCCACTGGGAATTTTCATATACTTATAAAGTGCAGGAAGAAGGTAAAAAAAGTTGCATTATAAAATATAAAATTATTAAAGGACCAGTAATCAATCATTAATCAGTATTTTTTTAGGTAGAATCACTAAATAGTATGATTTCGATAGATATACATAAAAAATAAATAAAAGATAAAATTAGACGAGGAAAAGCAAAATCCACGCCCGTAGACACCTACATTTGTGTGTGGGTATTTCTATTGTACTAAATTTGATATATTAATTTATCTGATTATGCATAGTGGTACAATGATTTTTATTTTTATTTTCTTCTTCTACACGCATTTACATATGGGAATTTTATTTCTAAGCTTGTTAAGAATCAAACTCTGCCTAAACGAAAGATGCAAGTACATTTCCCTTTTGTAACAAAAAAAAAAAAAAAGAGGAAAAATGA
>Ga0209700_102236_pt1 | contig 39580 bp, 14 predicted proteins | sample SiratroredBW_FD_187528 | JGI IMG/M metagenome (GOLD analysis project Ga0209700, IMG submission 187528) | Root nodule microbial communities of legume samples collected from California, USA - Siratro red BW (SPAdes) (version 2) | ecosystem: Host-associated > Plants > Roots > Nodule | place: USA...
AAAAAAGGAAAAAAAAAAAAAAACTAATGTGGCATCCAAAAGGACTTTTTTTTTTCAATTTTCTATCAATTCATAGTTTTAAATGATTTTTAACCTTGTAAATTCAACCAACTTCACATTACCCTTTTTTTTTGGAGGAACCTGTTTTAGGATTTATATTTGTACATTAATTAATTTAGTATTTAAAATTTAAATATGAGGAATATAGTTTATCCTCTCTAAAAATTTGTAGTATTTTCTAAAGTTAAAAAGAATAAATTCATAAATATATAATATGTTGAACTTAAATACAGGTGCTAAAAATATTAAACAAAGAAAATATTAGTTGGGTTTGAAGGGTATAAATTGGGATCGTTGAAGAACAGAAAGCAGAGAAGCGAAAAGGGGAAGAAGAGGAGTTTGGATAGAGCGAGAAGAGAGTGAAATGGCAGCGGTAGCTTGTCAGAAGCTTCTGGAATTGAGCACCAAGATCGTCGCTGTTGGCAGAAACTACGCTGCCCACGCCCAAGAGCTTGGTAACGCCGTTCCCAAGGTACCTTCTCTCTCTCACACACACAAATTCCCTTTCCAATGTATCATCATCTAATTACGGATTGCAAGTGTTTTCGACTCTCAGGAGCCGGTGTTGTTTCTGAAACCGACGTCGTCTTACTTGAAAAACGGCGGAACCATCCAAATTCCACACAACGAGAGCTCTCTGCACCATGAGGTTGAGCTCGCCGTAGTCATAGCCAAGAAAGCGCGTGATGTGTCAGAATCCTCTGCCATGGATTACGTCGGCGGTATTCACTCATCTTGCCTTAACCCTTACATGTGCCTTATTGCTGTTTTATTTTAGATCACTCTCGATATCCTAGTCATGTTTCTTTTGTTTCTAAGAAAATTATGCTAAATAATATACTCCGTATATCAAATGATTCTTGCATAAACTTTTCTTTGAACGTTTTTTAGGAGAAAAATTAAATTTGTTTTTTTCGTGAGCTAAAGTTATTTTTAAGTATGGGTTAGCTTGTAGACATTTCCTCAGTTTTTTCTTTTTCTAGAAGATGATTTTTAGGTTAAGCTTATGCTAATTTGAGCTTTTTTTTTTTTTTTCTAGTTTTTCTAATTATATTTTTCTCTTAAAAAATACTTATATAAAGTTTATTCAAAACTATGAAAGTTTGACTCTCGTCCAACTGGTATGAATAGGGAGTTGATTGCTTTTTACTAATGTTATTTTAGAAGTCATATTCTTTGCTTGGTTGATAATGTCAAAAATGCTACTTAGAAATAAACTCTTTTTATAATACCTAAGAAAGTTGGTACAATTGGTAAGGATAAGTTAGAACTTCTTTGAAAAAAAGCATCCCCCATTACTGATGTGAGGACATTGTTAATGAGTAATCTGTTAGTAGTTTTATAAGCACCCATGAATCACGTGGCATGCCCTGGCTTGGGTAGTCCATGTAGTCCAACTCAACTAAACTTTCATTAAATAAAAAAGCTATGTTTACAATGGACAAATAAAGATGGATTCATTTTGGTATATCAGGTTATGCACTGGCTCTGGATATGACTGCTAGGGACCTTCAATCTGCTGCAAAGGTATTTTGAAAGTTAAATACAATCAAGTTTTTAGAAAATTATTTTTACTATGTAGCAGAACATAAATAAAACCCTGTAAAAAACAATTGGAGTTAAAATGTTGGGTTTAACAAATATGAATGATTTGTGTGTTAATTCCCTTTTGTTTTTGACACGTGTCAAATTTTTTGTGCTCAAATAGGTTTGCACGTATGATTTAGAATGTTATTTTCGTAATCTGATGAGCAATGTTTTCTTTTCCTCGTTTGTTCTTTAGTCTGCAGGTCTTCCATGGAGTTTGGCAAAAGGCCAGGACACTTTCACCCCAATTAGTTCAATTGTAAGAAATTGCATGCTACAATGCTTATTTATGCTGAAACTATTTTATAATGATGTTGTTAGAGAAACGTGTTCACTTGGTCCTCGATAGTGTTAAGGAGTCAATAACTACTGAGAATGATAAAACAAATTTCAAATTTTCAGCCATTCATAACTTTTTCAAGAAGATTTAAGCTACATTCACCATATTACCTGGCGCAGATCTGGGAGTAGAAATGTATTGCTGGGTGATGTGGGGCTTTTGCAATAAAAGAACTTTTACCAGCTTCTTTTTCCATAAGTAGTACTGTAGTCAATAGATCTGTAATTCAGTTATACCCTTTATTCTAATTAGGTGAAATTTAAAATTCTACAAGTAATGGACGAGATGTGTTCACTTGTGAACATTATTTTTGCTCATCTACTTAGATAATGAGCCATATTCTTCAACTGTACTTTTCTTTATGCAGTTGCCAAAGACTGCAGTGCCAAACCCTGACGATCTAGAATTATGGTTGAAGGTTTGAGATATTCTATACTTTTCTCATTATCATTTGGTTGGTTCTAATATAATTGATTGTGCATTGCTTCAATGATGCATTGGAAACCCAAACTAATCAAGAGAAATGGACTTGCTTTGACATAGGTAGATGAGGAAATTCGGCAAAAGGGCTCAACCAAGGACATGATCTTTAAGATCCCATTTCTAATTAGTTATATAAGCTCTGTAATGACATTGTTTGAAGGAGATGTTATACTGACTGGTATGTGGCATTAGTTCTCTATCTGCATATTTATACTTATGTGTTAGTTAATTGATGAAAAAAGGTTAATAGTGATCTTAGCATACTCCGTGTCATTTAACCTATCATTTGGGCCTATGGAGACTGGTTCAACTGGTCGAGCATTCTTGATTCAAAGGTCTTTAGTTCGTCTATAAGCCTCCCTGAAACTTATGGCATGTCTTATTAACATTTAATTATTAAACTAGTATTTAAAATAATTGACATTTCATACTATATACATATATAGTGTGGCAAATATAGATTTTGTGAAGTTCAAATTTTGAGCCTATTGAAACTGAAATATTTAATCATTGAGTAATTTGAGAGTTCGAGGTAAGTTAAACTTGAGCTGAGAAAATTGGTTCTATTTCTTATTGGAGCCAAACTTAGAGTTAGGCTTAGAGCTCGACTCACTTGCAGCCCCTTTCTCGGGTTGCTTTATTGATTAAATACAATGCATGCATTGCAAGATAGATGAATTAAATAGGGAAATCTGTGACCCTTACTCAGTTAACAGACATTTTGATGATGTGCAGGCACTCCCCCGGGTGTTGGACCAGTGAAAGAGGGTCAAACAATTACTGCCGGTATTACAGGCCTTGTGGACGTACAGTTCAATGTTGAGAAAAGAGCAAGGCCTATACATTCTTCATAGACCCTGCATGCTACTTCAGTCCTACAGCAGAACTCTTGCCAACGAGAAACAAGGGAGGGGGACTCAATAAAAGTTATATGGGACTATTTTTTTTTTTTTTTTCAATTTATGGTGTTCGAATCAGTGCTCTAGATCTTGGTGGACGTGCTGTTTTAAACTTTTGTCACTAAAATGGTTATGATGACATAAGCGTGTGCTGTTTTATACCGTGGATGATGGTGACTGAGCCCATGAATTAAAAAAAAAATGGTCTTCAATTGTCATGAAATGATGTCCTGGATATAACTATAGCTATGTAAATAGCAATTTACACAACAAAATACCCTGAAAAAAAAAATAGAAGCATAGCAGAATCGATATTTTAATTCTGATACGAAGCAAGCTGAAACTAAGAGTTGGTGCATGGCGAAAAATCTTTCTATACGTTATACCCACAGGATGTTTAATGGTCTTCAATTTCCTTCTTGTCTGCCGTAGAAAAGGATTTTAGAAAATTCTGTTAACATTTTTCTTCTGGAGTACTGTTATTTTTAACTTTTACTTTTATATCTTTAAACACAAGCATACATGAGAATACACCCAGCAAGAGTTTTCAGCGGACATACGCATATCCACTTTGAGAATACAGATCCAGCACGAACTGAAGGAAAAACATGCAATGAAACCAAGAATAGAGGAATACATATCTAACGTGACCATAGCAAATCAGAATTTCTTAATGAAATCGTAGATGTGTTGGTTGATCTCATCAGGCCTTTCTTGATGAAGGAAGTGACCTGCCCCTTGAATTACAACTACGTCCTCCAGAAGTGGCACATCTCTCTTGAACCCACCTTTGTGAATGTAATCCTTGGATCCCGGTGCATTGTAGGTCAGGTCAAGATCACCCACAATATACTTAACAGGAACTTTCACTTTAGCACCAGTCCACGCTGCTGTGAGCTCCCAATTTCTACGAATGCAAGGGGAAGCAATACAAGTAAATTAGTATGGATTAAATGAAAAGGTAAAATATAAACTATGAAATTGTTGCTTGCAATATCAACATTTGGAGTAATATATGATGAATTTCTTTCTTTTGAATTTCAAAATACTAATATTCTCGCCATTTTTTTTAAAACACAGCTATCTACACATGAATTTCATAAATAATACTAAAATTAGATGAATGATAAGGTCATATCCAATACTAAAATAAATGTTTCAATAGATTTACATATCTATACAAAATTTACACGTTGAAATTTGTGAATTGATAAAAAAAGAATAAATATATAATGTATTGTCTTCTATCACGGTTTTCTATAATACAGTCCAGCAGAGGTAATATTTTTAATTTAATTTTATAAGTGTAGTGTATTCTAAATTTAATCCAGAAATATAGGGATCTAAATTTAATTCCTATTTGTAAAATTACTTCCAAAGGGAGAAAATATGAACATTCAACAGACAAGTTCTGAAAAAAAAATGTTAACCATGTGCATTTGATGGGGTAGGAGATGAAGAAAGACATACAGATCCAAATTTCTGTAGTAGTTCAATCCCCCTGTGAAACCAGTCTTCTGATATTTACTGGCATAGTAATCACATTCTTCTTGAGATAGCCATGAGGGCAACTTAATGGGAGAATCAATTGGATGTCCAAAGCCTTTACCCTCAGGTAGATAAATTGGACCAGGGTTGCGGTATGTCAGGAACTCCTTCAGCACTCTTTCAGTGCCCATCTGCTCAAACTCAGCTTCTATATTCCCAGCCTCCTGCAATAATCCACTTGAGCAACAAAACCACTTTGAATACCACGGTTTGCCCCAACACAAAATCATCTTTTTTTCACTTCTACTTAAGCCATGTGTTGAGACCTAAAAATTATATTCAAACACAACACAATTTAACCATATTATTTTGCCAAACATCACATGGAGTTCAGCACTCTTCAAGTTTAGCTTAAGGTAGAGAGATACTATATTAACACAACCTAATAACATGCACATCAACTGAAACTCAGTTAGAACCAAAACAACCTAAGATAACAAAAACAAACCTGAAACCTGCAAATATAGTACTCGTTTCCGTACACTGCTCTTAAGGTGTCAAGGGGCTTTCTCTTGGGGTTCCGGGGAGTAAAAGCGACGCTCAAGGTGACAAGAGCCCTGATTCGTTCGGGGCGAAAGAGAGAAAGAGACCAAGCAGTCATGGCACCCCAGTCATGACCTACCACAAACACTTTCTCATTGTCGCTCGCTATCTCGTCCAGAAGACCGACGAGATCGCCGACGACGTGGAGACTGGTGTAGACGGTGGGAGAGGCCGGCACATCCGTGTCACCGTAGCCTCGGAGGTCCGGCGCCACACAGCGGTAACCGAGGGAAGCAAGAGCCTTCATCTGGTGGCGCCATGAGAACCATAGATCAGGGAATCCATGGATGAAGAGGATCAATGGCCCTTCACCCATCTCTGCTATGTGCATGTTTATGCCATTAAGGTTCACTGTTCGATGCTCTACACCTTCCATCTTTTCTCTCTCTATGCACTGTCCACCAAAAATCTTCTTGCACAACTCAAATGCTTATCGAAAGGAGCAGTGATATGCACTGTTAGAAGGTATGTCCATTTAACATATCTAAAAAATAATATTATTGTAAGTGTGAAATAGATATAAATTTGTTATAGGGTTATTAAAATATATTTATCCTGTCAAAATATCTTTTTAAGGGTAATTTCATGATTAAATAAAGCAAATGTTTGTTATTGCCTAGAAAAAAAATAAAACTAAAGCCAATTATAATTTATAAATATTTTTTTCACCTATATGGATCAATTTTGAAGGCTAAAGTGGACCACTTCCATAACGTGAAGCAGGAGTGGCACGAAAGGACAGGAATAATGCAGCAGATAATTCATTATCTTAGCCAGGAGGAGATTGATCCATGGAAGCTAAGAATAAAGGCAACCAAAATATATTTTCAACTTTTACTGAGAAAACAACATCTAATAATAAAATATCATTTTGTATTTTGTAATTATATTGTAGAAAATGTAAAAGTAGCTGGAGCACTCTATCCAAATAATATACAATTGTTATTATTGTGTATCACATTTATTGAGATGATTAAATTATATTTTTTATATCAATTATAAAATTGATGGAAACTCAAACTATATAGAAAAGAAAAGCTAAACTTCTTATATTAGTTAAAAAAATGACAAAAGTTTAGGTTCACTTTAAACTAGAATCCTTATAAAAAAAATGATAAAAGTGGTATTCCATTACATAATATTCCTTTACTTCTCTGTCATATAAGACTATCATTTACATAAATAAAAAATTACTTTACTTTTAAGTATTTTGTTACTAGACAACCCTCAAATCATAACCAATCCAATTCTAGACAAAGTTTTGCTAATATATAGCTTAACTAAAATAAATAATACATCAGAGTACATGAACAAACATTAACAATACAAAAATACTAACATTCATAAAACGATTAACGTTATACAAGTCTACAAGTAATTATACACACTTAAAAAATCTAAGGTTCATTCATCCAACTAAAAAATATTCAACTAAACTAATGCACTTTTAACATACATCTATTCTTATCTCTACAAAATTCAAAAATTACGTATACACATCTAAATTATTATAACACAATTTATGTAAAAAAATAAAATCTACTATATTTTACATTTCTTGTTAAAATCTATAATTTCAATTTTTTACATGTTGAATATAAGTAAGTTTTGATCCTTTACTATAATTAGTTAAATTAGCTTATTTTAATTATTACATAAGTCATTTCACTTATTTAGTTTTCTTCAATTGTTTATATAGAACTTGTAGCTAAAAGAAAACATTTATAAGGAACGAAATCAAAACTCATTTATTTTCAAAATCACTACTAGTCATTTTTATAAATCGTTTAAGTATGATTTTTCTTATTTGCAATTACTTATTTTGGCTTCACCTATAGATCTCTTCATCCCTTCTCAAAATGAGTATGCATATTTAAGTTTGCTTATGATGCACCATATCTTCTGTAGCAAAGAATTCTAGATTATAATATAAAATAAATCTGGGTAAGTTTTCTATTAGTTACTCGATATTGTTTTCTATTGTTTAATATATTGTCAGATCTCTCTCACTTTGAAAAGAGCAATTTTAGTTTGCACTTCATCGAACCTTCCGCTTCACTCTCAATAAATTTCAGTGCCAACGCACATTGTGCTAGCTCTGAGGAAGAAAAGGGAATAAAGTAGACGGGAAAATATAATTGAAATTAAGATAGATTATCAGTAAAGTGACTATTGCTTGGAAAACAAAAACAAAAGTAACACGTGAAAAATATGCAGGTGGACTTATTTATATTGTCGATTAAAATACTTTGTAGAAGTCAAGCTGAAAGTTGGTCACGTTAAGAGCACCAAAATATATCGTAACACATTGTTATTTTAGGAAATCCATTATAACTTTTACTTTTTATGATCTATTAAAGACCCTCAATTTCAAATAAAAGGAGCATTTTACCAACCAGCAGATTTATGTAGGAAAAAAAATATTGGCTCACCAAGAACGTGAGCACGAGAGTTAACTTATTTATCTTTAACTTTTTAACCCACTAAATTGAGTAGAAGCAATATTGGCATAACGAGAAATGCAATAAAAAAATTGTCTCGAATCTTAAATGGGTAATAAATAACGCTTGACATCATATTCGATCCAACCACCAAAATATAAAATATAGATCAATACCGCCTTCCCAACCGCCCTTAAAGGATCGATCAAGAACTGGGATCAGTCCATCATGAAGTCTACTAATCAAATGCTTAAATCAAAACTGAGATCCCATATTAATCATCTTGCATTTTCATGTTCCTGAAATAGATAAAGACAAAAAAGGGAATACTTAAACACCGCATAAAAGTCATAATTATTACCAACAGTAACATAACTGAAGATTCATACAGCAATGCTAATCAATAACGGCAGGAAGCATTGCCATTTATACTAGATAGGAATTAACCCCTGAAAATTCTTAGTGGATATTGGAATCAAATAATATAACTTTTCTGCAGTGTCCTTTTCATTAAAAAAATGTACGCAGCTGAATTATCACACTTATCAATTGCGGCAAATGTCGGTACACTGTGATTAAGCAGAGCATAGGCCATGGTAGCCAAATATAGTACGATTAATAGGGAATGCATCCTTAGAGATTGGAATCTGTTTAAACTTTCTTTTTGAATTAAAGTTCGGTTCTATGCTCACTCTAACTAACAAAAGTTTCACTTTGCCCACACAAAAACACACATCTGGTTCCATTGTTTGAATTCTTTGTTTTTATGACCTAATGCACATGCTACAAGGAAACTAATTCTCAGATCTAGCAGCCCAACTTCGTGCCAGACCGCATAAAAAATCGCAGACTTTAATGGTCCATCCCAGTCCCTTAAACCCACCCTTCGCATGCTTAAAATGCCTTTTTCCAGAATAAAAAAAAGGTGATTTGATTTTTTTGAGTTCAAGGAGCAGCCAGCCTACGCTGTTGCCCACCCATTTTCTTATCATGCCCACCCTATTTTGTAGCTTAATCTGGCGCAAAAGAGGGAGGTCATCCTCTGTATCACAGCTTCAGTTAGCACCTAGTTGTTCTCCCCACCCTTTTAATTATACCTCGTGTTAATGATGATTGAGTCAACAAGATACGACTTCTGGGTAGTCATGATGAATATCTGAAGCTTTTTTAGTATTTTTGAGCACTTCTATTATGCCTGTATTGGGAATTTATATGATTTCTATCCGCCACTCATTATGTAGCAGCTGTTCCACGGTCCACTAAACTGCTATCATTATTGGAGTTGTATACTCAAAATCAATAACAAAGATTAAAAATTTCAGTAGTGGCTACAAATTATCCACTACCGTGCTCGCACTTTTCTTGGAAATACTTGGTATTTAAAAGGATGCAAAATTTTACACACAAATTATCAGTCACATTAAGGCAGAACATACCTGTGTATGATGATTTCACTAATTTAAACACACATTTCGTTGAAGGTTCAGTCTTGAGGTTTCATCGCAGGGAAGAGAAGAACCTCCTGTCACCAAGAAGACAGAACATAGTAAGAAATTGTGAAACAAAATAGCATGCAGATAGAGAAATAGTACAAACCTTAATATTCTGTGAATCTGTCAGTAACATGGTCAACCGATCAATGCCCAAGCCCCAACCACCAGTAGGTGGTAAACCATATTCCAGAGCCGTACAAAATGTTTCATCCAAGGCCATTGCTTCATCATCACCAGATTGCCGATCCTGACATGAAAAGCAGACAACAGTTACTACGAATAATTTTATTTAAAAAAGCCCAACAACTAGAGTATAACACATATTACCGTTGTAACACATTTCATTACCTTGAGTTGTTCAGCAAATCTCTGTCGTTGTACTGCAGGGTCATTCAATTCCGTATACGCATTGCAAAGCTGAATAGTAACAGTGGTCAGAAGCATGATTCCAAATTATTTTAAATAAATAATAGTCAACTCAATGTCATGATCTTACTTCATGTTTATTAATAAACAATTCAAAACGTTCGGTCAGGCCTGGCTTTGATCTGTGCCACTTGGCTAAAGGACTCATTATCTCGGGATGGTTAATGATGAATGTAGGATTTACACAAGTTTCTTCCAAAAAGTGACCCACAAGCTGCAATATGAAAATAATATAATTACATTTCCTGAAGATAATTCATAAGAAGCTCAAAATAAGGAATAAAATCATGAATAAAATGCAATAATTAGAATTGTGCAAATATAATTGTCCTGGTCTTATCAGACCGGCAACACAGTATGGCAAAGTATCACTGAAAAGCAGGACCATTCAGAGAAGAAAAAGGAAAGTGAATCATCTTTTACATAAAAGAAAAATTAAAAAAGGGAAAACAAGAAAGGAGATTACTTTATCCAACAAACGAGCAGTTGTTTCTGGGGGAGGACATTTAATCTCAAACTTCGAGCATGCATCCTTCAAATACTGATTAGCTTCGTTACTTGACAAGTCTTTAGGAATACTTAGTCCAGCTATCTGTTCTAATCCTTCAATCATATCAATCCTTCTGTAACAATTAAAAATACATGTCAATAATATAAAAATATCAACACTATAAAAAACAGTATAAAGTGACCAGATAATGTACACTGCGCACCTAAAAGGTGGAGTAAAGTCAATTTCAATAGGTTCCTTATCAACACCATTTGCATGATACTTGATTTTATAGCTGCCTTTGGTAAGTTCCTTAACCATACCTGTTTCAATGTTTTTCGCATCATGAGATTAAGCAGGTTACGTGATGATAAGATATACTAGTGAGAATAAAAAATACATCACAAAACACCATTCAATTCTTACCGCTCAACATTTGCTCTGTTATATCCATTAAGTCATTGTAGTCCTTGTAAGCCATATAGAACTCACAGGTAGTAAACTCAGGATTATGAGTCAAATCTATGCCCTCATTCCTAAATTGTTTACCAATTTCATAAACACGATCCAGTCCACCAACAACCAACTCCTTAAGATACAGTTCGGGGGCAATCCTCATGAATAACCTCATGTTAAGTTCATTGTGATGTGTTACAAATGGACGAGCAGCAGCTCCACCAGCAATCATGTTCATCATAGGGGTTTCAACCTGCGAGTGATTCAAAAAGTAGGTAAATGGAGGTAAAGAAACCCAAGGTCCAGAATCAGAATACTCAGACACCGAACGAACCTCCAAGAAGTCAAGGTCATCAAGGAACCTCCTAATGTAAGAAATGATTTTAGACCTGGTCTTAAATATATCTCGAACCTCTGGATTAAGCATTAAATCCAAATGGCGCAGCCGATATCTTGTTTCCTAAAAAGCAAAAATTAATTCAATAAAACGTAGTATTGCCAGAAAGATGAAACAAACTGAAGATAGTTCAAGAGAAATTTTTCTCTTCAGTAACACATGTTTATCATAGCAAGCAGAAAATATAGTTGATCAAACATTAAAAGAAAACAATGCAAGATTTGGGCAATCATAATCATTGAATATATGAGAACGGTTAAGATTAGAGCACATTATTAAATTTTATTAAAAAATTCAAAACTGGAAAAAAAACTATCCTGCCTCTCAAATACGAGGAATCTTAGACCCCCTTCTAAAAATCATTTCTCTGATGCAATATGGGACGCTGTGAAGTTCATGAATAAAATCCCTTTGCTTTTTCCTGTTTTTGGTGGAGCTACAGCACCCACAGCCACATTCACAAGTTTATATTTAAGACATAAGAGATAAATCTCCTCTAAAGATCCAGTCACCAATTCAGTAATAAATATCAAAAGACAAATTTGTGGGTCAACTTCGAATGAAACTAGGGAGATAAGATCATTAATTTACTTTTAATAAAAAAAAAATATAATAATGTGAAAGAATATGAACCATTCATATATTTAATGGCCAAGTTTGCCTCAATTTACATTGTAAAGTGAGATTCCTCACAGTAGAGCAGCCGGATCGTACAATCATATAGGCCTTTGCAATTGATTAGTGATTCAATCAAATATCCAATTCACTTTACCCTCACTGATGAAAAAATTAAGAAATATTGGTTTGATTTCAACTTGAAATTAATTCAAACAGTATGAGAAAAAAGAAAAGATAAAGATAACATCAAAATCTCCCTTAATTCAACAAGAAATGAAAAAGAAAAAGTCACCACATATATCAAGAAAACCAATCTATTTTATGCCACTTTTCATTGCAAGTTGCAATCATGTTAATTCGTGAAGAGAATCACAATAAGGGGAAACGGAAAAAAAAATTAAAAACCTAATCTATCAAAATAATCAAAGAAACACAGAACATAATATCTAACAGCAATAACTATACATTTCAAAAAGAAGACAAACGAAAAGAGAGAATAATAATGACAAACATCTATCTATTGCATGTAATTTTATATCCTTAACCATAACCTGTGGTATCACATTTCAGTATTTTCTCAATAACAAAAGCGCATCCACACTGTTACCACTGTCGGTTCCAACATGGGAGCATATACAAATCAATTTAAAATACTAAAAACAATGGTAGTATCTATAACAGTACATTTTTCATGCCAATTATACCTGATCCTTCAAAATATATGCTTCAGGATTCCTGGTATTTCCTGGTACCCATGGATTTTTCTGCAAATAATTAAAGTAACAGCGTCATTGCATAAGTCATCAAACAGCATAAAAAAATTAAAAATAAATATACATACTGACCTTCAAAATTGCATTATCAACAGCAGCAGCAGCAGACTTTTGCCTTGGCATCATATGCAAACAATGAGACAGCACCACAAAATCCTTGGGGAAAATACTAAGTTCACCCTTCTTACTTTTGCCTGGATAATTAAACATAGGAAAACTGTAGAACACATACTAACAGTGGAGAATCAGAATGGTAAAATGTCTGATTAGCAGGCTTTAGCCCTCTGCTATGAATTAAAAGCACAGGAGTATAACAAATATGGTTCTAAATTTATGTAACTAAATAACATTAACATTTTAAAGACTAACTCCTGGTCTTAAAATGCTTCCCAGTTGCTCACAATGTGACACGACTTTCCTAGTCTTGAGGCAGAAATCAGTAATAATATTGCAATAATCAAAACACCTATTCTCAAATGTCATAATTGGATGTATGTGTTATCAAGGTGACAGAATTGGAGACAGACCTTGCATGCATGAAAGAGAGTAAAAATTATGGTATGAAACTTCATAGCATCACAAACCTGGAAAACCCGTGACACCAACTATGTCCCCACGCTTCACATTAGAGTGGAATTTGGAAAATTCAGCCTCATCCAAGTTCGATTTACTGCATTGAAGAGATATCAGTTATTTCATCCGTCCTACTAAAATCAAACAGGATAAAAGAAAAGAAAACAATATATAAATTCAACAATGAGAAAAGGACAGCATTATGAGAAAAAAAAAATACAAAAAGATGTTTTCATAAATTGAAAATACAAATAATTACATCAAAATCAAATACCAAAATAACAAGGAATGCCACGGAACTTTACATTATAACAAGGAGTACCATAGAATATGCCGCACTATAAGGTAATCTCTTAAATGATAATCCTTTTATAACACTAGCATTGTAGCACTTAACGATGTTACAAATAACATCATGCAAAAGCAATAGTATTTGTGTAATATCTAAAAGGATAAAGCAAATTAATCGAAAGTGGAAAGTAATTGCATGACTGGCCTTCCATGAGATATTATTTTAGATTATATTACATGGCAAGCATTTTATTTTAGATTATTCCTCTAGCTCAATGATTATAAAAGAAATGTTCACCCATGCCATAAACTGGTTCAACAACATCACTAAATGTGCACGTCTAATAATTGATCTGCATTAATTTGATACATTATATTGCACAACCATAATTCCTACATGCACATAGTCAAGTACAGCAATTTTGGGTACCTCGCATCAGCCATAACCTGGACCTTGAAGCCGCCACCATGCAGGTCATAAAAGACAAGCTTAGAACCAGAGGTGCGTTTGTGCATGATTCGGCCTGAGGTGCAGAAAGATAATGAGAATCAACATACACCAACAGAAGCAACAACCAGAAAACCACAAACTATCGACACAGAAATTGCTAAGTACCAGCCAAAGACACAGAGGCATCCTCGGCGTGCTGCCCATCGCTTAAACCTCCATATTCCTTTATGTATTCCTCAATGGACATAGTGACAAAGAACTTGTGAGGATACGGGTTCTTCCCTTCCGCCTTTTGAACTGAAAGGTACTTCAGCCTATTTTCAAGATATTGCTGCAATGAAATCACCCCAAAATTACAAGATGAATAAATAGATAATGTAACCAATTAAATATTCCAGTGCAGTGGAAAAATTGGAGTTATACTGTTGGGTCCATATCCTCGTCATCAGCTGGAGCAGATTTGTTATCCTTTGCCTTCTGCATTTCAGCTGCCTGCAGAAAATCATATAAATCAATTATATCATAAGTAAGACTCACTTTTTGACAATTAATCCAAATCAATATGCAAAAACAAAACAAAATGTGGAATACCGCACAATCTTATTAAAACATACAAGTAAAATTCGTATAAAAAAATAAATAAATAAATAAAACTCTCACTTGATCAAGGGGTTGGGGAAATGAGATGTACCTTTTTGGCCTTCTCCTCCTCCTTGCGCTTCCTTTCTTCTTCTCTCTGTTTGTTCTTCAGTTCCCGTTTCAGCGCACTGCGCAAACAAAAAAATCATTTCCATTGAGGTACAATTATTATGAATTGAATTTTGCATTGATAAAAAAGGGAGTGGCGCACTGACTTCTTGCTTATGGTTTCGCCCGAGCCGGCAGACGGTGCCTCGGAAGGGGCTTCCATTGGTGGAGAAAGAATGAAAGGGAGAAAGAGTGAAAGAGAGGGTTTGGACGAGAGTGTGAGAAGAACTAGGGTTTTTGAGAGACTCTGTTTATCAACGTTGTATACCTACGACGACGTTTTGCTTCTAACTTTACTCCCAGCAAAGGTTATGTTTATGACTTGTACTAAGTGCCGTCTATTATTTATTAGTAATATTACCTTTTTTTTTACTTCTTTAACTAACCTAATTGCACCTCGTATGTGCCGATTACATTATAGATTTAAGATTGAAAATTTAATATTTAATCTTTTATTCATATTCAATTTTATCTTCGATAATGATACGTGAATGACAGACATTACACCTACGTTACAATTCTACATGGTTAGTTATTTCTTACATGGCTAATTGATTATTGTGTGACAAAATAATTAAGTGTCTCTTCCACTTCCATTTGCAAGAGCATTTTTACATTGATAAATATATACTTTAAAAAGTTATTATAAATGAAATTTATTTTTTATTGATTATTATAATTTTACAATTAAACTATTTTAATTTTTCAAAAAAAAAACATTAATATTTTTAATAATACAATTAATGAAAATATAAATATATTTCTAAATATTAAATATATAATTTCATCTTATAAATATCAATTATGAATTATTAGAAAAAAACAATATTAAAAAAATACTATTATAAAATTTTTAATATATATATATATATATCATTTTTAAGTAATAATATTTTTAATAAAACATAATTAATGAAAATATAAATACATTTTTAAATGTTTAAAAATATATATATTAAATTTATATTTAGTTAATGTATTTAGAAATTAACTATTAAGTATTGATTTAGAGAAAAAAAATATGTAAAAATACTATTATAACCATTTATTTACTTTTATTACTATTATCATCATTATATCTAACGTCTTTTTTTAAAGCACTAATATTTATAATAATACATAATTAAAGCAAATATAAATATATATGTAAATATTAAAAATATAAATCAAATTTATGTTTTCCTAAATTAACTATATTAAGTGCTAATTATTACATAAAATAATATTTAAAAATAATATTTTTTAATTTTTAAGTGTTTAATTGTGTTTAAAATTTAATCTCCATAGTTAAATTCCTTAACTGTTTGACTATGATTGTATAAGTGTTCAATTCTCTGACCACCCACCATATCACAGTACAACCAACAATTATGTAGTCACCTGATCCTCATACTTCAATCCCTTACATGTTTTGTACCATGTCATTTAATACAAGAGTGTCTTGTTTCACTAAGGACCACATACAAATGACATATATGTGCGTACTGTGCCATGATGACATCCCATACACATAGTAAGTGTTTAACCTTCTTCATGTAAGTGTTTAACTAAGTTTAATTGTCTGACCACACACCAAATACACCATTTATGTGGCTTTTGACTTATAGTCAACTCCCTTACATGACTATATATAAGTGTTTAATTGTGTTTAACCATGATTGTATAAGTGTTTAACTTGTTCAACCTTTTGACCACACACCAAATCCACCATTTATGTAGTCCTTGACTTCCATAGTTGAATCTCTTACATAACTATATAAGTGTTTAACTATGTTTAAACTATTTAACCATGACTGTATAAATATTTAATATATATAATTTTTAAGTAATAATATTTTTAATAAAATATAATTAATGAAAATATAAATAAATTTTAAATATTAAAAATATATATTAAATTTATATTTAGGCAATGTATTTAGAAATTAACTATTAAGTATTGTTTTATATCAACAAATATTTAAAAATATTATTACAACAATTTATTTACTTTTATTACTATTATATCATCATTATATATATATATATATAAGGTATTTTTTTCAAAGTACTAATATTTATAATAATACATAATTAATGTAAATATAAATATACCAAAAGTCTCATTAGGTGTTATGTTATGCATTATGCTCTTAGATAGTAATCACACCAGCAATCGATAAAAGGTTGACAACCACATCTAGTTGTAAAAAACATTTTCCTTTCTTTTAAATTAATTTTTTCATATTTTTAAAATGGAAAAAATTGATTATTCTGTACATTAACATTAACTAAATAGATTCAATACAAAGAAAATGGTGTTGCAGGGGGCAGTAAAGGATCTAACTCTACCTCTCCCTTAAGGCTACTTTATTCTACCTTTTTATGCTTTGTTGTTACAAGATTAATCATTTTTATTCACTTTAAATTCAACTCTTTGCAAATAATAATAAACCAAACATAATATAAATGGTCAAAAGCGTAACTCGGTACAAAATTTAATATCATTATAATTTTTAATTAATATTAATTTTAAAATATGTACGAGTAGATATTTCATTGTTTATTTTTATTTTTATCTATATTATATACATGTATATGCGCGCTCATGAGAGTAAGTAAAGCATATTCAAACATAGCTTAAAATTATAGATATACTTAATAATCCGTAAAAAGTTAATTTAATCAATAGTTAATTTTTCTAACTCTATAATCAAGATATACAACCCGTGTTGTGAAGAGATATGTGATATAGTTCACATAAATTAAACAGATGATCAAATTATAGGAAATAATAAATACAAATTCCATCTTGTTCTAAGTTAAACTATACATAAATTGTTTTTTTAATTAATTGTTAATTGATTGTTTTTATATATTGTTATTTTACAATCATGTAATTTTTTTCTGAAGAAAACATTTCAACTAATAATTTGTTAATCAATCATAACTCGAAAGTCTATGACTATCACTATCTCTTATCTTCTCTATTGTTAATGTTTTGATAGTTTGAAATACATGGTGTCACTATAAGAAAAAAGTTATATAAAAACCAATATTTAGTTATCAAATGAAATGATTGTTAATTAGTGACCAAAATAATCACCAGATTAAATTTTGATTGCTAAATATCTATAAAATATAAGTAATTATTGAATTTAATGACCAATTAAGTTAAATAATTGGTATCCAATATCAGCTACTACCAATGTTTTAGTGACATATACCATTAGATTCTAAAGTCTTTAACTTAATTAAGTACCGATCTATAATCTAATGGTATAGGTTACTAAAACATTGGTAGTTAATGTTAGATACAAAATATTTGACTTAATTTGTTACTAAATTCAATAATTACTCTATTTTACAGTTATTTAACAACCAAAATCTAATCTAATTTAGTGACTATTTTTGTCATAATTAGTAATCATCTCATTTTATAGCTAAATATTGGTCTCCATACAATATTATTTTTTCTTGCAGTGGTCGGGTGAGCTAGTAACCTAACATCTTCATTCATTCATCGATCTTTTATATTTTTTAAACTACTAAATATACATCTTAATTCAGTCAGATTTTAACTCCTAATGATACTTGAAAGCCATGACAATTCCATCATCTTAATCTAATCAAAATTCCTATTTTAAACAATCATATGAAAATTGTTTATGGTGTAATGTCTAGTGAAATAGTTAAAATAAAAATAAAAACACATTAGAGGGCTTCCTTGGATTAACAAAAGGGACTTGCATCTAATTTGAATTCAAAATTAAGATTACCAACTTATCTAAAGTAATAATTTATTAATTATTAAGTTTAACTGTGTAACTTAATGGGAGAACTAAAACAGAGATGAAAAAAAATTCTCCAGGGACAAAGGCAGATCAAACATTTTAGACTGTTTCATAATTTACCTTCTCACATTCTTGATAATATAATTTTGAAATACTGTCTAGAGTAAAAAGAAAATTAAAACATGTCTTATCCCAGTTGTCAACGTAATATTTTGTTTATATAATAAGTATATTTACTAGGGTGAATAAATTAATTAGTAATTTATTTAAAGGTCAATAATTTAATTAGTAATTTATTTTATTAACTTATAAACTATATATACAAAGTTTTGATAAATAATTTAAAGTAAGCTATTTTATAAGTTTCTTATAATTTATAAATTATTTTAATTTTTAACTTATTTAATTTAATTTTTAACTTTTCTAAATATCATTATTTAATTAAATTTTATAACGGTTTTAAATTAAAAAAATACATTACAAATTAAAAAAAGAATAACGCTATAATAAAAATCATAAAAAAATATTCAATGTAACAGTAATTCGAATTGAAAATAAAAAATATATTTTTAAAAAATAAGTAAAAATTAAATTTGGTTACGTAAGTTCAATTTATTTAAATAAAATAACTTATCTAAATAATATATATATATATATATATATATATATATATGTATATATATATATATATATATATATATATATATATATATATATATATATATATATATATATATATATATATATATATATAATTTTAGAAACTACTAAATTATTTTTAAAAAATATTTAATTATTTAAAAATATTAAAATTATAATTACACAACAGTATATTTGTATTTAAAAATATAAATTTTATTTATATAATAGAACTTGTGCAATTATATACTTATTAATTACTTTATTAGTTTGTTTAGAAACATAGTCTGGATTTAAAAAAAAAAATCTTAATTATTTAAGTAACCGATAAGTTTGAAAAACGAAAATTGTTTAAAATGGTTGGGTTCAGGACTAATGAGTGTTAAAACTAAGACAACAACATACTCTTAATTTGATTCTTAAATAAATGATAAATGATTCACAATAAATAGTAAAAAATATTTGTTAACATATAAAGACATGAAATTTATTTAATAATAATTTATACACAATTACATGTTAAACAAAATGGTTTGGTGAAGATCTTTGAAGAAAATGATGTGATGAAGAATTGGTCAAAAGCCCTCGTGATTGGCAGCACGAGTTTTTCCATCACCGAAAGAAAGGATGATATGATGGAGCCTTTACAACTTGTTAGCTGTGTTTGTAGGAGAATGAAACAGCTACATGGGCAAGACCAAGTCAACTTTGTAGCACCTAAGCAGTGGTTTCCAATAACCAGACAAAAAAAGTAATCAAAATTAATTAGAATTGAATAAATAAATATTAATTACATTTGAATTCTTTTTATATTTATCTCAAATTATTTGATTCAGTTAAAAATAAAAGACTGAATTAAAATATTTATTATATTTAAATATAATGTTTAAAATTAGATACTCAATTTATTAGGTTAATCAAATATAATTATGTTTTTTATCTCATAATTAATCGACATAATCAATCACGGGGTTTGGTTAATTTAATTGAGTATACACACTTATTTTAGTTTGATTTTTGCTTTATAATTCAAATAGCTTGTGTGTTGGTGTAGTTGTAAGTTGTGTCCTTGAAAGATTAATTGGTGTGAGGGGTGTGTGGTTATAAGGAAGAGGTAAGAGATAACATGGAAGATAAGAAAATAGAGAAAATAGTGAGTTAAAGTGGTTTAATTTTGGTTCAAAATAGTGTTGGTTTAGTTTAGAATTATGACGCGTTGTTGGTTTAATTATTTAAAATTTTTTTCTCTGAAATAATATTATTATATATTTATGGGCAAATTAAAAATATTTACATTTTTTTAGTTTTATGTAACTAGGGTTTTAACCGAATCATAAATTTTGTTGTATTATAAAAGATATTCATTTAATTTTTTTTACTTAAGTAATTATATTAAATTTAGAATTTTATTTATTTATAATTTTCATGTATTTAGAATTTCGGAAAATTTAAAAAAAGTATGCAGGATTTTAATTTATTGGCATGTCAAATATTTTATCTAATTAAGTATTGAAAAATTATTTACTAAAAAGAAAGGAATGTATGTTAAAAGTGTCTAAATTCATTCACTAAGAAGGTAGTAGAGTATAAAACACTCATAATTTGAATTTTAAATTTATTTTCCGTCAAATTCAGTCTATATAGAAAGTAAACCCTAATGTTTAAAATGCACTATAAAATTTAATTACATTAGTGGTGTTGAGACTGATAACACATATCAAGTTATAAATCTCTAATTACATTAATGTTCAATTAAATTTTATTAAAATAATAAAAGAAATTGTCACAAAGAATCCAAATCAGTTCCTAAAAGTTCTTTCAAATTAATTATCTCAAATCCATTTATCCATCTTTAAAACTATTATCCCAATGAAAATTCAAGGTTGGAAAAGGAATGAATCAACAACCGATATTCAATCACTACAATAACTATTTGAAGCAAAAAAATTAATTATGATATCTATGAATGCCTTATTAGTTGAGTGGAGCTTGAGAAAAAAAAAAAATCTGTCCAAAGTTGTCAAGTTATACAAAAGCAATGCCTTATTAATAATTTGGCATTGTTTGAAAAATTTGTTGGAAAGTTACATTAAGCAAAATCATGTAAAATAGTTGAAAGAATTGTCGAACAAGTTGGTCAGTTCAATGCATTCAAAAATTCAATCGTATAATATGGGGAATATCATTTATGGTAACCAACTAAGCATTGACTAGGATTAGTCACAGTCAGAACAAAATTCCATTGTTCTATGTTGGTAGAACGAAATTTCTGCTAGCTGTAAATACCTGCAGTTTTATTAATAGCACCACATCAATCAAAACCATGAGATCTAAGGAGACCAGAAGGAACACAATTTCCTGGACGTTACATCATCAAAATTACATCAAACACAACACAAGAGCAAAGGGCAGAACCGTCATTTCCTGAAAACCGCGTCAACCGCACCTAGTAGTAAGTAATTACAAGTAACAGCAAGAATTGAAGATAAATAAATATACGTTACCAGTATAACGAAGGAGCACGCTGCATCAATATAAGAAACCTTCTACTCCGACACACACACACACACAACAAGACAACATGGGAAACAACGAAGGCAAGGAAGTCGAAGTGAATGACTACGCGCTCAGCAGCAAGATAATGCTAACCGCCATTGTCTTTCTCTTCGTTGTCATCATCATAATGCTTTGCCTCCACCTCTATGTCCGTTGCAGCCTCGTTCGCGCTCGCCGCCGGCAACAAATTCGCCGAACAGGCAACCGCCCGCAGTTCGTGTTCTACATCGACCCCGCAGCCCGCATTGCCCTCACCTCGCGCGGCCTCCACCCCTCCGTCATCTCTACGCTCCCGGTCTTCACCTTCTCCGCTTCCACCCAACCATCGGAATGCGCGGTTTGCTTGTCGGAGTTTGAGAACGGGGAAACGGGTCGGACCTTACCCAAATGCAACCACAGTTTCCACACTGAGTGCATCGACGCCTGGTTCCGGTCCCACGCCACGTGTCCGCTTTGCAGGGCGCCTGTCGAGGCTGTTCCCGAGCAAGCAACCCGATCTGAGGTGGCTGTTGTTGTGTGTGAACCTGAACCGGTTGGTGAAGACGTGGACCGGTCTATACCGGTTGGTTCTTCTTCGTCTTCTTCTTCTTCTTCTAAGTTGCGTAACGATAGCTTGGGGCGTGAGACGGGGTCGTCTTTTCGTTCGCCGGTTAGTCGGATAGTGTCGTTCAAGAGGATTCTGAGTAGAGAGAAGAAGGGAAGCTTTTCGGGGTGTGGGGTGGGAGGGTGCAGCTCCATGACCGAGTTAGATGCAGAACGGGGAGAGTGTGACTCGGTGAGTCGTTGACGAGGATAATTTGGAGCTGACGTGGCGGTGGTGGAATCTGAATCCAATTTTAAGATGCCGCAGAGTTTGCTGGGAGTAACGACGTGATGTGATACTTTTACCATGTACAAACGAAATACAGTGACAACTGATAGTTCAAGAAAATATACTTTTTTCCCTTTTTTAGGCCTTTTTTTTATTTTCTTTTAATTCAAATAAAGGAAAAATCATTTATTTTTTTCGTATAAACATAACATCAAGAACTTCATGAGAGAGCTGAGGATGCATATTGTTGTAGAATTCCTTTTTACCAGGGAAGATATTCATTTACTCACATGGTAATTATAAATAACTACTGCTCCTTATTTAATTCAAATTAACAGATTAGATTAATTAATAATAATTAAGTGTAATCTGTTTATGTTTATCTCACATGAATAACATTTTGTGTTGGAATGTGTACCCAATGAATCTTATATATTGAAATTCAACTCTTTGACTTCTCTACATTAATTAATATACATAACTGTACGTTGGGAAGATAAATGAAAAATAACAAAAATATAAAAGAGTTGAAATAGGAAATAGAGATTAAACATTCTTATTAGAAGATATTCTTATTATTGTTAGCAATGTTAAAATGTTAATATTTTAGAATTAACTAATTCTATCATTTTTTTATAAGATAGTAAATTCATTCAATGTATGATTTTATATTAATTTGACTAACTTTATTAAGTATTGAGTTTTTTTTTATAATTTTAAGTATTTATTTAAGATTTCTGTTATATCAAATGTTTAAAAAAATTATATTTTTGAATTTGAATAATTGTCTGATTTTATAGTCAATTAGGATGACGTTACATTTATTTTATGTTGACATTGTTTATACGTTTTCATATCTAAAATAAATATAATTAATTAAGTTTTAAGTTTCTTTTGAATTTTATTTTTTTAGTTAAGTGTCTGTTAAAGATTTTTATTTTATCGTTAATTATTAATTGGATAATAAGAATAATGATATTTTGCTACAGAGAAACGATATCATTTTATTTTATAAATAATAAACTAAAAATCAAATCAATCATGTGAAATATTAGAAAATAACTTTTAATTTATGAGAGTTTATCATGTAAATGAAAACCGTTTGATTGAACCCTAATCTACATTCATAATAATAAAAAAAAGTTCATTAAAAGTGAATATAAGATTAGAAGATAAAGTCTATCTCATTAATAAATTCTTATATTCTATTTATAAAAGAAATATAGTTGATAACTCGAAACATGATAAGACTAAAAAAGAAAAGATATGAACAATATTCTTATTCTTTGTAACAAAATAAACTATTTATAAGATGGTTTCACTAGATGGTTCAGAACTTAGTAGACCAATTTTTCACAAACACAAAATACTAATATTTAGTAAAGATAAGTAGAGTTTTAAAACTTCATTTTTTCAGTTATCCAATTTGATGATGTTTTATTTAAGACTATAAATTCTCACATTATCTCCAGTTAACAACAAGGATTCAATAAAAAATATTATAATATCAATAAGAGACTTAAATTTTGATTAAACTATTTTTTATTTTCTATAAAAGCACATAAAAAATGATAATTTAAATTAAAAGTCATGTCAATGTAATTAATGATAAAATAAAACATTGCAAGGATTTAATCAATAAATATAACATTTAAGTTCTCAATAAAATAAATTTTTTTAATCAGAACTCAAATGAAAGTACTCAAATTTAAGAGGGTTTTTAAATTTAATTAAGTTATTTTAATTTTATTTTTTTTCCAATTTTTAAAATTAATCTCAGCATTTATAAAGTTTAAGTAAAAGTAATAATTTTAAAATCCATCGAGCGTTGATATAATAAATAAATTGATAAGAAAAAAATTTACATACATACAATATGAAATGTATAATAGTTATTATTCTCCGATCATATTTATAGTTTAACCTTAATAATATAAAGCTCGAATACAATTGAAAAATAAACAAAAATATCTGATATTATATATAAAACTATTTATCATATAATTTTTTCAAGGAAACAAGAAAGTTAAAAAAAAAACGAATAAAATATTTATAAAACTTTCTGGTTTACTTTTATTCATTTCTATATTCATATAATAAATATATAAACTAATTTAAAATATATAAAGAACAAAATTATAAATAAAAAAGTATTTAATAATATCTTAAACTTTGAAATAACCCTTGAATAATAGCAAAAGTATTTAAGAAGTTTGACAAATAAAATAATAGTTCAAAAAGGTCTCAAAATAAATAAAAAAATAAAAAATATCGGATAAAGTTACTGATGCTAACTGTTATACCTGTATTTGTATAATATATATATATATATATATATATATATATATATATCATCAATAACAACACATAAACAGAGATTTTTTTAATGTATAAATTTTATTTCTCAATATAATTTTTAATCTATGTTAATTTTTTTATTGTGTCTTCGTTCCCTCTTGGAACTAATAATTGAAACCATCTTTTAATACGTTTAACATTTCATTCTTTTATATTTTTTAAGTTTTTTTTTTCTCTATCACTTCCTGTTCATTCTCTTTTGAACGGATTATTTCAATTTTTAAAATTTAAATTTCTTGAACAATAAATGAAATCTAAAAAAATATATTAAATAAGTTATTTAAACTTAAGGTTTATTTTTTCATTTTAAGATAAACTTTTTCAAAATTCGAACAATAATTTTTTTTTAATTTCTGTTATGTGTAAATCGTATCAAATTGACACAATTTCATAATAAAGAAATTATGTATTATAATAACATGATTTTAATATATATTTTTATAAACTAAAATTGTGTCATTAAAACATAATTTCAATATAATTTTTATTTCAGTACAATTTTAATTAAAAAAAATACACTGAAAACATATCATTATAATATTATTTTAATTAACCCAAAATTAATCTCTGCCCTTAAAATAATTGATATCACCTGTAGATGACATGATTTAAATTTTATACTAAACTCATAATTAAAATTAATTTTTTTTGTCCATTTTAAAAAATTACCTCATAATAAAAAAAACTAAACTTAAACACACATATTAATAAAAGTTGCAACAATAATTAAATTTGAATCGAATAAAATAAACTAAAGCAATAAAAATGTCAAATGTGTTTTGGTTAATGATAATTAGAATTTGAATGTGAGAATGATGTACTAAACCTGAACCACCAAGAAACACGACGCCGATATATGAGTAGAAAGAGTAAAGCGTGTGGGGAAGAGAGTATTGCGTGAGGTTGGGTTTATTACGACCAGTGAGTGATTGGAGTGTCTGTATGGCAAAGGAACATTGGTCGCACAAGTTCAGACTTCGAAGGTATAAAGAATATTGGTATCCCTGCTAAGTGTAAAGTTATAACAGTGCAAAGTGTGTGTACAAAAATAGAACAACCAAACAAACCCTAAACCGGATCATCTTCACTGCGTACAAATTGGTGGCACATATCATAATTGGATCATTCCAGCTAATGATAAGTTGTTAACTTTCCTTTGGAACCAACTTTTTGTTTTCTTTTCATTTTTTAATGCTAAAACATGTTTTATTAAGTGGATTCTTATTTATATTTTTATGACAATTGGTACTATCAAGTGAGTGGGAAAACATTATCCTTAATTAAAAAATCCAGTGTTATTTGGTGGGGCCCATAACGTGTGATGCCTTTGAGAATGTAAAGTCTTGGTACAGTTCTAAGATCCTCTAAAGTGAATCGAAGAATCGGTCAAATTCAAAAGTTTTATAGTTATTCGTACAATTACGTCAACAAATAAAAATTTATTTATTTATTTATTTTATTTTCCAGTTAACTTTCTTATACGTTACACACCACAAATCTTCCCATGTCAAGTGAGCAATTTGAGCGAGTGGTTTTATTTTCTTTGTAAAGCTTTGAAGGAGCATTTTTTTATTCACTTTAAAAATAATTCTGGAAAATACTGCAGAAGAAACTTGGAACCTTACGGAATCTGACTCAAACATATGAAAAAAATTTCTCAAACAAGACATCATCAATGTTTGCTTAAATAGACTTAACCCGTCTCATAAATTTCAAAGCTCAAACCTATAACTTGTTATTTGTTTTATATTTATTTTTTAGCCTTTTTGACTTGACTTTTTTGAAACTGTAACTTGACTTATTAACTTGTTTAAAAACCTATTTCATGTTAAAAAAAATTGAAAAACTTAAGTAAAATAATGAACTAAAGACCAATATAAAAGGCATTAATGTATCGTTTATTAAATATATTATTATTATTATTATTTTTTTGATAATTATCTTCATCTTGCCAATTTTTTTTTCTGACTTTAGTATTACAATATTTTTGCAATTATCCCAATAATTCATGACCAACCTTCGTGGTTGGTGGTGCCAAGAGTGATAACTATCACGAAAATATCTCCATTGAAAATTATACGAGACACGTTAAACTAGTTCACATATAATTTAATTAAATATTACACGAAACCTATCATTTCAATTAATATAACAGACCAACACGTAATCTTGAAATTATTTGTAATTGGCATCATTATAGCTCCGACTGAACAAGTGTGAAGATCTCACCACATTCTTAACTATATAATAACATTTTCAATATAAATATCTTGTCGTGAAGTTTTATTTTATTTTAAATGAATTCTATTATATTATTTCGGGTTTTCTTTTAATAATCTTTATAAGATTTACACAATTAAATTGAAAAAGAATATTAATTTGACATTGAGATTTAGGGTTTTAAGACAATTTTAAATTTAAGATGTTTTCCAGTATATTTTAATAAAATAAGTTATAAGATGAAGGTCTTAAGATTTTAACTTAACCGTGTATTAGGGATATCTAATAAAAACTGAGAATAATAAGACTTCTTAAACCAACTTGGAAAAAATATTTGTTTTCCGATTAAGGATATACCTAACAAATTATTGCTTTCACACTAAACCTCTGTTAGTCTTCTGTTTCCACATGTTTACGATTCTTTTCCTCCCATTGTTTCCTTAAAATATTTCCAGAAAAGCTTATTTAACATTTTAAAAAAATAAAAATAAAACTATATTGGTATAGTAACTTGTATATCTTAACTAAATGATTTATGATTCAGATTCAATTTCTAATTATGTGACTTTCAGAATTATTAAGTCTCACATTGTTTCCATGCACAAATATAAAATTACTCACCTTATTTGCACTCAATAATTTAATTATGGTTAAAAAAAATTAAAATCTAATAATTTAAAGGATTTCCTTTAGGCAAAGCTATTAAAGGTTTTATGATATCGATTATGACATGTTGACAACTTGTATATTTTATCAACTGTCTAATAATTATTATGTTGTTATTCTATTTCAAAATTTTATTTAAATATAATGTTTTTTTATTAAAAATGGTTAAATGGTTGTTTTTGAAAAAATGATAAATATATGTTGTTTTATTTTAAATACTTGTTAGTTTTTAAGAATTATCATTATTATTATTAATAAAACCGTTGAAGTAAATGTAATATAATTTTATCAGTTTATCTTTGATATTTTGGCTGCAATTAATTTTTATTTTAACTGTTAATTCCCATCGAAATTGTACTTGTATGATGAAATGGATTATTTGAATAGTTGGACACAAAAAAATAGGAAATGGACATTTTGTAAAAAAATTAAGAAAAAAATCAGTTTGAAGAATATGGATCCGCACAGTTCAAAAATAATTTCATTTTTTAATTTTTTAGTACAGTTACATTGAAGTACGAGTATTGATAAATGGTTGAGTTCTTAAGTTTTTAAGTTCAACTTTGTAACAACATGCATATACAGTCCTTTCAGCCTAAAACGCCTAACAAACCTAGAGTCTCTCCAAATCTTCATTCAACCATTATAAACCCACAAAATTATATACTTATTTTGTCTAATAAAAGCTATAATGGACAATTATAAATAATAATATAGGATTCTACGACAAGTTCTCAATAAAATTGCTAGAAATAAGTTTGAATGACAAAATTTGTTTATTAAAGTAACTTTGATATTGACTCTAAATTATATTTATCAGATAATCTTACAAAGAGTTTAATCAAATTTTTAGATTGTCTAATGGAAAGGCATAAAAGATCGTATGGTAGAAATATTTAAGTCAGAAATGAAGAGAAATTTGGGTTCATTTATTTTATAGTTTTCATGCAACTTTTTTTGTTTTTTTTATAATAAACAAGCTAACTTCTCTGTACCATTCACTTTTTCATTCTTTTATCCTTTCAGAGCCATTTCCACGGTACTAAACACCCCCATTAGCGAGTCAATATATATTTTTTTTCAACAAATAATTTTCGTGTTCCGATGTAAAAGTTATTTATTTTCTAACCAAAACCTTTTCTTAGCTTAGAAGCCTAGTCATGGGATGGGATAGAAAAATCATATAAAGAATTTGTTTCTGAATTTAAAAGTCACCAATGCACTGTGGCGTGTATAACAGGAGTCGATGTTACCAATCAATCAGCTACGTTACGCCATTATTGGGCCAGACCCATAATAGATAAAAAATGGTTTTTGAAGTTGGGCTTCTACAAAATTGTGGTATGTTTTGTCTGAATTTTTTTTTTCTACAAAATAATTATACAAACATAGTAGTATTTTTAAATTCATATAAAAGAATAAAAACAGTTTTTTTATCCTTTCTACAATTTCTCAAAGTAATCAAAAGCCTATTATAACTTATATAAATTCACAAACAATACTCAGTATATTATTTATAACCTTGCAAATATATTGATTTAGGTTCATTACTTCTGAAAAATAAATGATGACATTTGTGTTTGTATGAGTTGTAGGATCAAATAAGGTCATTATCATTAATCTGTGAAAATTCTGACATGTGTCTTTCTTTTGATGTAGAATACCAGTATGTAGGAGGTTTTTTCTCAAGTTTGATGTATGTTCTTCCAAGACCCGTTAGTTCTTAAAATCAAAATCAGTCTTTTTATCGTTCTTGACAATTGAGTTCTAGGCATGTCTCTTGCTCCAAACGTTTCCGACGCTCAAGTCAGTAAAGGTTTGAGTAATGCAGGATGAATATGATCAGAACAAAATTACTTTGTGTCTGAAAATGTGAACATGATTTCCCTATTTATAGGTTTTTTCATGGGCCTTGAGTTTCTGGGCCATAGGTTTATTTTACCGAGAGCCCCCATTTGTGGCTCCTTGTGTGTTCTAAATGATGGACAACCACGTGTTCTCTATCAGTGACACGTCACTCAGAAGGGTTCTATACGACCGACTGAGATGACTATATCTCGATTAGCCTGTGACAAGTTGTGCTGAATAGCATAAACGGTGTTAGTGCAAATATAATTTGGATGCGGTCCTCGGTCAGGCGCTATAATACAATGTATTTTTTCACACTAATGCCTAAAATATGCAAAAAGTTATTTTTTTATCAAAATAGACGAATCTTGCCAGCTAAATAGGATTTCAAATAAGAAATCCTTTCATTTTAAGGTGGTCAAATAGAAGTGATCATGCTAGTGGTAATTTTAATTATAAACGTTAATTAAAATCGTTTTCCAATTTCTATACAATAATCTTTTAATTATTTGACAATATATTTGTTATGTTTAACAATTAAAAAATTAATAATAATTAACAAAATTGTAAAAAAAATTAAAACATACAAATTTATTTTAAATTAAAACAAAATTAAAAATAATACAATGATAATAATAAGCATGCGGCTAATTTGAATTATTATAAATCCATGCCATGAATGACAGCACCATCTTATCGCATTAATTAATTAATTATTTAATTAATGTGGCATAAAAGTGGAGTACGAAGGAGGAAGACGCAACTGGGGAAAGAAGCGAGAGTATAATTAAATTGGTGAGAAAAGAGAATTCCCAACCAGCTAACGGCTAATTCAGCAAGATAATGCTGCTGTATCTAGCTAGCTAGCAAGGTAAAACTATGAAATTAAGAAAACAAAAAGTGGGCGGAAACGAATGGCATATACAGGAGAAAGTCGATTAAGAAATTAGAACCTCGTACTGACAGCATCACAAGTAGTAAGATTCCTTAAACACTGCGTTGCCAGACAAAACATGGTGAAGCGAGCATGCACGCATGCAGGGATGTACATATATAGTCTATCAGATTATATTAAAAAAAATACGATAATTCAATTAAACTGCGGGCTTGGCGGTGGTTGGTGGAAGTCGGCCAAGGGCATAGGGCACCCCAGAGTCAAGGATCCAAGCGTCACGATCAGTGGTGTTAGCGATCTCAAAGAACTTCCCAGGGTAGTAATCAGCAGCCTCAGTAGGTTTAATCACCTTAAAACCAGGCCACGTGATTCTTCCGGCGGTGTCGGCACCAGGACCTCTGTTGTTGAACTCGTAGTAGGTGCTGGTCTCTTTGAAGGCGCTTCCCATCCAGGGCATGTACCCTTCGGGGAGGAAGATGTCATCGATTTGGGAGTCCATGATCACCACCTTCGCGTAAATCCTCCAGGGCCTGCCGAGGTACGAGATCTTGGGGGTCATGGCCGCGAGCTCGGGCTCGCCGGTGAAGATGCAGTTCTGGAAGACCAGGGCGCTGGGGCTGTCGACCTTGGTCCTTCCGCCGGCGGTGACCATGCACTGCTGGGTCTCCATGGGCTTCCTCACGATGAACTTGCAGTTCTGGAAAAGGGCAATGGCATCGCCGAAGACAAAGTCGATGGTGCCGGTGATGGTGCAGTCGCGGTAGAACTGGCGCTGGGACTGTGTATAGAGAGTGTCTTGGTAACCGTCCATGTGACAGTTGTAGAAGACGGCCTTGTCAGCTGTTACCCTCAGAGCCACTGCTTGGTGCTTCTCTGCTCCTGCGGTGTTCTCGAATCCAATGTTCTTCGCGATGAAGTTTCCAGCGTTCACACCTGCCACAACTCACCATTGTTAGTTCATTCATTTCAACTCCATGCATGCACATGCAACATAATTGTTTGACCCTAAAAAAAGACGTTTGTGGCAATTTATGAACATTTTTTATTAGCAAATGGTAGTTGAAATGGCTTGAACTTACCGACGGTGGCGGTGTTGTAGGTCTGGATGCCATCGACGTAGTTTTTGTTGCCGGTGATTCTGGTGAGGGTGGGGCCATCACCGATCATGGTGACAAAGGACATATGCTTGTTCAAGTTAACATACTCCCTATAGATACCGGCCTTGACGTAAATCACAAAAGGCTTCTTGTTCTTCTTAGGCACCATTTTGAGAGCCTCGTGGATTGTCTTCACCTGTCCACTGCCGTCCTGAGCCACCACCACGTCGGGTTTGGGCTCAGCAGCCTCCAGAATCTTCCTCTGCCCTTCACTCACCCACGAAGGGAACCCATCAACCAAAGGCTCTTCCGAGAGAAGCTTCCTGTTGTTGGCGGTGAAAGCGGTCAAGTTAAGACCCTTGAAGAGAGTCGACACACCGTTCACTATGTCCATCGCGTTGTGGCTCATCTCAATGGACGCGTTCAGAACCCTAGCCATGGTCTTGCCAGCCTCGGTGGTGGTGTTCTCGAACCCGTCCAAGCATGTCTGCTGGTGGGCAAGGGTACCGGCTATCCAAACCTTGAGGTCATAGGCGTAATCGTTCAACTTGTTTATGTCAAACTTCTCCAAAGTGACGGCGGATTCGTTTATATCATCCACAGCGTAACCTAGTACTTCCTTGCAAATGTCCATGGCCTGTTTGGTCATGCTGTCGGTGGCCAACTCGTGGTAGAGCGTGGAGTTTTGGATTTTGCTGCGAATCTCCTCGGCGGTGGCGTTGAAGGCCGTAATGATAAGCTGCTTCAGGTCAGTGTTTTCATCGGTTGTCTTGGAGAGACTCTTCTGGCAGGTTTCTTTGTATTCGGCGGATTGACATAGCACTTGCACGTTCCTCTGAGATTTCGCGATGCCGCCTGCGCCTCCTTCCTCCACGATCTCGACGTTGTCTCTTATGCCAACGGCCACCGCGGCAACCATGGCCACGAGGAGGAGGGAAGACACGGTCAGAATGGCGAGCTTCTTCTTCTTCTCATGAGCGCTGTCGAATCCACCCGCCATCCCTAACAGCTTAAGATTATTATATGAAAATCTTTTTTCGCTTTTTCCCTTTTCCTTCCCCTTTTTAGGGTTTGTGTTTTTCTTATTTTTCTCTTTCCCTGCTATGGGACGTGGACCCTCGGGACAGTGGTTTTCTCAAAGCCCTTGGGCGGTGCTGCTTGGTGGTTTTGGGGCGAGAGGCGACTTTATATACGGTTGTGTTGGTAGAACGAAAGGTACAGAATGAATCCATTTTTGTCCACAAGACTGTGAATTGCACCTAAATTCCTAAACTTGGCATGCATGCGACTACGTTAACGGAGATGTGGTCGTTGAATAATTTTGATCCGTTCAAAGAGAAATAGAAATAAAAATAGATAAAGTACAACTATCTTTATAATAAATCAATAAAAAGAATACAATTGTTTTATTAAAAATAAATAGCAGTTAAAAAATAGTATTTAAACTCTAAGTAAAAATAATTATTTAATATAATTAGAAACAATAGGGGCCATGGCGCGTACTGTTATAGTGATATAATATAAATTATCACGTACTTAGATTTAAAGTTTGTTTTAGAATTTAAAAGACATTTTTTACTTTAAAATATTCAGGACTATTTACTAATTTTTCCATCTTTTGTACTACAGAGAATTCAATCACCTTAGTGAATTTGAGATTTGATTAATTAGTTAATTGAATAAATAAAGTAAGTTTAATGAATTAAGCTTGAGTTAGGTATAAATGGTTTTGTTTTATTTATAAATCAACTAGACGTGCACACATAAAATATACTAATTCTTTTTCCTAAATTTATAAGTTTGATGGGTGATATTTGCGTACATTATTTTATTGAGATGTTTTACTTTATGGACATGTTTTACTTTGAGTTCACAAGTTATTTAGCATTAATTTGAATACATATAGGTAAAATTTTCACACCGTGTTTAGATGTATATGAGTATTGTTTACCTGGATATATATTACAATAATTGTTTACATTTGGATGAAAAAATTTTGGTAAATTTAGAGGTACTGATTCACGGAGAAGTAACTATTATACGAAGAAAGAAGGATATTACAGTTGACAAAAATGAAATTATTACATTAATTGTCCTTGCATGAGATCATTGTATATGACATGCTTCTTCTTGCGATGCTGAAAACAAATAATCGACCACCTTATAACATAATTAATTATCTTATAAATTTTTGACTAGTTATACTTTCACAACCACATCTGGCATATACTTACTTTACAATCAAGATAAAAAACATTTTCTGAGAGTCATTTTTAGGGTTTACATGTTTGAGGTTTTATCTAAAACGCTGCTCAGCATATTCCATCAAGGATTGAGAAGCAGTGAGTTTGAATCTCAGATCTCTTGAATTTCGCCGCTGCTGTCACCGAAGCTGCTGTCGCCGCCGTCGATTCTCGACCACCGTCGCTCGCCACCGTTGATTCTGTCTCCATTGTCGCTCGCCATCGTCGATGGTCTTCCACCGTTGCTCACCATCGTCGATGGTCTCCCATTGCCACCGTCGCTCGTCACTGTCGATGGTCTCCCATCGTCACTCGCCACCGCAACCACTCTCACACAAAATCTCCCTTATGCAAATTGGGTGCACTGGATTCCTATCAAGTTTCAAATCTTAAATTTAGACACTTAAAATCTAATTATGCCATTTCATAACAAAATATCCTAAATATCCTTAAAAAAAGAAAAAGTCTTGTTTTACCCGTGTACAATTAAACCATGGTCAGTCGTTGGCATCTGATTGTATGCCAGTTGTGGTTGTCAAAACAAAGTTCTCCTAAATTTTTATAACATAATTGATTATAATATTATAGAAATTTATAACATAGTCCATTAGGATAATTGATTATAACTATATAATATAATAATAATAAACTCATAAATAATAATATAAATATATTTATGTAATAATAAAAATAATAATATTTAAATTAATTTATAAAATAACTATAAATATTAACTATAATAATAATAATAATAATATTAAAAATAATAACCATAAATTATTTAATTAAAATAATTCAACTTTTCACACATTTTCACTCTTAAATCCACACACTCAAATCCATATTTGAATCCAATAATTAGTCAAAATATAATTTAAGAAGTTAAATCTCTAATCTCTTAGGTAATTTGAAAAGAAATTTAAGAGAACTATTAAGAAATTTACTGCCTCGGCAAAAAAAAATTTAAAAAAGTTATTAAGAACTGTACTGTCTAGGTGGAGGGTCAAAGTAATACATTTATGACCTAGAAATTTTATCTACCAGGAAAGCTCCGATTAAAGGTTAAAATTTACCTGGCTTACATAAACTCTCATTCTCTTTAACCATTGACTATTAATATTTCTGTTAAGATTTAATACTAGATCATTAATAATAATTAAATTAAATTTAAATTCAACACTAGAATACTTCACAGATATAAATGAGGTGATGGAAAAGACATATTTTATTTAAACTAGCCAACAACAATAAAAAAAATCTCAATAAATAGAACATTGTGTAACACTAAACACTTTTTCAATATAGATCAATAGTTGATATCAACTAGATGATATAAAAATTTCGTTTTCATGTATATTCTAGTTATACTTTTCCATTTCAATACAACAGTATTGTGAAATTGAATGTTAAATATGTGAAAACTATAATGGCTATACTTACCTTAATTAGCATAATAAATTAAAAGTGGAACAAATATTTTTATTTAAACATAAGATAATTTAATTCACGTCTTTATAGAGAAGCAAACCACTTATACAATCGATACGTGAGCACATTTCCCACATCTCCTTAAACATATCTATACACACATTACCAATAATTTACATAACCATGTATTAATTGATATGTCAATCAAATACTCAATTATAACATATTCATTATCTCAAACAAAAAGTGAATCAATCAAATAAATCAAATAACTAATTAATTAATTGATTTATGAAGAATTGACTATCAAATTTCATATAAGATCCCAATATCTTAAAAAACATAATTAAATAAATTAATGTAAAATAATTGATAAATATTATCGCACTTGAAACAATCAATTTAAGTAAAACTTGTTTTGGGTATTTATAATAATACTAGTAAGAATAATTAATTTATAGATGATTTAAAAATATTTTTATCTAGTAGAAATGCTATAATAAGTTCATATTGAAAAAGGAAAAAAATATGAATAATATATAATTGAAAGAGTAAAAAGGAATGAATCTTTGATCCATTAGTGCAAGGCCTACTAAGGATGAAATAAAAGTTTCTTTTTCTAACATATATTCGAGTTTATACAAATATATAACATTTATAAACTGGAATTTAATCCAGATGAGAGCGTGTGACATTTTCTCATGTTTAAGGAAGCTATCTCTTAATATTTTTCGTCATTTCAAACAAAATTATTATTGATTTGAATTATATATTCCACATATATTATTTATTTTTCCATTAAAGATAGTTAATCAGTATGACTTAAATCAACCATCAATAAAAATGGTAAATATAGTCTATATTATGATTATAAAAAAATTTATTACTTTTATGGACTAGATTGTGTATTCTTAAGATATTATGCATAAGAATTACTGTAAATTAATTAAATATAATCTTCTTGACTAAATTATACACGCACCTGCCGTAAAGAAAGGAGAAAAAATTGGAGGGTCAACTTGTTTTCTTTAAAAACAAATATTTTTTTTCCCAAAATAAGATACCATAATTACCTGATAATTGGAACAAAGAATCTGTACCTATTTGTTTTAATTAGAAGAAAATATATACCTATGTTTTTTAGGAAAGATCTAGACCTATTTTTTTACAAGAAAATCTAATTATTTCTTGATTGATTTATAATCCAAGACCACGATTACAGGATTTTATTACGAGGATAAATCAAACGTGCACCTTCCATTATAAATATTCTGCATGAATCGTTTGAAGCAAAGTACTCTCTAGGCATGGAAAACCTTTCTTTTCCTTTAGTCATGAATAGCCTTAATTTTTCTTCAGGCACTGATGCTTTCAAGCAGCAGAAGAAAAAGGCAGGTCGGAAGAAGATTGAGATAAAGAAGATCGAGAAGTCTACCAACATGCAAGTGACATTCTCCAAAAGAAGAACTGGGCTATTCAAGAAAGCGAGTGAACTGTGCATCTTGTGTGATGTGAGTGTAGCCATTATTGTGTTTTCTCCTGCTGAAAAATTGTTCTGCTTCGGCCATCCAGACTTGGAGGGCATCGTTGAAAGCTACCTGCAAGGTGCCAAAGTGTTTGTACCACTGGAGTCAAGGGAGAGATCAGTGTCGTATGAAGAGTGCAACAAGCAGTACGAGGAGGCAATGAAGAAGTTGGAGTTGGAAAAGAAGAATCTGAAAGAAACTGAAACTGTCTTTAGGGGTGTAACAGAAGTTGGTGGGAGGACCCTGTTGATCAGATGAGTGAAACTGAGTTGGAACAGTTTATGGCGTCTCTTTATGAATTGAGGAGAAAATTAGCCGAAAGGGGTGGTCAATTGTTGATGCAATCGATGCTATAGAATACAGTTTTTTCATTTTCATGTAGAACATGATTTTATGTTTATTTTATTGCTGGTTGATTTCTGTACACCGCACTCAACAAGTGTTTTTTTAAACATGCAAAGAGAGTTTTTTTCACGCCATGTTGCTAAAATTTGAATTCTTTAAGATGATACATCAGAAATATTTGGTATCAATCAATCACTTGTACAAGGGATTAAAACATCATCTCTAATATAAAATGTTAAGATAAAAGAATGTCCACTCTTTTTCTTTATATATATTAATCTCTTTCTAATAGGAAACTTCCACCTTATACCAGTTTTCTTGATTGTATTCTTGATTTTTCCAAATGCAGAAAAGTAAAGTTAATAGCACCTATTCCATGTCAGTCAAATTTATGAAGGAGATTAGTTTCTGTATTTGACCTATTTTTATTTATTTTTTAAATCAAACGCTTAGATAGATGTTAGTTTCTTTTGTTCGAGGTGAAGCAATAAAAAAACTATAATATATAAATATTAATGGACAAATTGAACACCAAACCATACTAATTTCAGTTTTTTCCGACCTTTTAGTAGGTTAAGAGTAGATGACTAATATTTCTTTTTTGGTTTTCGCATAAGACACGCATACTATTAATCTTTTTTACCAGATTATCTATTTTTGTTAATTTGTCCAACATAATCCTCTAAACACAAAACTATACTGAAGAGAGTGCTTTTGCTGTTTAATATTTATAAATAAGTTTGTCATCGTTTCTCTTCATTTCCTTCTTTATTCTACTGTAAGCAGATCTCTTACTGTATACCTCATTCCCATCTCCAATCATTTATCTTTTATATCTTTCTTTAGTTTTCATGACTCCAAATTCATGAAAAAAATTTTGAATTATTTTTTTTTTCCATTCAAACCAGCTTCTCTTCCAATTGAGTTTCAATTTTCATAAGTTTTACCGGCCACACACACTTTATTATTTTTTTGGCATGAGTTTGTATATATTCTGGAATACTTATCTTTTAATATACATTGTACCAACTATTTATCTTCTCAAAACAATACATTTTTCTCTTATCCAAGTAAAGTATTCATTTTGTATTTTTGTTAAACTGTATTTCTTCCAAACCTTCCACACACACTTCTAAGATCTTTCCACTATATATAAGCTAATTTGATCTCTCAATACAATCATCTAAATCTCTCAAACATTCATATTTAGATTCTAATATTTCTTTTCATAATTTTTTTTTCTATTCCTAACCTCCACTTTAATTTTTTAAGTTATAACTTATTAAAATTCTTTAATTCTAAAGCATCCAAGTCACCTTTGAGTTTAAACTTAAATACAATATTCCATTTAATAGACTTTTTTTTTTTTTTTCTATAGTCATGTCTCCACTCATAAAAAATCTCTCTATCGATTTCCTTATCTTTTTGACATCTCAAAAATTGACAAGAAGAATAATAGACTTAGTTTTTTTTTTCATTTAATTTTATCTTAATTTCAATGTTTGCCTTTATATTTCTTCTAAAGAATATTTTTTGCTCCTGAAATATTTATTTACATAAAAAAATACCATAATATAAAATAAAAACAATACATAATAAAATAAAGCAAATAAAGTAATTATTTATGCAAATAAATTAAACAAAAATTTAATATAGCATCATTTGTCGTCCTAGAAAATAGTTTTGCATACTTATTTTCCTTGATTGTTCTACTCCGACATTCAACACTGTAACAACGGAGACACAATCGTAGTGGAGGAGACACAAGGACTACCAAAGAAGAGTCATACACTGCAAAGAAAGTACAACATCACACGAGACAAAAAGCAACTAAGAGAACATATAAAAAGATAGATAGAAGGTGACAACAAACTTTTTATTTTCATTTTCTCAAATTTCACATGTTCGACCTAATCATTCCTATACCCATTTTTCCACAAGTTTTTTTGTTATTAAAAAGGTCTACATCATTAAAATAATATTACAAATGCTTGTCAACTTATATTTTTCACAAGAAAACATATCAACAAACTAATCATTAACTGTTAGAACCACCCTGTCTTTAAAAAAGTTAAAATATAAATAATTTTTATACGACAAATTCTCCCCTCCCAAAAAAATTGTGCACTTAATTTTTGTTAAAGCGTTTATTCTTCTCTTTTTAACCTCAATGGAATTTGTTATATCAAGTAATTAACTTAGACAATCTGATACTTTCTGTCTTTTTTCTCTTTTAAATCAAGTCAAATCATTAATTAGTCTTGAAATTTATGTCAGTATTATCATATTTTATATAATATTTTTCATCATTTTAATCCTTATATTATTATTATATATTATTATAATAGTGTAAGATTATATTTTGTAAAAAATTAAAAAAATAGTAAAATTATTGAGATTTTTTTATATATTTTTAAATTATATATTGTATAAATTTTGATGTAAATGAATAACTTATCTTTTTAACATCTTAACCATGGTAATAAAATTGATTTGACTTAGCTTTTTTTTTTTTTTTTTATTTCATTTTATTTTTATTTTATTTTTTTCTTTTTTTTT
>Ga0209700_102237_pt1 | contig 39580 bp, 18 predicted proteins | sample SiratroredBW_FD_187528 | JGI IMG/M metagenome (GOLD analysis project Ga0209700, IMG submission 187528) | Root nodule microbial communities of legume samples collected from California, USA - Siratro red BW (SPAdes) (version 2) | ecosystem: Host-associated > Plants > Roots > Nodule | place: USA...
AAAATATATTGGATTACTTTGGACTGTGACTTTAGAATCAATCCCATCATCATAGTTTCCAGCTTTCCAAAACTGCCTGCACAAGGGTGCTGCACCAATGGGTGACACATAAGAAATGCCTGTGTCATCAACCGGCGACAGTCCCTGCTCCAATACACTGGAGTTACTATGACCTGTACTTGGACCATTAGAACTTAGGTTTTCTTCAGAATCTTGTCTAGTAGTATGACTTTGATATCTCTTATCCACAACAAAATCTCCCTCCAATTTAACAGCTTTCAAACAAACTGTTTCACTTTCATCATCACTAGATAAATCCACAATTTCTGTAGGGCCCATATTTATCCCTATAATCACAGTAAATTATAAAAACAAAACAGGTTAAGATGACAAAACAATAATGTAATGCAAAGTAACAAAAATTAGCAGGCAGATTCAACAAATATCACATAGAGTATTAACATGTTGACAATACATTCAATACAACTTTAGGTACAGCTTAAAGTAGAAAATGAATTCATGTCACTCAGCCAAATTTTGAAAACACATAATCTATAAATTGCAGGCAGATATATATCTATCAAAACAAACTTGAGGGAATAAATATCCATAGAAATCAAATTCATTAAAATTTGATATAGGAATGGAATGCACATCAGTTGACATGACCTAAAATAGTGAATAACAGCCACAATCAGTAGAAGAAAAATTTAACATCATTAGTATTTCCTTAAAACCGTTAAGAAATTAAACTCATTATACCAGTCATGACAATCTGAAATCCCTAAGCGTCACATCACAATGTATCTATAAACCCATAATATGGACATTCTCATTCGAGTTCTTGCTTCAGTTGTAACAATAATAGTAACATTTGAACTTCAAGAAGAGAAAGCATAGTCAAACAAGAAAACAGAAGGGTATTTCTAAAAAGAAAACGAGTAGGCGATAACAGTAACACTCCAAACAAATTGACGAACACATTATAGCAAAATGGAAGGAAAAGGGAATGGCAACACAAGGAATAAAATCACGAACTACAGTGATTCCATTGCAGGCATAAAGAATTGTCGAAGAGAAAGAGGATATAGTGCATGGTGGGACGAAAAGCGCTACCCAAGGGGTTAGTTGCAACTCCTCAATCTCAAGGCACCAGTCCACAATTAAGCCCAATACAATGTCATTCCACCCAATGCAATGTCATTCCAAGTTTGGCATAATGCTACCTATAATTCACCCTACTCATTGGGGCAGCCATAATCTATAAAACCAAAAACTCTCCATCCTACTTGGATTGAAACCTTGAAGTTTGAGATTAGTGCTGCACTCTATGATACCTGGTTCCTTTTTTCTGTTTGATATGATTACAAACCAATTGGATGGAAATAGTTTTTGAGTCAAATAGATTTTAGATGGGTGTATTAGCCTTTTGGTTAAGGGCTTCCATTAGCAATTTAGTAATAGATACGATGTAACTTTTTCTCTAGTCACCAAACAAGTTTGTTTATTTCTTTCCCCATGTCACTTGTCAATGGTCTCTTAAGCAAGATGAATTATGTAATGCCTTTCTCTGTCATGCTTTAGTTGACAAATCCTTAGTCAAGCATCTTCACCAGGATGTATGTGGAAAGCACACCGCAAGCTAATTTGACAAAATTAACTTGGGATATAGAGAAAAAAACTATCTTCCACTAGTTGTAGTTCTTAACACATTGTTTAAGTATTGTTATTTCGATTATCTTTGTAGGGAACCGCTTTGATCGTGACTACAATTGGATTTCTTAAGGAAGCTCCTCAAGTCAATATCCATGGTTTCAATGTTTATCACAAAAATCGGCTTATATTGGTAATTTTAACCCAAAATATTCTAATATTCCTACTTGGTTGTGTTTGTATGTATACATATATTAAGTTTGTATATATGTATATGTTTGTGATTGACTAATCGGTAAATTGTTTATAATTTTTAGTATTTGATTGGGTAAAATTTTATGTTTTGTGCAAAGCACATGCATTTCCTCTTTGCTTTTCCAGGGTTGGGAGGGAAAAGATAAGGGGTCAAGGATTCAAGCTTGTATATAGTTGCCATTTACCTTGTTCATTGAGTTGTGTTTGGGGGAGAGTTCCCTAAACATGTTTGAAAATGACAACCTTGATTAGAAGTGTCTTAATGCTTTGTTAGAAGGAGGAAAATAAGTTAGATGGAAATTAAAATTGAGTGGAAATAGGTGGAAAACAAAGTGGAAGTTAAAGGTGTTTAGTTGTTTCAAAATTGTTTAACTTATGTCAGTTGGTTAACTTGTTAGAATAAGTTAACTTATGCATTGCATTACCAATTTGACCTATACTTGGATTGGTCATTACTTTTCTATATCTCTTTGAAGTAAGGATTCTTATAAACGAATGAATTAGCTAAGAGATGAAATAGCCTCTTAGTCATTTTTTCCATATTTCTCTCTCAAGTTGGTAGCAAAGCAGGTTGATTCTATAGTTTGTCGTTGGGTCACTGTGTGGTGTGTTCACGATTAGCCATCATCACCTTCTGTCTTTTACAAGCACTTGGTTGAGGGATAAAAAACCTTGTATTCATTGTCACTATCAATTGTTGTCGGCCACCACATTCTCGTTGGAAAGCACTAGATTTGTAGGGCATCTTTGAGCGTTGGAAAGCATCATTCATCATTAGGTGCTACCAACACAACCTCTTTGTGCGGCTAAGCTAGGCGCTTGTAGTTTCACTTGCTACTGTCATCGACCTCGGTAGTTTCTATTCCAACCTTTTTTTTTTTTTCTTTGTAGACTCTCTTGGAGACCTTGAGAGTTTCCTTTTTACCCTTGTGTTCTTTGTTTTTGATTTGAAATGGCCTCTAGACATGTGGTGTCCTTTTCTTGGTCTACATTTATTGTGCTTTGGTTTCTTGGCCATGTTTTTAAGGATCACTTGGAAGGATATGGATTTTGAACCCTTTGGATTTTGGTGGCAATTTTTAGAACACAATGTATTGGGAACTCTTAGAGCATTTAAAACTTGTATCTCTTTTTAGAAGGAAACAACAATATTTTTGCAAATGACATGTAGACGTCTCTGACTCTGCTCATGAACTGTCATCTTTTATAAGGGATTTCGTGCTGAACAATGTGACCCCATGTAGGCCATCTCACTTACTGGGAGAAGGCTATTCTGGCATCGTCATATGTTTTACTTTTCCAAAGGATTCATTGTCTTATTCATAGTTTCCGTTTCTCTCATTTTTAATATATTCTTCTAAATATTGTAAAATAACAAAATTAGACATTTTAAATCATTTTGTTTATTCTCTGTTGCTTTAACTTGGTTTTACCATTTTGTTTTCTGTTTTTACTCTCTAATATGTTGTTACCCTTTCCATATACTAGCCATTTTGGCAGGTTGTAAACTATTTGGACAGCAGAGGTAGAGGAGTTGTTGGTGAGTAATATGTTACTATTCCCTTTCAAGTTTTATCTGATATTTAGAGACGTACTGCATCTGCAGTGTATGGGTTCCTAATTATGTTAATTGATCTCTGGTGATTTCAGGTATCCTGCAAGCAGATTTTATTGAACCAACACATAACAAACAAGATTTTGAGAGAACTTCCCTGTTTCAAAAGCTTGAAGCACGATTGAAGGATATGACATGGGAATACTGGTATGGTGTTTTGTAGTGATCTCTAGTCTTACCTGTCCTGCTCTACTTTGGAACATGCCTACCGTTTGGTTTGTGTAATTTAAGTTGTTTGCCAAGCAATTGCACGCATGTTTGAATATCTTTTTTTTTTTTTTTAAATTTCTAGGAATTAATAACTAAGAGGGTGAGTCCTGGTGCAACAATAAAGTTGCGCCTTGGCACTGGTTGGTTGAGTTTGAATTCGGAAACTACCTCTTTGCTAGCAGTGGCAAAATTGGCCCAAACCGGAAAAAATGCCATGTTTGGTTGTTCAATCCACAGCTTGTCCTGCCAACCCTGGTCCGCCAGTCCACCTTTTTTAAGAAAATGAAAATTTTATTATGTTTAGGCTTAGGGTTCCGGCTTTGTAATTTGTTTTTTAATTTTTTAGTATTTTTTTTGAAATCAAAACGGTGTTATTGTTAGTTTGTTTTATAAACTAAATTACTCAAATGCTAATAAAAAAGCTTATATTTAAATCGAATTTAGGTTAAGTTTTAATGTACTTTAGGTCTTTTAACTAACTTGTCTAAGTTGGATTGATGTTTTTAAATGGAACTTCTTTTCCTACTATTGGTGGACTCGTCTGGCCATCCATCCAACCCACTCCCATAAGCCATGATTTCCAGCCAGCCATTAGTTGGTGAGTCAACCTGCCCTAACCTTGTTCTTGGCATGCTGGTGGTGGGCAGGTTAAAATGGATTGGGCTAGCTAGTTTTGCCACCCATACTCTTTGCATAAGCAAGGGTAAGATTGTGTGTACTGTTCTCTTCCTCTCCCATGCCTTCGCACAGATGGAGAGCCTTCTGTCGGCGTATTAGCTTAGTCTAGCATTAATATCTGACATGTCCAGTACTCTATTTAAACTTCTGCAGGGATACACATTGTACATTGTTTGGATACAAAGAAAAAAGGAAGCTTACACCTAGGGCTACATCAATACAAAATCCACTGGTTATAGAAAAACCAGTTATATTGAACCAAAGTTCCTCCTCTCTTGTCAATGCAAAAGCATACGTGAATTCGTTACAGTGTTCCAAAAATCTGCAAAGATCAGAACAAGGTAACCGCATTTGAGAAACAAAACCTTATACAATTAGCTTAATCAATTTTATCTAGCTAATGTTTCTTCATTCAGGTTCTCAGAATAAGAGGAAGGAGAGACATGAACTGGTAGACATTCTGGATACGCAAAAGCATGCAAGGATAGATAATGTAACCTGTGTTGGTTTCAGTCAGAATAAACAGGTCTGCATTTGCTTCTTCATAATTATGTTGAAATATGTTAGTGCATATCATTGATCCTGTTGAAAATTTTATTGTCTGTAGTAGCTAATCATTGATCCTGAATTGTAAGGATAGACTACCATCATAAATTAGGATTTTAAGTCTTTGTATTCTATTTATGTGCAATTGCTCCTCTATGAATAATATCAGAAACATTTTTTTCTGCCATCATTATTGGCATGGTCATTTATTGTATCTAGTGTTCAGGAGAAACTCCTCATTTGTTGATTCTATTTATTTACTTGATTTCTTTGGAGTCATATTCTGCCACTATAAATCTTTGAAAGGTTTATGTCAACTTTTACCTTTGCATTGTATGTAGACCATTGCAACTCCAGCCGACCAGGTGGAAGACCAAAAGATTTTACGTTTAGTTCATCAAAATAAGCAACTGCGTGCAAAGTGAGTATATTTTTAATTGCAGTGACTTTGATGTGTTTAATTTATATGAAAGCTCCTCAAGTTGGATCAGATTCAAATGTTTCTCACTTTTGCTGGCAAGCAGCAACTATGTATAATTATATTCATTTTCTCATTTTGATTTTACCAATATTTGCCGAACTCAGTTATGGCCTCCAATCTTTTCCCTGCAGATGTTTAGAATTTGAAAAGACAGGAGAAGAACTTAATCTCAAGGTAAGTCTTACGAAGTAATAAAGTTTGGCGAAGTTACTTTGCATATTCCTGTTGCGTAATTCAGTGAACAACTTCTTTATTCACAGAATAAAATGCGTAGTGTCCTGTTCGTTATACGGTTGGTAGAATTGCATTGTCATAATTAGAGAGCGGGGTCATTTTTTCTTTCTGGCTTTTCCTAATCTTTAAAAGCGGGACCTACAAAAGTATTTTTTTTTCCGCCATCCTCAACTAAATGTAAAACAAAAGAAAATAAAATATAAACATAAATCTCTATTAAAAAGGTGTGGTTAAAAATTTGTATTCCAAAAGTTCGTTACCTCCTATGGATTTGGTTGAAGTTCGTTAAAATTGATGCTCTGCTGTATATTGAGTGAATGAATATCCATTTGAAAGAGATGCTTATGATTGTACAGGTGGTGAAGCTTAAAAGTAAAATACAAGAAGCCCAAGATGAGTATAAACGGCTTTTGGCAGAAATAAAGTCACTAGATGTGAAAGAAGAGTAGTTGTGTAGCTGTAACTTTTTCTTTAGTTCTCCTTTTGTATAAATGTTGTATGTATAGCCTAATCCTTTTGGAAGTCTGCGGCTCGCTAGGTTTTGAGGAATTTAAAGGATCATAGGGTCTGAGTCTTTGTTTTTCAGGCTTCCTATTCCTTTATCATGTATATGGAAGTGAGCCACAGCAATGTGAACTTCCATCTCTTAATGTAAAGTACTTTTTTTTAAACATTCACCATATGCAATTAATCAATCTTTTCTTGTCAGTCATCTTCTTGGTTGGTTTTTTTTTTTTTTCAATTGATTTCGGATAAGTGTGCGCACGTTTGTGTTTGTGGTTGTCAAATTGAACCCCGGTGAAATTCAATTGTGCATTAAAACTTTATCTGGAGTCTTTCCAAGAAAAAAGAGTGAAAAAATCCTTTACTGTTTTAGTTTATTCTAAAATGAAATTATTTATAAAATTCAAACTTGTACATGGCAAAATTTAACTATAAAACCTTTTATACATATGAAAAAGCACTTGTTTATGGACACATTCTTGCTAGTGTTGGAAATGACGAATTCTTTCTGCATCTCTGTGATCTTGTCGTGTATTTCCATAAAATTTTGAATTTCAAAAATATCTTTATTTAAATGATGAAAAAGACATGTTTTTTCTAAGCAGATTGGTATCTAGTTTATATTTTAAAAAAATTTACAAATTGGATGACTAATAAGGGAACATTATCTATTTTGTAATTTTGTAAATAGGAAGGAATTGCAGATGCTGTAATAATTTGAGTATTAATTTAGTTTTATTTTAATTGAATATTATTTTAATTGAATTTAAAATAAAATATAATTAAGATGTTTGGATGTCTGACTTTGTCTTAGTTAAATTAATTTAATTTTAATTGAATTTGAAACGTAATACAATTAAAATAGAAAAACGAGCCTTTAGGTAAAGTAAAAGATTCTTCACAAAAGCAAAACACTCTTAATTTAAAATAGGTGCAGAGTTACAAAAACATGTAAAATGTTAAATATATAATTTTTACAGTAAGATATGTTAGATTTTGTAATATTAGATTAAAGGTACAATAGACTCTTAGTATGGAAGTGTAGGACGGGATCATGGAGGTCCAGGAAAAATTTCGTCATTGGAAATTCTAGCCTACCGAGACCTCAATCTTGGATACGTCAGTTTAGGAGCAGAATCAACATTTTTAAGGTTGTTGGGACGATGCAATAGGAATTTCTTTTACTTATATGAAACAACACGGGAGAGATGAAATATAATACACTATTTTTTAATTGCTATACAGATTATATGAATATTTTTATAAATATTTTTAATCTGGATTGTTTTTTTTTTTTTTTGAAATTTATATTTTTTTTTTTTTTTTTTTGCGACTCATAAATTTGTATGTTCATTATTAATATTATCATATGCAATTAGTATTTAAATTTTTAATACATTAAAAATTATAGTTTTAAAATATATATACTGTTAAATATCAAAATAAAATTTAAAAAATATATAGTTTTTTCAAGAATAATATTAAAAGGATATATATTGTAATTATTTTAAAGTAGAAAATATTTAATTTCATTAATAAAAAATTGCTCAATTACTTATTTTATTAAATACTTTTTATTTGTTAGAGAATAATATTGTCTAAGAAAAAAATAGTTAAAATATATCTATCCCTTTATATAATAGTTAAGATATAAATGACTCGGGACTTATAATGTAAAGATATAAAATGACTCAAGGTCTAAAAGTAAGAGATATTATTTTTGTATCAAATCAAACAGAGTCACCAAATGAATAAATTATCAAAATTTTTTATTTTAATAAATTTAACCAATACAAGAAATTTTCCAAAAATATGAGAGAAAAAATTGAATTGAAAATGTGTTGTAATATTTATTTTATAATAAACAACACCAGAATGTAACATCGCAAAATATATTTTTTTATTTAACAATAAAAAAGCAAAATACTTACGGTAACAATTTGTCCCAATATTTTCTTTTCTAACCACAAAAACTGTAGCAACCGATTTCACACTGTCATTTTCTGTTTTTCACTTTTTAAGGATTTTTTTAAAAATTAAATAGGTAATTTAATAAATTTATTATATTTAAATATGTAAATATTAAATTGTAATTATTTAATTATTAAATAACAAAACTATATTAATTTTTATAATTATTTAATTAATAAAAATTTCAATAATTAATAGATGTTAATTATTAAATTTTAATTAATAATTATTTAGTTATTGAATTGATAAACTTGGTAAATTAAAATATTAATTTTTTTCTACTTATTCGATTATTAAATATTTTCCTAAATTTATTGTAATTAAAACTATAAGTAGAAAATAAATAAATTATAATTTAATAAATAATATTAAATATTTAATTAATATCACTCTAACAAAGATTAAGTAATTTTAATTTAATTATTAAAATATCTATTTGCTATATAAAAATTAAATAATTACAAAATAATATAATTTAATTTTTTAAAAGCAAATTACAAAAAATAAAAATGTTGTGTGAATTCAGTTCTCCAAATCCCAGTTCACACTGCTATAGTATCTGTTGTTAGAAAATAAAGCATTGGGGAAAGCTTTTACTTTTATTTTTTTTTTCTTTTTATTGTTTAATAATAATAAAAAAAAACTCGTGAAATTCACATATTTATTGTTAAATCTCTTACCCCAGGACCAACTCGCACATTTTTTTTTCTTTTTATTTTTCCGGGCAGCTCCACATTCTCTGCCTTCAAACCTACCATTCTGGACACCATCTTGCCCGTTGCCCGCTGCCCGTAACCCAAGTTTCAAGTGGTGTAGCAGCAGCCTCACTCATGGTTTGCCCTAGAAACACATTTGGTGCCTCTATAAAAGGCCCTCTTTCTCTTACAATCTTCTCCCACTTCTGCTTTTAGATCTTCTTCTACTTTCACTTCATTGCATATTCTTCTTTATGTCAACATTTTCTCTAACACATTTTTTATTTGTTTACTTACATTTCAGCTTCCATGGCTCAATTAACTTCATATCTATTGTTGAAAATTTCTATTGCTAATTTCTTTTGTTTTTATTCTTTCATTAACATTCTTTTCACTCATCTTTTCAAGTGGTGCAAAAAACTTCCATCCGCATGTGACACATGGTGAACATGACGGCCATATTTTGCACAAATTGAGTTTTGAGAGCTTGAGTCACTAATTAAGTGCTTTAAGCTGCTTCTAATGAGAGGTTCATGTGGTTCTTTCAAAGTTTGCATAACCCTCTTTTCATTAAGAAGCATACACATTTTTTTTTTTTTTTATCACCAAACTCTTTGTTCCTATACTTTTTTTCTATGGGTATTTGTTGGGAACTTCCATCTAACAACGGTTGACCTTGAAGAGGAAAAAAAGGGAACATGGATAAAAAAAAGTGTGGTTGCTTTGGTTAACATCTTTTCTTACCAAGCAAAAGACATCTAGATTTGCCCTTTGAAAAAGACCCCTAAAAGGAATAAAAAGCATATTCTTTCACAAATGCTTCTTTTTTATAATAAACACAACTTCTCTGATCTAAATATTTTGATTTGGTAATTGGGATCATATTTGGTCAATTTCTACCGACATCTTTTTACAATCAATATACATTTTATTTTCTCAAGTTCTTGTATTTTAATATTTCGGAGAACCCCATTTTGAGTTTTGTAAAAGTAAAACTGACTTATTTTTCATATTAAACCTTTTCCAAATAAATTATTCTAATAAATTCTTCTTCATATTATTTATCTAATTAGATCTATTTATTATTCATTCAATTTTTTTTTTTCAACGACGAACATTATGAGCGGATTTTCTTCCTTTTCTTATTTTTTTAAATTAAAAAAAATGAAAAATTTAAGTTAAAATTTGGCCCTTCAAAGACTAAATTTAGACTGAATTCTTTTATGCGAACTAGTCTAGTTTGGTACAAAATTCAGTCACACTAAGGTAAGGTTCAACTTTTGTAGTGGATAACTTCAAGGATTTGAGATTTGGAGGTTCTAAACCCTAATTAATTGGACTCCTTAATGAGGAAACCAAATCCCATTTTGTCAAAATTAGATGGAATTTCACCTTGCAACAGCTTGTCATCTTTCTCTTTAATTGGATTAAATATAGAATAATGTTTGTCTATAATACCTCAAATGAACTGATTCTTTCTAGTTTTTTTTGGTATGAAAAGATGTTTGCCTATATCATAAAAATCCTTTCTGATCTTCCATTTATGTAAATAACTATAACATCACACATTTCCAAAAATGACAACAAAATTATAAAGGATTTATTTTTTAAACTGAAATTCTATTTTATCTTATTTGGAGAGAATAAATTATACTTAATAATTAAAAAGCTTCGCCAACTTCGAGATTGTGCTGGGAGAGTTTGCAATACAGAAGGCATTAGATATGAAAACAACACTCTATATGGCAAAGAAATATTTTTGTAAAACAGTATAAAAAACTGAAATTAAATTAAATTTAATATGTATGATTGTTTAATAGATTCAAAAATATACATTTTTTTATTCATGGATTGCATGAGAACTGTAACTGGTAAGATATTCTTTTACAGTCAAAATCAACTAAAAATAAGGATATGATTGAAAGAACAGTTAATTAGTTACTAATGCTGTCATAAATTATTAAATAGACAAATAAACAGAAATATATTGTTTTCTTTTATGAAAACATAGATAATTAAAAAGAAACTGAAAGAATATAATAACTTTATGAAGATAATTCGCCCCCAACAAATCAATATAAATGAATGATCTAGTGGTAAGTAAAGCTGCTGCTAAAGGAGTTTTTTTTTTTTTCTTTTTTTTTAAATGTTACTTTAGACAAGGAAGAGACTAAATAGGATTTTTCTCTTCTATTTTGAATATTATTTTATCTAAAATGAATTAGTTTGATTTTTTTCAACATTATTATATTGATTAATGGTCAAACGTAATTCAACCCTACTGAAAAGTCCTATTTTTCCTCCACCACGATAAGAAGCTAAAAGATCTAATATTTTTATTCCTATTTTTAAATTAAATAATTTTGTATCCAATCGTAGGGGCAGATATATGAATAGGAGGTGCAGAGCATTGTAAATATCAGGAATTTTCCCCTGTCGAAAGGCTACATTTTGGACCAGACCATATATTTTGACAATTTTTTTCTAAGACCAAAAGTAAAGTATTTACCAATTTTTTTCTGAAAAATAGTATATTATACACTGGAGAAGAGTTATTCATTACAGGACGTCATTATCTCTAAATGATGTTAAGATAATTGTAATAAAAGGAATCACATTGATTTATTTTAAATAAAATTGAAACTAAAGCCACAACTTTAAAAACTATGAGATTACTTTTTAAAATGTTTAAATATAGGAACGAAAAATCTATTTAACTTTTTTTTATCTAGACCAGTGCATATATGATTGAATATAATTATAATACTTAAATTTTAGTTTTTATAAACAATTAGAATATTTTGCATGTTTTAATTATGATAAAAAGTTTAAATGTTTTTTTATTCTAATAAATAACTATATTTTATAATGTAAACCTTAGACGATTAGGAGAATCTTGATTAATTTAAAAGATAAGAAACTTTATGAATATTTAATAAACATTGACAGAAGTATGAGTTAAAAAAAAAAATTCAATATTTGAGTTTTATAGAATAAAATAAGAAAAAGTAAAGAAATGAATTATGACTAAAGAATAGAGTAAGAACAAGACACTTTTAATGAAGATTCATCATTTGAGAAAAGAATAGAGAATTTATTGAGACTCTTAAATATGAATTCATAAAGAGATTTTTACACAATAATCAAAAGTGAGTTTATAAATGAAGGAGATTCTCTAATATAGAAGATAAGTTAGTCCAAAAAGAAAAAGAGACAAAAGAATTGGAGTTAACTTTTTTAATCAAGAGTTAACTCTCTTAAAAATGAGTAATATATGATAATACCTTTAAATTAGGGAGTGCATATGAGTAATTCCTTATATTTAGATAAATGTATTTAAAAAATAATAATGATTATTGGAAAAGTCACATGTTAGGCATCTATCTAATTTTCAATGGACATAAGAAGACTCTTGAAAGTTTGAAGGGTCAAGTGGAAGAGTCAAACTTATGTATTTGAAAGTAACATGTGATAGTTTAGAAGTTCTAGAAAAGACAAGTCTAACTTTAAGAGTTCAAAACATAAGGTTCTGACTTCTCTCAAGTTTATCTAAAGACTAAGAAATTATTTTATTCTAATCTAGTTCTCCAAAACTTGGAGTCTTCTTCTCTTGTTAGCCTTCTTTAAAATTTTTCTTTTATTTCTTCTTTATTCTTCTTTGTCATGCTTGTTGGGTTTACCTCTCATGGTCTCTCTTCTCTTCTTCAACAAGCTCTTCCTCATCCTTATTTATATTATTTTATTAAACACTTAATCAGGTTTTTTCAGAAGTAAAAACAAAATAATATTTTATATTAAGAATAAAAGAATTTACAAAAGTTATTTGAAACTAGTTTTTAATAATTTATTAAAGAATTAAAATATATTTCAAACTAAAAATTAAGCATGAGGAGAAATAAGAGCGTTACACAGTTAAAAAAAATCATAACCAACATTTTTAAAGATTAAATAATGTTTAAAATTATGTTTGAGTTCAATCCATTTATAAAAGACCTTAACATGACAGGAGAGACACATAGATAAACTCTTCTCACTGCAAAAAATCATGTACGTGGTGACTGTTCAAAAAAAATGTTATGTCTTCCAACACTTTAATAACCACTTTTAAATTCAAAATACAACATTTATATCTATCACCTAGTAAGAAGATATCACTTTTTTTGTTGTGCATTTCTCATTCCCTCCATGTTTTAGTGAAATGTAGATACATTTCACACTCCACACTTAGTCAACGTTTTTCATTTCCCTCCACACCCCTAATATTCCACTCAACACTCAATTCCAACACATTTCTTAATATTCTCGACATACTCAATACTTAGAAACCCTATATCCTGCACTCAATCTTATTCTCAACAAATTTGTCTCGTGAACCTCGTTTTCAATAAAATTTCTCTATTTGAACCTCACCTCATTATTGATTGTTGATTAGAGAATTTCATTCAAAACCTTAACGTTGATCGGAGCATATTTAAAAATCGCTGGGAGTATTTGTCGCCTTATTCAACAACAATAAATGTTTTAAGAATATATTATTCAATAAAAATGTTTTAGAGATATATTTGTATAAATGAGGACATGTTTAAGAATTAATAATAGCAATATTATTCTAATATGGTGTTTAAAATTATAACTTTAATTTTAATTATTTGTTATTTTAAATATCTCTCTTAATTTTAATTTTTTAAAGTTGCTTACTTTTTAATTTAATTTATTAATTAACTACTTTAATAATTTCTTTATCAATCCTCTCAAATTATTTCTGATTTTAAGTTTATATGTTTACTTATTTTGTTTCTATTTCAATTTTTTTTCTTTTAAAATTAAGTTATGAGCATTATTATTTCAATTTATTTTATTTTAATGGTACTAAACACGTTAGCGTGGACAGCATTGAAATCCTGATGAGTATAGTCGTTTTCTAGTTGATGTTAAGTACGAATGAGAAGTGCATTACAACTTATGAGCTATGCAAAGCTAATACCATGGAATCCCTACAAATCTTGGAATCACAATTTTCCACAAAGATATGTATCAGAAAAAAGAAGCCATAGCAGCCACAAAAAGATAGAAATATTTAAAGGTGTTAGCTTTTTAGGATTTAGTCACTAATTTATAAAACCATCATATAAAGACTTTGTTATTAGTGTCGAAAAATAAGTGATTAAACCAAAGTTTGGTTAAATTATGGAACATATATATTGGTATTGTTTTACCACGTTATAATAGGAGTAAACAATATCCTGATTTGTCACATAAAATTTAACAACAAAAAAAGTAGTGACAACCGAATTACTATAGATTGGCTCTAACAAGTGAAAATCATTCGTTGATGATTTGGAATTGCATGACTCGAAAAAATGGTATACTAGAAGATGAGTAGGATTCCTCTTAGTTTGAAGAGTGGTTTCAACATTGGCAAACACATTCCACCATGCTCTAAAGTGGATTGTTTCATATGTAACACGTATTTTTTAATATGCTATGTTATTGAGTGAAATATTTTGTAACATTTAAGAAATCATGAGTGTGGTAAAGCAACTATGGACTGTGAAGGATGAATGGAATGGTTAGAGAATTTATGAATGTTGCAAGAGAAGCAAGCAAATTTCTTAATTGTAAAATTGATTACAATTAGTCTACATATGTGTATGGGAAGTTCTCTTGGTATATGAGAGAAGTGTGTGTCTAGCTGTATTCCAACAATTGAATGGTTACCTCACTACTAAAGAAAACACCTCTATTCCGTATCTGATTGCATCATTCATATCAACTTAGTACTTCTTGTTTCCCTCTTAATTTCTTTCATCTCTTGTTTCATTGCTTCATCAATGAAAAATCTTTAATAGTAGTGGGAATGGTGATATACCTAACTTTAGTCTTTGATAAACTTGAAATTTAAACTAACTAACTGAAATAAAATCTTCAACAGTAACAAAATCACTATTTAAAAATTATTTAAAATGAAAATTCAAATAAACAAAAATATCATTGTTCATACCAAGTCCTCACATCAAGAATTTAAGTATTTAGTTCTTCTTAATAATGTAACTTTCGAGATTGAGTTTGGCAGATTTTTATGAAAGAAATGGATTTAAATGAAGCTTAGAAAATTCCGTTTGAGTTTATTTATGAATAAACCTTTGATAAAGATGCTTACATGTAGTGTTTCATTTGATCAGAGTTGAAAGTTTTCAGCTTTAAGTTCTCAACAACTATTGATTCAATTCTTATTAATTCCTATTTATAAACACATTATTAAGACACTTCAATTCTTATTTTGATAGTAGTGGACTTCAACTTCAATTGGAAAATATTATATCTCAAGATAGTACGAAGAAATGAATTTTCTTAAAAACAACTCTTAAGTTTTCATGGCAGTTTTCAACTATCCAATATGTTGATTAATCTAGATTCATCTTGACAGCTTGGTGATCGTCTTGTCAAATATTCAACAACTAGGATTAGAAGTTAATTACGATTATAAATAACACTCACAAGTTCAAAACATATTATTAAGAAGTTAATTAGACCTACTTGAACCTACTTTCTCCATCCATACACATAAAGAATCCAACATAATATGTATAAATAGATAATTATATAAATAGATAATGAGAATTTGATTTTTGTTATATCGAATTAATAAATGACTTGAGTATAGGAGTGTAATTACTTATACCTTTATATGTATTCTTAATTATAAAACATGTTGGAGAAAAAAGGTGTGGATAGGAAAACAAGTATATCTCTGTGTGTTAATGCACAATCTGAGCATTAATCTATGCAGTTTCAAAGGATAACAAAGCTTGAGTTAAGTGGGTGAAGCATTGGGAGTGGAAATTGAAATAGAGCAGAGAAGGAACAATATTATTAGAGTGAGAAAATTAATCTGCGACAACTCAAACATGATAAACTCATTGTCAAATTGAGTGACTAAGTGGTGGTGAAAACAACAATGAGATAAGCCTACCAAGTTTTGCTGAATGAAAGCACAACAATGAAAAGACACTTATTTTCTACAAGTTTTGTGCCAAACTAGTTTCTTTGAAGTTGACAGATGGGAAGACTCTGTTGAAGGACAGCATAACGACAACAGCTATCCTTTGTGCTCAACTGTGTTTATTCAATTCTTTGGAAGAGACATCAAATATTCACTTGAATTTTTCTCTTGCAGGCTCTCATATTTGTAGCTATGGATAAAAATTGCTGAATAAGATTTTAAACTGTATTAAAGATCTAAATTCAATAAAGATATATATAACTGAATACAAATCTTGTCTATCTTATTTATCTTAGAATAGCTGATTTTGTAACATTCGGTTACTCTTAAATTGTGGTGACATATATAATTTTATCATAATCCGAAATATTGTGTAAATTAGACAAGTGTGATTGATGCAGTTGTAGTTAAAATACGGTCACAAAGACTATAAAATTAGTTATTAGTGTTAGATATTCAAGTACGAGTATAATTTCGTGTTGAGTAGAAATAGAAAATTTGAGCAACAAAAAGAAGACACTAATTCAATGCTTTAAAATTTTGAGTTGAAAATGATGTTATTTTTTTATCTAAGTCTGACTCTGATTATGTTTTATCTTTCTTAGTCTCACTCTTGTATCATTATATTTTAGTTTCATAAGTCTAACTCTTGTCTCGTTATGTTTTATCTTTATGATATTTTCTCCATCAATTTTCCCACCATTACAACATGATCGCATACCATCTTATAAAACCTTGATTAATTTAGATCAATTATTTATATTGTTATAACATTATGTCACTTCTAATAGAAGTTACCGAAACTATGCATGATTGGGTTTCAAATGAAAATAGAGAAAACTATACGAGAACCAAAAAAAAAAGAAAAATTACAATGAGAAGTAGGTTTTATCTGACCAAGGTGTTTTCCCTGGCTGCTGCATCAATTTTGAGATTACAAATGCAAGTTGTGGCTGAAATTTGTTTATCTGGTGAAGGAAACAGCTCAGGGGAGTTCATGTTCCAATACTCTCCATTTCTTGTCTTCTGCTCAACCATGCCACCATCTTCACTTGAAACAGCTACCTTTATCCAGTTGCACCACATTCTCAACATTATATACAACAAAACTAAGCATATCAGAGTCGAAGTAAGGACAATGGCTACTATGATTGCTGCTACTTCTGAGTTTGACAGTTTCATTCGCGAAGCTTCTGAGCACAATGCTAGTGGAGGGCCACACAAGTGGTCATTATTCAGAAAAGAGCTTAGTGGGAACCCTGAAAAGGTTGATGGAATGAGGCCATGAAGATGGTTATTTGAGAGATTTAGCACATGCAAGCTGGTAAGTTGACCCAGTGAAGGAGGAACTTGTCCTTGAAGATGGTTAGAAGAAAGATCAAGTCTTTCTAGCTTCATGAGATTTCCCAGAGATGAAGGAATCTCACCAGAAAAGAGGTTTCTGCTCAGGTCCAATATGACTTGCAACTCGGTGACTGCTCCTAGTCCAACCGGTATGGTACCTGAGAGGAAGTTCTCTGAGAGTCTTAGCTCATACAGCTTAGAGCATCGCTGAATTGTTGATGGAATGTGGCCAGAGAGACTATTCTCTTGTAAGTTGAAGACGTTGAGTGAAGTAAGGTTTCCAATCTCTAGAGGGATTTCTCCAGAGAGATTGTTGTGATGGAGCGAAAGCTTAAGCAACTTGGAGCAGCCTCCGAGCTCAGGAGGAACTCTTCCATGAAAGTTGTTGAATGAGAGATCCAGCTCGCCAAGTTCTTGCAAGCTTCCCAACCACGGCATCATTTCGCCACTCAATCTGTTATTATTCAGTAGAAGGTGTTCAATTTTCTTGCAGTTGGAGAGTTGAGGTGGCACGTGTCCTGTTAAGTTGTTGAATGATAAATCAAGGAAGTTTAGCTCAGTGAGGAGGCCAAGTTGAGAAGGAATGGTTCCTGTGAGATAATTGTTTGCAAGTCTGAGACGGGTGAGATCTCCAGAGTCGGCTAGAATAGAAGGGATGGAACCTGAGAAGCTGTTGTTTGTCAAGTCCAAAACAGTGAGAGATTTGGAAGCAGTAAGAGGAAAGATACTGCCACTGAACTTGTTATTGGAAAAATTTATGATTTTAAGGTTTCTAAGAAGAGAGAGGGAATCAGGTAGTGGTCCTTCAAAGGAGTTGTTGTAAAGGGTAATGGTACTAAGTTGTGAAAGGTAACTGAATGTGGGGGGTATGGAACCTGACAACTTGTTATCTGCTAATGCCAATAACTGAAGCCTTTTACAGTACCCCATGCTTGGTGGGATTGGACCTGACAGGTCATTTTGCCTTAAATGGAGAACAGTTAAGCCCTTTAGCTTACCTATAGTCTCTGGAATGGGGCCATAAAAATGGTTTCCAAAGAAGTCAATTCCAGTTAAGCTTGTGCAGTTTGTTAGCTCTCTTGGAATAGGTCCAGACATCTGGTTATCATACAGATAAATGGTGTTCAATCTCTTTAGCCTTCCAATCTCCGCAGGGATTTTTCCTGTGAAAGAGTTTCCGAACAAGAAAAGACTTCTCAAGCTACTGATATTTCCAATTGCCGGAGGTAGAGATCCAATGAAGCTGTTGTTGTTGAGCATAAGATCTGTGAGATTCTGTAGTTTGTCCAGGCTGGATGGAAGCTCACCTTCAAAACTGTTGTCAGAAAGGTCCACTTGTTGGATTGAAGAGCAGTTGAGTAGCCCCAAGGGAAATCTTCCAGAAAGCTTATTCCTAGCCAAGAACAGTTGCTGAAGTCTAGAACCTCTGAGGCAGAAGTTATATGGAATACCTGTTAAAGCATTATCAGACAGAACCATAGTTTCAAGATTCTGTAGTTTGACATTAAGGAGGGTTAGTGATCCAGAAAGGTTGTTTCTGGATAAGTCAAGCTTCTGTAGCAGGCTCAAACTGTTAAGCTCTGAAGGAATTTCACCATTTAGTTTGTTTCCAAGCAAATTAAGGTATGTCAAATTGGAGAGAAGACTCAAAGAGGTAGGAATTGATCCAGATAGAGTGTTATTGGCCAGGTTCAGAATTCTCAATGATTTCAGAGACCCCATTGAGGAGGGTATTTCTCCTTCAAGCATGTTGTTTGATGCTGCAAAATTCTGGAGCTCTTGACAGCCTTGAATCTCTTCTGGTATGAGACCACTAAGACTGTTCACTTGTAGATCAAGAGACACAAGATGCTTCAAGTTCCCAACCTCAACAGGTATGCTTCCATTTAAGTTGCAGTTGGCTACACCTAACACTGTTAACTGACTCAAGTTGCCAATGCTAGGTGGGATTTCACCTTTCAACATGTTATCTCCTAGTCTAAGAACTTGCAACTTACTCAAATTGCCTATCTCTTCAGGGATTTTGTGAGAGAGATAATTTGAGTACAGAAGCAGTATTCTTAGATTTTGAAGCTGCCCAAGTTCAGAAGGGATGGAGTTTCTGAGGTTATTTGAAGACAAATCAAGTGCTTGAAGAGAAATGAGGTGCCTGAACTCACCTGAAATGGAACCTGATATTCCTGAGCCAGACAAGTTAAGGCCTACCACATGTGTCTGATCAACTTCACATGTTATTCCATTCCAGCTACAAATATGAGTTGTTGGAGACCAGTTTCTCAGGGCCCCTAATGGATCAACCAGTTCTGATTTAATTTTTAGAAGCCAATAGGATTCTGTTGTGCTGTCTCCTAGAGTTGCAACAACAACAATGGTCAGTGGTAGAATGAAATGGCACATGCAAATGGAACCCATGGCTGAACGTTTGATCATGAACTTCCTGGTAAATAACTACACACCAGATAAAATGGTCCAAAGGGTATGCTTTGGGAGGCTAATTCCATATAAAGGAATGGAGAAGAAAAGTTGAGAAGGCCACGTTTTGCAGGGTATAAATATAAGAATTAGAAAGTGATGAACAACAATTATACAAGTTCAAGTGCTAAGATGTAAAATCCGACTATAAATAGTTCAAATGAAGCTACTGTGTTAAAATTGGCAGACCACAAGCGTGCAGTTACACGTGGAAAATGAAGAATTTCACATCAGAATAAAAAAACCCTGCAACATTTACCTTTTAGACAACAACACAATATTCTTGTTTATTAATATTTTTTTCAAACATGGAAAGTGTGATCAATTTAAACATCATCTTTATAAAACAGATATCGGCTAAGCAAGCATACCTTTCTACTTTTTTTCAGTTTTACCAGAGGTTTGGTAATATCGGTGCTTCTTCACCAACTCTCGGCAACAGGTAGAGTATTCTATGATTCTTTTAAAAAATAAAATTAATCAGTTGTTTGAATTATAACTTTTACCAAAGTCAAAGCATTCACAGCTTAAAAGAATACTTAGAGAATATCTACCAACAAAATTTTCTTAACAATTATAAAATTTGAACTCGCTTTTGTATAAGATGCAATTTTCATTTTCAGAATTAAAGTTTAAGTCTAGCTCAATCTTACAAAACCAGTTTTTAAGTTGATGTTTACACTTATAAATTATTGAAAAACGTTTTCTTTAGTCGATGTTGGATCTCTAATATACCTTCTTACGCTGAGCCGAGACTCTTCAACTTGTGCATGAAATTATATACGTAAGGGTGATCTAATAATTACTCAATAATAGATGGTCTGATAGGCCCTGCAACCTTATGAATAAGCTTCGCTACTATATTAAAAAGTGAAAAGCAGTGAAAAGCCTAACTCAACCGTAGATCTAGATCCTCATACAATGTAAGGCTGAGTTAGGCTTTCACTAGACATCTTTACCAAGTGAATTACCTTTTGTAGTTGGTATAATTGGAAACTAATTATGCAGAGATAAGGCTAATGATGGTTTTCTTTTCTTCTTTCTTTTAGCGCTAAAGGGCAATAAGCTAATAAAGATATCCACTCATCCCTTAGATAAAAAGGTGACACAACAAGTGGGTCACTTTCTGCAACCTTTTGTTGATCCTGAATTTTTATTCACACTGCCACTAATCAAATTCATGGAATATTCACTGAGATTAGAGAGAAAAAAGAAACGTAGTATTATTTGACTTTGCAAGAGTTTTGGTGAATTGAACTTCAAAATTTGTCAACCAAACGGGTATAAAGGCATTGTGGCATGAGAATACTAGATTTTTCAGCTAGATCTTCAGGCTTCACACACGCGCACTGGCCTGGCTGGCCATCACTGTCTGCCAAGAGTGACAAAATTCTTCAAGTTATCTGGGAAAAGGACAAGAACAACCTCATGGTTCCAAACCTGCATGATGATATCTGAGAAAGTGAGTTATTCATGATGATACGTGCGAAAGTTGAACACCAATGCTAATATACAATTTGATTTTTAAGAGTGCAAATTTTATAAAGATTAATATCGTTGAAAACATCATGTTCAAAGTTTAGCTTTAAACAAGTCCATGAAAGAGTGGTTTATTTACACAGAAACTGTAGAATTATACAAATTGATATAATTAAAATCATCATGCATGTGTTTAGCTTTGAATAAGATCATGGAAGAGTAGTTTATACCGATGCAAAAGTTTCATATTAAAATAATACAAGTTATGACTTTGAAACATTATATTATGTATATTTTAAGTGTATTATAAGTTGACTTTTACATTACTTAATTACTTAATTACTTGTTCTATTAGATCATTTTTCTTACAATTCATGGTGTAATAAACTTTTATTAGAATTGATGGAGTGTGTAATTTAAAAAATATATAAAACAAGAATTAATATTGTTCTTATTCAGAATATCTCAATAAATTATAGTTAGTTAATTCCTTTCGAAGTGTAAAAATCATTGGACTAAGTTTTTTCTGTCTCTGATAAAAATATTTTCCGTGCACATGGTGAAGAGTTAAATTTCTGACAACGTGCTAATCTCGTTATTTACCAGTTGTGAATAGGACCTTGGTGGTGAAAAACCAATATATTATTATTATTGTTGTTATTTTATTTTTTACAAAATTAATTAACACAACTAAATAAAATAATACATAACTACAGTTAAATTGTTCAAAATATCATTCGTGCAAAATTTAGTATAACTTATAATTCAATGTAATTTTTATCCATTTTCTTTATACATATACAACCTGTAATTTTCTATATATATATATATATATAATTAGCTACTCTAATTCTGAGTTTGATTTGGTGTGAAGCACATTACAGGCATAAGTTATTGGCATTTGTATTGAGCAATGAAGGTGCATATAGAGGATGCATGCGTGTTCCTTTTCTCTACTTTGTTTGATGTTAAAGATGGTGTGAAACTGAAAACTTTGGCCAATTCCATAATAGAGACCTGCAGCTTCAATATTCAAGTTATAATCAAATCTTCATCAATCTTCGTACAAAATTACTGTTCCAGTAATCATTTATAATGTAAAATATTCGTAGTTATTCAATTTATAATAGTCACTGTAAATGTTAAATTCGTTAACTTTGATAATTACTTAAAAAGTTTGATCGAACATTATTTAAATTGTAACAGTGTAAAGACTTACAAATTACAAATTTGTAGTCTTAAAACATTTTATGGAACTAGGAAATTGTATACAATCAGAAGAGATAAATAAGAGCACCATATGAAAAACATATTTATAAATATATTTATGGAAAATATTGTAGTTATGTAATTTTTCGTAATTATGTTAATCGGCTTAAATTCGATAGCTATAATTATACTCTAATTTTGGATATGTTTGTCTACTTAAAACTATTAAATATTAAAAACAGATATTTCTTATTTTATGTGGCAATAAAGTTTAAATTTCTTTAATAATTTACCCAAATTCTTGGCCCTTCACTCAGTCATGCAGGTTTCTTGGATTTTGATATATTTCTCTGACGTCCACGCCTTCAGGGAATGAGGTCTAGGCATATATATTGTAATATGATTATCAGTTGATTGTTATAGTTATGTTTTCGATTAAGTGAAAAATTACAAATTAAAAAAAAAAGGTTCGTTTGATTAAATTTCATTCTTATGTAAGGGTAAAGGTGTTAATATATTTCATTAAAATGAATTTGTTCATAAATTTCATGTATTTCTCAATTAATTGGAACTGGGTCTCAATATCTTTCTTTGTATTTCTACACAAATAGGTTTATCCAAATCTCTAACAACTCATACAAATTAATCCTCTTTTTCTTTATAAACAAACAAAGTCTAAGCAGTGCTTAAGTGTTTATTATCATTTAATCCTTCTGATCTTTCTTTGAAATAGTCTTGAAATTTTTAAATTTGATTTTTTTTCATTAAATAAGTGAAAAATTTATAAATAATTTGATTAATATGATAAAAAAAGTATGTATTAATTTGATAATTTATAAAATGGTCAAAATGACATTTGAATTAAGAGTGAAATGTGATCACATATCTTTACAAGGGTAAATAAGTCAATATACTCCATTAATTTGACTTTCTTCAAAAATCTCATGCGTTTATCAAAGAATTTGAATCATGTTGACCTCACTATCTTCTTTACATTTTCTCACAAATATACTGATCCAAACCTCAACAATCCATACAAATTCATCTTCTTATACAACTTTAAAGCAAACAAAAGTCTAAGTCCTAGTGATCGAGTGTTGATTATCATTTTATCACTAATATTTATATAAAGAAGTCATGAAATCTTCAAATTTAAGAGTTTTTGAAGACAATATCACGTAATTTTGACAAGTTTTTTTTGGACTACTTAATATTATTACTCAAAATTTGAATTTGAAATTATTTCAATATTTATAATAAACTTTCTTATTTAAGTATACACTATAATTTTTTTAAAAAGATACGTAAGGTATAAAAGATGTGAGTATAATATTTTTCAAATAATTAAAAAATAAATAAATGTAAGATTAAAAAATAAGAAAATGTTGTGTAAGTTTACAAAATCCTAAACCCTAAACCATATTTTTCAAATAATTAAAAAATAAATAAATGTAAGATTAAAAAAACAAGGAAATGTTGTGTAAGTTTACAAAACTTCAAAATTCACTTTTTTTAGATAAAAGAAAATAACAAAATATGTTTTGTTAGATCTTGCATATGGTTATAAATTGTTAACTAAAAGAGTATTTGTAGAAAAACGTATCATAACTTTTGTTAGATAAATTTCAATAGATCATTTATTTAGTTTTAATTATGTGTTTAATAATAAAATGTAACACATAATTTTATAAGCATTCCTCTAATGCAAGTGACTCCTTTAGTCAAATAGACACAAACATATTATTGATATAGCTTTATCAAATCAAATAAACACATACACTTTACTTATATGTTTTGTCCAATAGGCTTTTTTATTGATATAGCTTTATCAAATCAAATAGACACATACACTTTACTTATATGTTTGTTTTGTCTAATAAGCTTTTGCTAGGATAGATGCAATCATGTTTAATTCATCTGATAAGTTTTTAGGGTTTACTTAGACAGATAGAATAAATATGTAATTTTAGTATTCATATTATACGTTGAAAAAAAATTTATTCTATACTTAGAAAAAATGTTAATCTCTTCATTTCTTATTAGAATCTCGTAACAAAATATTAATATTAATATCTCTTCAAGAACATATTTAAAGTTTCTCTAGATAAATAGTTATTCTAAAAAGAGTAGAACGACAGTCTTACAAAATTAATAAGTTGTATAAGACACTATACTTTAGCAGAGTATGGAAAGAACCTATTTATTATAGACCCATAAGGCAAGTTAGACCCATAAGGCAAGTTATACATAAGTATTGCATAAAGAAATCACACTTAGGCTATTATATTTAAGTAAAAAGAGTTTAATAAACACTCGATCAAATAACTAATATCAAATTCAAAGTCACGAATTCGATTTCTAATAGAAAAATCTTTTAATAGAAATTTTTTTTAGATGAGATTCTGCTCGTGATATTTGTTTCACCAAAACCAGGTAACATTAATTTGGTATGTCAAATTTGACTAAAAACTAATGAAATATACTATTCAGCACATACCAAAATAAATGTTATTTTATGTATCAATATATTTTACCTGATTATCTCTGCAGGTGAAATGCAAAATAAATGTTATTTTATGTATCAATATATTTTACCTGATTGATTATCTCTGCAGGTGAAATGCAACTTTTCTGCATATATTAATATATAATTTAGTGCAATTGACAATTTCTTCCCTTTGCGCAAATAACATTTTTCTTTACTAGAAAGAAGAACACGACTACTTCGTTCAAAACCCTAAGTTGAACTATCAATATTCCTTTGCTTCATCTGTATCCAAAATCCTCAATTACAAATTCCTGTAACCATTTTTTTATTCTAGACGAGTCAGAGGATTAGTGTTCAAATTTTCAATTAGACTGAACAGTTTTACATCACCAAAAAATAAACCCAAGTGCATCTAGATATTCTGCACGAAGATGAACTGGGGTGTGTTTTGATGCATGAGATGACATTTAACAAACTTTACAAGAAATTCTTTACTGTATAGTTGTTGAAGCATAAGGGATAAATCTCATGAGGAAGCTAGACAGGGACCAAATGCAAATCACACCAAGGAATTGCAGAACATTTAGAAGGGTACCCAAAGAGCTGTTTATAGCCATGTTGTGTGAGGTCATTTCAGCTCCTCTAACTGTAAATGATAAAGCTGTCACCAGTTGTGCTGCTCTATTTAGTTGGTGAAGCCTGTACACCTGTTAATAACACTTCATTACTAATTTACTGTATTACGAATAACAATCAACTGAGAAAGTTGGTCATTTAAGTTGATTCAATCCAATATGGAGACCAAAGCTAAATTAAAATTTAACAATTTATAGGATCCAAAAAATCAAAATGTAAATTAGACTATCAAATTATCAATTAGGCAAAAGCAAATAAATGTACTTAACACAATCTACCATGACAAAATATAACATGTAAATCAACAAGGAAATGGATTGTCCTTACCTGAAAGATTAATGGAATGGCAGATCGAGATGGTGACTTTCGATATCTGGCATACTGCTCAAATGCAAATTGGACAACTATACCAACTAGGTATGGAGCAAGAGTTGCAGAGGCTGCAGGGCCAGTCCATGGCCAGACCAAACCCATAGTTACCATTGGAATTACTAGACTAAGCACAAGAGTAGCAACTGAAGAGACTCGCTGTCCCAACTGTGGGGGTGGAGTATCACTATTGTTTGTAGCGGTATCCAGTAGCATGGGCCTTCTTAAATGATCCAGTAGGAAAAGGAATATCGCAACACCACAATAGAAAATTGCCTCTGTGAAGAATAATATGAGGAAATCTGGAGATGAAGAAAGAAGATGCTTCAGAGTTCAGAACTCAAAGAAAAAAGAACCATTCAAAGCGGAGAAGAAAATGAAAAAGAACTAGAAAACAAGAATTAAAACAAGCAAATTATCATTATAAAGTTCGAGGATTGACCATCTACCATAGTTGCAGCACATAATACACAAGAATTACACCAACTGCAGCTCTACTTTTCCCAGTCACTCCACAAACATTTTGAATTTCTAAATCAATTCTACGTTTTGGAATGATTTGTTGATCATTGATATTAAAGATGCAAATTTTTTCATCCATGTTTCCGTATAGTTTAGTCTCCACTTGGGTCCAATCATCCAATGAATGATGTCACCCATTTTATTAAGAAACAGATAATTCCAAGTTAAGCAATAAACATCACATCCGACATGTTTTCCCTAGCATCACCAATTATCAACAAACCCAAGTAACTACCCTTTTCTCTACAGTTTTCATTAGCAGATACTTATCCATAGTGATTGACTCAGATGTTACTAGCCCACTATGAATTACAACCAAATTATAGAAAACACTACATAGAAATAGTAAGCTGTGCAAATTACTGCAGATGTACCAATATAGCACAACAGAGTCTTTCTTAAAAGCACAAGTTACCTGTTAACAAAGAGTCCTCAAAAATGATGGAAAGCACTTTTCGTAAATAGAGTGAAGGAAAAATGAAGGAAGCAACAAGGACTCCAGGGCCCAGAAACCACAATATGCTGTTTTGACTTCTCTCTGGAGTTGATAAAAGGATCTTAGTATCTCTTCTGTAGGGCCGGTTATAAAATGATATTAAACCTGACTTTCCATCACTCCCTGATAAATGAAAATAAAAGTTTCCTGCAGGAGAGATGTCTTCTGCAACAATATCATTGTTTTCTGGCACTAAAGTAGTTGTTTCGACCTCACAGTATTGTGACTGATCCTCAGAGACAACAAAAAGAGCATCATGCTGTTTCTGTAACCTTCCCTTAAAGTTTGGCATTCCATGCATAAACTTAAGCTGGCATGATTTGTCTAACCATGATACAAATGCAAAAAAAAAAAAGAATGTTAACAGATAAATGCTTCAACGAGTTCATACAAAATAAATTACAAATTGCAGCTCACATCCTTCAACTTTTAGATTAGACCTAAAGGTTAGAATTGCACAAATGAAACCTTGGAACATCACAGTTTGTGCAAAAAACACCCTCCATTAAACAACTGTTAACCATCCATGGAACTGTTAATGACAATAACAAAAAACTAAGTGGGAAAAACTGTAATGTGGTCCTAATCTAAATGCAGTATCCTTATCATTTCTCAATATTAAAATATAGTATTGAGATCTTACTTTGACTATAGAATATAGATATGGAAAAAGTAGAGGTTAGTTGGACAATCCTTGCCTCATGAGCTAGCTTCCAGAGTTGAGTTAAACCCTTTTCAAATTTAAGAAATGTCATAATTAATGGTTATCTTAATACAGGGTTTTTAACAGTGTGAGGTTCGGCCATTATTTGCACGTTTATAGAACCCTAAGGTCTAATCCACACATGAGCCTTAGTTCAAGGGTGGGCTGCAACCTACAGTACAACTACACATTTCTACAACAAATTTATTCAAGAATGTAGAAATTCAGGAATCAACCAATAAATAAAAAAGCTACCTTTAGTGTACATTTGCAGCTGAGCACCAGTTAGCTGGTTGACAAGCAACCCTTGTGTTAAGCTCAACTAAATATTAAATGAAAAGAAATTATGTAAGAATAATTAAAGCAATACTCAAAGATACATCAGATATCAATTTCTAATTAGCACTATAATGAAATAGATTTAATCCAAAAGAGAGCATCAAATAGCAAATCAAATGAATTGCTCAATTGGTAGTTTAAATTAAATGTCAAGCAGAAAATGTGTGAAGTTGAAAATGGAAAGTGTAACACAAGTCATGCCTCATGACCTTGTCATCATTAATTTAATAAATAACTATCTATATAGTCATTAATCTATAGCATGAACTATTTATATGTGGAAATTAATTGACTAATAATAATTAAATAGCATAAACCATACGATATACTAAATTTACATGGAACTGGACCGGTAAACCCCAAACAGAACATAGATTGCAATATAGGTCCCAAGACATTTATGGATTTAAGTGACTATAAAATGAATTCTCAATTTTTTTCTTCACTCGAAGTTTACATTAAACATTATTCATTGATCAAATTAATTTACAAAAAACTGCTAGAATGTACACATCCATTTGATCATGTTTCCTCCCGTAATTGAAATTTGCAAAAACCCATTTGACACATGATGTAGCAATTTATTGCACAACTTGTATCTAACATGAAACTTAAACCATTAACCACCTTAAGAAACTTCACAAAAAGATAAAGGGAGACTGAGAAAGAGAAGAGACGAGAAATCAGTACTTTTACAAGCCAATTTCAGCTAGGAAACTCACCAAACCAATTGCTAAGTGAACAATGATTTAACTAACTACCGAACTTTCAGTTCTCACCAAATCAATACCATTTAGTTCTACCTCCTATAACCTCCTTAAAACTAATGTCTAAGCCTCATATCTTCTAGCAGAGCACGCCATTGGTAATTATATTTAACCTGCTAGCTGGTTATTGGTAATATTCAGTGGGCACTTACATAAAATTGGTAGACTAAATAACAAAAAATCAAGTTCATGGTGTCGGTTTATATTATTTGAGGAATGATCAAACTACCAAATGTATATTTAACAGTCTCCTTAATCATCCTCTTCCTTTTCAATTCCAAATGCCCCTGAATTATAAAGCTGGTGTCATTGTTCAGACAAAATTCACTAAATGAAGAATTAACATCAATCTTCAGTGTCAAAGTGTGAACAGAATACCAATGATTTTCTTCATACGCCTTCTTCACTAACCTAACTTTTTCCAAATAACACCGCGAAGGAATCAAGTGTCTGCATTTCCACTAATCACTATTTCCAGTCAAACCCTACTGATGAAGCAAAATTCAGCAGCAAACCCTATCTTATCTAAAAGTTCAATACATTCTCCCAAACTCAAAAAAAAAAAAAAAAAAAAAAAAAAAAAAATAACAAAATCAACTTTCAATTCTTAAGGTTTAAAAGATGAAGTTCTATCATCCCAGTTCCACAAAATTCAAAAACATAAGCCTAACACCACCGATGAAACACACAACAATAGTGACTCTCGGTCAACCCATGTAGACAAGTACTAAACATTTACTATTATTACCAACGAAAACTAAAACTAAAAAGAAAAACGATTGAGAAATTGGGGAACGGAATGAATTGATGAACAATTCGACAAATTCATTGGCAGAAGTACCTGGGCAGTTCTCGTGCGTTGGAAAGGAGAAGAAGAAAGAGAAGCCGCGGAACAAGAAAAGGAAGAACCGAACTTAGCATTTGCCATGATAACATGCGAATGAAGGAAGCAACGAGAGAGCGAAGCGTCGAAGAGGGTCGCGTTGAATCACCGAACCATCTTAAGCTAAATAAATAAAGATTCGAGAAATACTAAGAACCCAAAGTGGGACACACAACAGAGTATGAGTCTTACAACGTGCGCCACTTCCCTCAGCCGTAGGTTTCTGGGTGTAGGATTGAACCGAACCGCTGTGGTTTATGTTGCTGAGGTGCCAACCAAATCCTTAATTTAAAAAACCCCACATCGAGAGTAACAATTTTGACAAATTACATTTTATATTTTTTTTCTAAATTAATTTCCCCTTTTAAAGGTTTAAATTTACTTTTATTCGTGGTAATTTCGTGGATGTGGAAGTTTGATTTCCATCCAAATTTAATTACACATTTAGTTTTTTAGCTTTTCAAAATTATTTTAATTCTCCCTATATGCTAGTGTTCATGTATATTAGTTAGCCACTTTAGATATTAATTTTTTGTTTGAAGAACAAAATTTGTGATAATAGATTTAAAAAATTATATGAAAATTTTCAATCATTTTAAATTGTATTCATAAAATTTAGACAAAATTTTATTTATTGGCTTGTGTATTTTAATAAATGTTTGGTAACAAGAATTGTAATTAAAATTGTTTCTGGTTAGATCATTTATTGAAAGTTTAGATAATTATATATATATATATATATATCAATTGTTAATGTCGAAAGTTAACTGAATCAAATTATAATTGATTCATAATATTTGGACTCTTCACTCTTGATTAGAAAGAATTACATCTTAGTCTAGTTGTAAGCATTCGGTCCAACCATAGATATTAGAGTCAAAGTCATAAATTTGATTCCAGTAAACAATTGTTAAAGAAGAGGTTATTGTAGGTTGTAGAATTGTCATGTGACTAAGTTAAGTGAAAAGGTTGTTATATCTTAGCTATCTTAGCTAAGTGAATATAAAACAAGCAAGATTGTTAAAATTGTTACTTTGCAATATTTTGGTGTATAGATTTTGGTGTGGGTATGATTGCTATAAATTTACATGTAGGATTTGGTTTCATGATATCTACTTTTTTTTTATGTGACTTGTGACTTATGACTTTGTTTTGGTGGAGGTTTTAAAGTGTAGGTGTACATATCATTTAATGAATAAAAAGTTATTTTCTATAATGCATATTTTAAAATTTTTAAAGTATTATCTTACGATGGTATCAAGGATTAGGAAAGGTTAGACAATGATATGATATCAAGGAAGAAGGTTTTTCTTGAATGTATTTTTCTTTGTTTATAATAGCTCACTTAATATAGAATTCTAGGAAACTAAATATAGAAAGTATTCTAAATAAATACATTTGATTTCTCTTGACTATCTCTTGATATTTTACTGATTTGTTTATCTAATTATAATATTCTAACATAATACTCTAACACTCCCACTCAAGGTGAGTAGTGGAATCACCAATGTTTAGCTTGCTGAGGACACGGGTAAATGCTCTACTTGTAACAGCTTTGGTGATAATGTCTCCTGATAATGTCTCCCAACTGGTCTTCTGACCTTACAAACGGAAGGTCAACACTGTTATCCTCACTCTTCTCCTTGATAAAGTGTCTGTCCACTTCAACATGCTTGGTTTTGTCATGTTGTACATGATTCTCTGAGATACTGATTGATGCCTTGTTATCACACTTTAACTGACTTGGTAGTTGTGGTGGAAAATCAATCTCGGTTATCAACTTCTTGGTCCATAAGACTTTAGTTATACCTTTGGCAATTCCCTGGAATTCAGCCTCAGCACTTGAAAGAGCAACCACTTTCTACTTCTTACTCCTCCATGTCACCAAAGTTACCTCCCACAAGAGTAAAATATCCCGATGTAGATCTCCTGTCATTTGGATTACCAACCCAATCAGCATCAGTATAAGGTTCAATGTTTAAGTGCCTATGCTTTTGAAACATGATCCCACTTCCTGGTGTCCCCTTCAGGTATCAGACAATCCTCATGGCAGCTTCCATATGATCCTCTTGAGGTTGATGTATAAATTGGCTTATTACCCCTATTACATATGTTATATTTGGTCGAGCGTGTGACAGATAAATCAATTTTCCAACTAATCGTTGGTACCTTTCTTTATCTGCCAGATTAACTCCTTCCTCAAACTTTAAACAATGGTTAACTTGTTTAGGAGTATCTGTTGGCTTACAATCAACCATTCATGTTTCTGCAAGCAAATCCATGATGTATTTTCTTTGATAAATAAAGATCCCTTTGTTGGAGCAAAGAACCTTTATTCCCAAGAAGTAATTTAGTCCACCTAAGTCCTTCATTTCAAATTTTCTAAACAAGTTATTCCTCAGTTGTGCAATTTCTTCTATATCACTTCTGTTTATGATCATGTCATCCACATATATTATTACATGTGATCAAATCTCATTTTCTTTTCAATAATAAAGTATGGTCAGAGTTGCTTTGTTTGTACCTGTACCTTTTCATGGCCACTATAAACCTTCCGAACTAGCCACATGGAGACTGCTTAAGCCCATAGAGTGTCTTTTTCAATTTGCAAACTTCATTTATTTGGAGGTCTTCAAGGAACCCTAGAGGAGCTTCCATGTACACTTCTTTTTTCAAATCCCCATGAAAAAAAGCATTATGGACATCAAACTGATGGAGTGGCCAATTTTTGTTTGTTGCTACTGAAAATAGTACTCTGATGGTGTCAATTTTTGCAACTGTTGAGAAAGTCTCTGAGTAGTCAATGTCATAAGTTTGTGTATAGCCTTTTGCCACCAGTCTTGCCTTATATCGCTCAAATGGTGCCATCTGCTTTGTGTTTAATGGTGAAAACCCATCGACATCCTACTGGTTTCTTCCCTGCTAGTAAGATGCACCTCTCCCAAGTTCCATTCTTTTCTAGATCTTTCATCTCTATTTTCATAGCTTCTCGTTATTCACCCTTCTTACTAGCTTCGTGAATTGTTCTGGAAATGTCTTCAGCTAGAAGGGAGGTAAGAAAAACTCTTGCAATGTCTGTCACTCATTCTCTGGTTATCTTCATAGGATGCCTGGAATTCCAGAAAACATGTTTTGGAGAATATCGGTCAGGTGGTACCCCTCTGTTTCTTCTTGGCAGAAGTGTGAAAGGCTCTAGTTCTGGTGTGAACCTATCATTGTTAGTAACTTCATTCATAACAGGTGACAACTTAGTAGAGTGAAGATCACTTACCTCTTGTTGGACATTCTCAAAAGGATCGTCATTGGTTGTGTTGGTCCCTTCTACGTTGATAGAGACATGCTCAATGGCTCCATCTACTTGCTCTTTTGGAACAATTTCTATGCTAAGGCTACCAAACCAACTTGGTGGTTCGCTAGTTTTTTCCCCCTGAACATCAAGTTGGCTACTGAAAAAATATTCTGATTCTAAACAATCACAAGTCATAGTCACATATACACGATGAGTGATTGGGTTGTAACATCAATACCCCTTTTGATGTGTAGCATATCCAACGAAGACACATTTTTCAGCACATGGATCAAATTTGGTTATGTTAACTTTGGAAATATGAACGAACACATAACACCCAAAAACTCATGGTGGTAACATTTGGACGAAAGGGATATGAGTCTGAGTAGCTAGGATCTGTAAGGGTGTTCTGTGGTTAAGGATCTGAGAGGGTAGCCTGTTCAAAAGATAGGTCGAGGTAACGACAGCTTCAGGCCAAAAACATGTCGGAACCTATGCATCAAAAATCATGGCCCGAGTAATCTCTAGTATCTTACGATCTTTTTGTTCTGCTACACCATTCTATTGAAGTGTGTTTGGACAGGAAGTTTGATGGATTAAGCCATTTTCTCTAAAAAATTCTTGCAATGATTTGTTAACAAATTCTCCATCATTATCTGATCTAAGTACTTGGATTTTCTTATCAAATTGGGTATGAATCATTTGATAGAATGCATAGAACTTATTGGGTACTTCAGATTTGTGTTTTAGAAAATATACCCACATCATGCGAGAGAAATTGTCCACAAATAATACAAAATATTGAAATTGATTATTATGGAAATTAGGAGTTGGGCCCCACACATCAGAGTGTACTAATGAAAAAACAGAATTAACTCTATTGTTGTTAAGAGGAAAAGTAACTCTATGATTTTTTTCCTGTATACACGTTTTACATTTGATGGACTTAGTGTTATTACTAAATAAACTAGGAAATAAAATCTTAAGGTACCCAAATGAAGGATGTCCCAAACGTCTATGCCATGACCAGAGTTGCCTTGTCATTGTTCCGTGAGCAAGCATGGCATGTCCCTTGTGAGCAACCTCATCAACTTAGTAAAGACCTCCACATTCCGTATCACGCCCTCATTCGTAAGAATGTCTTGTAAAAGGCAAAAAATAGAAAACATGAGAACCACATAATTAAGCTCTTTTGTAACTTGGCTTACAGAAAGTAATTTTAATGATAGTGCAGAAACATAAGAGATAATTTTTTAATTTTAGTCTTTTTGAAAACACAATTGAGACCCCTCCTTGGACCGCAACTAATTTTCCACTGACTGTTTCAATATGAGTTTTAACAGGTGTGGAGAGACTGTCAAAATCATGAGGGTCATGGTTTAAGTTGCCCCACAATAAAAAATCCACTAATCAGATTTTCCTGGACTGGTATCCTCCTCTCTTTTCTCACCTCCATGAGTGATCGCGACTCTTCCATGAACGACTGGCAATTTTATTTCTTCCTCTCTTCCAGTGTTACCACCGCTGCTACTGGTGGTCTACGAGATGCCTACGGCGGTGGCAGCCTTGCGATTTTTTGGTTTAGAACCTTTTCACCATTCGGGATAACCCACGATTTTGAAGCAACTCTCTTTGGTGTGTTCCGTCATTCCGCAATTATTACAGTGGAAGTGACTTTTGTCTTCCTTGTCTCTTTGTGATGGATGTCGTCCGGTGGTTTCTGAGCAACTCTACCCCTGTCCCGGTGGTCTATTTCTTGCAGTTAAGCCGATTCCGACCTCCCCTAATGATGTGTTCCCTTCGTTACTGGTAGTAGGATTTAGAATTTGAAGTCGGGTCGCCTCCCTTCAAACGACAGCATAGGTGAACTCTACTGAAGGGGTCTTCTCCTACATCAAAAGATCTCTTCTGATGACTTAAAATGTTTCATCTATCCCTCTTAGGAACTGATGTAGTCTTTGTTCTTGTTTTAATTTTGTTGAAAGTTGCAATATCATCTGAGGATTTCATAGGGTTCGGTTGCTTTTTGTCAATCGCCATTCATCTAGCTTGTAATTTGTGCCAGAAATCCTCCAGGATATCCTGTCCCTGTTTCTGTGTGTTTGTTTTTCGGTGTAAATCATAGATTTGCACCAAGTCTGTGTCGCTTCCATAGGTAGTAGCTAATCCCTCCCACAAAGCCTTGGCGATTGAGAATTGTGAAACATTGTTTATCAAACTAGTCTCAATATTTTAAATTATCCAGGTGAAGACAGTTTGATCTGCTTGTTCCCATTTTTCATATGCTGGTTTTGTCTCTTCTAGAGTCGAGGGTATACCTGTCAGATGACTCTTCTTTCCTCTACCATCGATAGCTTTCTTCATGAGTGTTGCCCATAATGGATTGTCTTCATTTAATTTGAAACCAATTGACAAATTGTCAAGATTGGCTTGTGTTTGCTGAATCCGTAGACCATTACGAAGCATATTTGAAATTTGCAAAGTTATCTCATCAGTAATGTTTGAGGAATTATTCTGGTTTTGATTCATGTTGTTGTCAATTTCATCATCTGAAAATGACATTTTTGGGTTTTTGGTGTTTTTCAGCTGTGAGGGGTAATGGAACAATGATGTTGGTTTCTGACTTTCCAGGATCTAACACTGCTCTGATACCATCTTATCATGGTATCGAGGGTTAGGACAGGTTATACAAGGATATGATAACAGGAAAGAAGGTTTTTCTTGAATGTGTTTTCTTTGTTTATAATAGCTCACTTAATATATAATTCTAGAGAACTAAATATAGAAAGTATTATAAATAAATACATTTGATTTCTCTTGATTATCTCTAATATTCTACTAATTTGTTTCTCCAATTATAATATTCTAACATATTATGTGTTCGAATAACATTATGATATCTTACTTAGTTTATACAAAATATATATTTGTAGAAGCTATGAAAAAGAAAAAGATTTCAAGATTTAACTCAAGAAAATTTAAAAAAATTGAAAAAAATATTAAATCACTCATATTCTATAAGATAAGCAAGTATGATAATTGACCACTTGAGACCTAGCTCTCAAGGTAAAAAGAAAATGAACTTTGAATTACTCATATGCCTCATTTAAAAGATAACTAATGAATCAAATGTCACTAAAGAGATAAGGAAAGGAATTTCATAAAATACTCATAATTTATTATATTATAATTCAAGTTATATTATATTATAATTCAAGTTATATTACATAAAGACACTTAGCTCCTTATTTAGAAGCTAGGGCCAGATATTTTCTTAACTAAACAAGAGTGGTTACGAGAAACAAGTGCTCTGAAGAAAATTAGCTTATCCCTATCTCCAAACAACGATACTAAAATTTGAACAAATCTAAAAATATGAATAAACAATGTTGTTAGGATCACATCATTATTTAACATGCATATGTAAGCGCTAAGTATATACAATGATAAACATAGTACTAAACTTATAAGACATGTCTATAACTTTATTTATATAAATGAATATATTATTATACCTTTTTTATAAATGATGTTTAGTTGATTTTACTATTTACAAGGTTGATTTTGACATAACAAAATGTTTTTATGCCTAACATATGAATTTTTGCAAGATTATTTACCCAAAGTAGGTACAGAGGTACAACAAAGCACAATCTTTATGAAGAATGACTAAAAAAATCACTTCTTGTCAAAGATATGTGCCTCCTCAAGCACATAAGCTCAAAACTGTAAAAGAAATTCACAGTACTTGCAATGATCACTTGCATAAAGATCCTTATAAATAGTCAAGATTAGTTGCATGAAGAACAACTACAATTAACATAAATAGACATCTTGCATGCATAAGACTATACATATTTTTTCATAAATTAAAAGTTGTGAAAAAGTAAGATGTGTACTCAATCTTCTAGACTTTGAGAGAAAGGCATTGTATATTATTCACCGTAATACTCTTATAATATTGTATAAAGATCATTGAGTTAAAGCATTACAACCTTGGTGTTCGCATTACAAAATAGGTTTAGTATATTCTAAATCATATTTAATGACTATGCTTATTAGACAAACATCATGATAATTATGACCATGTTCACAAATTTTGAGAACTTTTACTAGATAGTGAAAATCACAGGTAATTGTGTTATGAACAACAAAGAACCTAGAATATACTAAACCTAAAACTCTTGAAAATCCTTAAAGTCTCCAAGTTGGATCTTGAATAGATGTAGAAGTGAAGAAGTAGAAATTGCATGCTCTAAATGCACAGTTTCATAAAAGACACATTTTTACAAAAGCTTTTAAAGTAGATGACCTTTCAAATGATCTAAGAGACATTAAAGAGTTAGAGAATCGAGAAAAATCTAAAACATGTGAAAAGAAAGAGGATTAAAAAAAAGATAAAATAATATCAACTGAAAGACTATAAAGAAATTAAATATGAAAACCAAGTCATATACTACAAGTGTAATACTTTAGGTTAACAAGTTCTAGAATAGAACAAAGTCCATAAGTGACGAAATAAGCTCTTCAAAAGGAACATAAAGAAAGCTCTCATGTCTACATGAGAAGACTTTGACTCATATGAGTCAAGAGATGAGAACAAAAAAGATGAAACTCATTTCTACTTCATGGTAAATATAACATCAAAATCATTTTTAAACAACTCAAATGAAAATGTATGTTTCAATTACTTACACTACATTATTAGAGCTTACACTTCTCTCAAACTCGTCTTTTCTTTCAAAAACTTATAAATTTGATAAAAGCATTTAAAATCTCTTATTAAAGAACTTGATGATTGAGAAAAACTTTCAAAAACATAGTATACCTCATTAGATGAAATTTTAAAAATTGAACATTATAAGTTCAACACTAGCACAATGGACTAGGAGTATGAAAGCTCAAAATAAAGCTACAATATACTAAGTATAGATTTTGAGAATAAGGAAAAAGAAGTTCAAACCTGTCTTTGAAAACTTAAAACCTAGAGAAAAGTATATCATCCATAGACCACTATTAAACAAGTGATGATATACTGACTGAGAATGAGATACTAAGGAGAATTATATCATTGGTTATTGAAGGAGAATTTTATCATTGGTTATTGAAGGAGAATTTTATCATTGGTTATTAAAGGAGATAAACTATTTGATTTTTTAATCAAAACATTAAGAAAATTCCATGACACTTCGATATTAAGCATATACAATCTGACAACATCATATATGATATGATCAAGACAATCTAGCTCTATAGTCTATTCACTGAGAATCTAACTCTAACTAACCATCACAATCTTGACTAGATATCCTACGATTTTGATCATAACAAATAATATTGAATTTTGATGAACACATATTTTGTTTATCTAAATGAAATTATCATATAAGGCAATCAGTCTGTCAATTAGAAGCAAGCTTAGTCGTCTTACAAACGTAAGACCATCTAGCTTTAAATTATCTACTTATGTCAAATTGTTAGACAATACTCATAAGAAAGTTCGCTCAAAAGAAGACTTAATGCTCAATATGTGAGTATCATAACAAGACACAAATTATCTTTGAAACTGTAATGAAGAAAAGTGGAGAGCAGATTGTTAGTGGACGTAATGAAGATTGTAGTGATGAGTTGGCAATAATTGATGGAAGGAAAAAGTTAGTTACAAGAAATGGACAGCTGGCAAAGGATCAGCCAATCCAAGAGCTGAGAAGAAGCATGAGGGAAAGGACCACAAATAGGAGGTGGAGGGAATTGGGATAGGGGGCAAAAACTGTGGTATAGACTCTCTTCTCTCTGGACCCAAACTCGTCATTCTCTTTTACCTCTTACGTCATTCTGATATTCTATTCCCTTCTATTATTCCAGGTGCTTGCAGGCCGGTATACGAGCTTGAGACAGTCATTTCCATAATTACTATAAGCTTTTCCATTTAGTAGCTATTGTTTTATGCTCCCGTAGCACTGTTCATTGTAATTGAACGCTGTTAGTAGTATTAATACGATTCCACAATATTTACCCCTTATCATTTGGCGCTTTCATTGACTATGGCGGACAACACACGAATGAAGACAATGGAGGCAGACATCAAGAAATTATTTATCATGTTTGAAACGTCTATGGAAGAATAACGAGTGGAGCGAGCCCGGGTTACCGAGGCGACAGATTTGAAAATGGCAGCGATCCAAAACTCCATTGCCCAACTCCTGACTCATTCCCAAACAGGTGTTGCGCACTATGCGTCACCACAGGGATCCTATATCGGCAACTACCCGAGTCATGGGTTTCGCCCTCCTCCGTTTCGGCGAACTCACTTCGACTTACCAAAGTTTGACGGTTCTGACGTTTTGAGTTGGATTTTCTCAGTGGATCAATATTTTGATTTTTACAGAGTGCTTGAGGAAGAACAAATTCCGATTGCCGCAATGCATCTCACCGGGATGGTTGTCCCATGGTTCCAAATGTCCCAACGATCCTTGTCATTTCGCTCATGGGCAGAGATGAAGCGCGCCATGGAGATTGAGTTTGGTCCGTCATTGTTTGAATCGCCGATGGAGCTACTCTTTAAACTCCAGCAACAGGGATCAGTGGCAGAGTACTATACCAACTTTGTAACCTTGGCAAATCGCACTAACATCAATCCACCAGACGCACTTCGTGATTGTTTCATCAGCGGCCTCCGAGCTGACATTCGCCGCGAGGTGAAGGCACAGTGTCCTCCATCCTTAACCCGTGCCGTAAG